>ENA-OPZM01000589-OPZM01000589.1-human-gut-metagenome-genome-assembly--contig:-NODE-589-length-15357-cov-6.099146_pt1 | contig 15357 bp, 26 predicted proteins | sample MGYA00242478_ERZ504493 | MGnify/ENA primary metagenome ERZ504493 (study PRJEB26092, sample SAMD00036227) | human gut metagenome | host: Homo sapiens | study: EMG produced TPA metagenomics assembly of...
CGTTTTTTCCAGTTTTATCACACAAAATGTGCCAGCAGCTGTACGGTGCGGCTCACCGGCAGACCCATGATGGTGTAGTAGTCACCCTCAATACGGTCCAGCCAGAGGCCGCCCGCCCCTGAATGGCATAGGCACCGGCTTTATCGTAGGGTTCGGCGGTGGAAGCGTAGAAGTCGATTTCCTCTTCACCCAGCGGGAAGAAGGTAACGCGGCAGCTGTCCACAAAGCTTTCAGTGCGCGTACCGTCCGAGATGCACACGCCGGTGTGCACCTCGTGGGTGGCACCGGAAAGGGCGCGCAGCATCCGCTTTGCGTCCTCTTTGCTGTGGGGCTTGCCGAACACCTCGCCGTTCACATCCACCACCGTATCACAGCCGATGACCACAGCGCCCGGGTGCTGGGCCGAAACAGCAAGGCACTTGCCTCGGGCCAGCTGTTCCACCAGATGGGCAGGCGTAGCGGCCTGCACCGCACTTTCGTCAAAGTCACTGACGCAGACGGTGAAATTGGTGGTATATAAGGAGAGCAGCTCCCGCCTGCGCGGGCTGCCGGAAGCTAAAATCAAATTCATAGGATTCATCTTTCTTTTCAACATCCTTGCCAGCTTATTTACCCGTCGAGCCAAAACCGCCCTCGCCGCGCTGGGTATCGCCCAGCTCTTCGGCAGGCACAAAGGCAGCGGTGTACACCGGTGCGATGCACAGCTGGGCCACACGCTCACCAGGCTGAATGGTGTAGGCTTCCCTGCCAGATTGACCATGGGCACCTTCAGCTCGCCGCGGTAATCGCTGTCCACCACACCCACGCCGTTGGCCATGCACAGGCCGTGCTTGATGGAAAGGCCGCTGCGAGCGTACACCAGTGCACGCTGTGGGGGCCGGGCAGCTCGATGGCAAGGCCGGTGGGCACCAGTGCCCGCTCCATGGGGGCAAGGGTGAGCGGCGCGTCCAGTACGGCGCACAGGTCGGCTGCAGCAGAGCCGGGGGTTGCGTAAGAGGGCACCTTGGCACGGGTGTCCAATACCTTATATTTTACTGTGATGGGTTCCATAGTATACCTCGTTTTGATTTTATAGCAGCTCCTTCAGTCTCGCATACGCTCGACAGCTCCCTCAGGGAGGCGGCATTGCGTCAGCAATGACGGAAGGAGTTTCAGTTTGTACCTTTAAAATACAACCCACGGGTAAAATCACCTTCAAAAGGTGCATGGGTGCGGATCATCTCCAGAATTTTGGCCGCTTCCTCCCGGCTTTCCAGCGTGAAGTAAGCCACACCGTAGTCCACCGTCAAAGCGCCCGGCTTATCCCCCATATAAATAGGTACAGGGTTATAGATGGTGCGCACACCAAGGCCGCACCGCACTGGGAACTTCTTGGCCTTGCGGTCGGTCAGCACGCCGGTCTTGTCGCAGTGGGCGCAGTCGTGGATGTTCTGCAGCGGGCAGGCACGGGTGATCATCAGCGGCATATGGCCGTACACCAGCACACCGGTGGGCACCGGCCTGCCGTTATGGGTGGGCGCAATGGTGCTGATGTCGCTGTCCTTCACCTCGGGCAGGATGAGCATGGAGCCAAGGCCGTTGTCCGCGTAGAACTGCGCGGCCAGCTGGTTCGTAATGTTCAGGCCAAAGCTTCCGCTCATGGGCAGGCCCCGGCACAGGCGCAGGTGGGCGATGTTGCTCACCTCATAGCCTGCAAAACCGGAGTCCTGCGTGGCCGCGATGCGGCGGGCGGTATCTTCTTCCAGCTTGCCAAACATGACCCGGGGCAGTTCCAAAAGGGTCTTTGCCCGCCATTCCCGGGGCACGCGGTCGGCCTGCGCAATGGGCAGGATGAGATACTCGATGCCGTCAAGCGCCCGCTCCGGCACCTGCTCCCAGCTCTCAAACCGGGCACGCAGGGTACGGTGGGACGGCAGGGTGCGCAGCGGCAGAGCGGGCACATGCTCGTCCGTGGTGGGCCACGGGCGCAGCACTTCCCGCTTTTTCAGCAGGGCATCCAGCGCTTCCCGGCGCAGCTCATTGACGGCACTGCCGGGCACGAACCACAGCCCGCCGTCCATTTCCACGGTAATATCCTGATCTTCCACCGCAAAAGGCGTGCCGCCGGTCTTGGCAAGGCTGCGGTGCAGGCTTTCGGTGGGATCAGTACGGGCAGGCTGCGGCTCTGCATCCCCATAGGCAAAGGCCTTGCTGCCGTCTGCATCGGTGACAGTGAGCTTTTCGCCGCCCTCTTCAATTTCCAGCTTCATCTTTACCGGCACGCGGCTGCGCTCACGGCGGTAAAGCTCCCGCAGCATGGGCAGGGTCTTTTTGGTCTGTTCTGCATCTGCTTCACTGCGCACGCCGAACATGGTGCCGTCGATCTTTCCATCCAGATAGCCGGAGGTGAAGCCGGAACGACTGAAAGCATTCTTCAACAGGTCGCGGTCGTAGGCGCGGCCCTCGCGGCCTGCAAGACAGGCGCTGACCGCCGCCGCCACGTACTCCGGCGTGCGCAGACGGCCCTCGATTTTTGCCGATGCCACGCCAAGCGCCTGCAGCTTGTCCAGCTTATCAATGACCGAATTATCCTTTAAGGACAGGTGGTGCAGACGGCCCGGCTTGCCCTCCGGCAGGGCATTTGCCTCAAACGGCAGGCGGCAGGGGCCGGCACAGGAACCGCGGTTGCCGCTGCGTCCGCCCAGAAAGGCCGACATGTAGCACTGGCCGCTGACGCACATGCAAAGCGCGCCGTGCACGAAGCACTCGGTCTCGATGCCGCAGTGCTTTGTGATATGCTCCACCTCGGGCATGCTCAGCTCACGGGCCAGCACCACGCGGGTGAAGCCCAGCTCCTTGAGCTCCAGCGCACCCTGCAGGCTGTGCACGCTCATCTGGGTGGAGCCGTGGCGCGGCAGCTGCGGTGCAATTTTACCGATCAGCGTTGCCACTGCCAGATCCTGACAGATGACCGCATCGGCACCGCTGGCTGCAACGGCACGGATGGCCTGTTCCAGCGCGGGCAGCTCGCCGCCATAGACGGTGGTGTTCAGCGCCACATGCACAGCCACGCCCCGCGCATGGCAGAAGGTGACCGCATCTTTCAGCGTATCCGCGTTAAAATTGTTGGCACTGGTGCGGGCATTGAAACCCGAAAAACCCAGATACACTGCGTCGGCACCGCTGAACACAGCGGCACGCAGCATTTCTTCGTTGCCCACCGGGGCAAGGATCTCGATCTTTGACATACTTCTCCTTTATCCTGTAAACGGCTTATTCCGCCTTGTCCGCTTCGCCCTCGGCAGCAGACTGCTGTGCCGCCTGCTGGGCGCGCTCCTCGCGCCGGGCTTCCTTATTGCGCATCTTTTCCAGCTGTTCGCGCAGGGCGGCAGCTTCCCGCCGCAGCACCTCATTCTCTGCTTTGACCTTATCTTCCGCCAGCTTTGCGCGGGTGGCATCCGCAATGTAATCCTGGATCTGGCTGCGCATATTCTCAGCACTGCCGGTGCTCTTGCGGTATTCGTCCAGATAATCCATGGCGCAGAACACCGCCGCCTTAGTCACCGAAAGATTCGCATTATCGTCCAAAAGCTTGGTGATGTCTTCATCCAGCTTTTTTGCCAGCGACAAAATATATTTTTCCGGGTCCGTCGTAGCAATGGCATACGGCGTACCTGCAATGTTCACCCGTACCTTGTTGACCATATCTGTTTCCCCTTTTTATCCTTTTCTGCCCGCAGCGGGCAGTGATCTTCTGATTTTTGCCGGGAAATGGCACCGTTCCCGGTACCGTTTTGGTGTCTTGTCACCCGCCGGGCGAGTTACCCGGCACATTTCTCCCGGAGTTTGTCCCCGAAAATGTTTCGGAACACAGCTTTCTTTCCCTATTATAATATAAATAAGCATCAAGAAAAAGTGTATTTTTTGAAATTTTGGCATATTTATCAGAAAGTTCAATAAAAAAATGTCAGTTACAGAAAAAATCCCCTGATTCCTTGCATTTGTCATTCTGCCATATTATAATATCTTTGTTATGTTGGCGGCAGAGCAAGTGAGGGAAAGTGCCTGTAGGCGCCAATTATTTCAATTATTTTAGCAAAGCTGAAAACTTATGCGGATAGGAGTACCTTTATGACATCGAAAGAATTCGGTAAACTTCTTCAGGACAAGCTCACCAGCGAGTACGGCGTGGAGCTGAGCGTTGCTTCCAACCAGCAGATCTACCGCTCTCTGGCTCTGATCTGCCGCCAGATGATGAGTGAGAACCACAAGAAGTTCCAGTCCAAGGCCATTGGCACCGGCACCAAGCAGGTGTATTACCTGTGCATGGAGTTCCTGATGGGCCGCAGCCTGAAGACCAGCCTGCTGAACCTGGGTCTGGACGAGGTGGCAAAAAAAGGCCCTGTCCGACGCTGATATCAGCATTGACAGCATCTTTGAGGAAGAGCCGGATGCAGGTCTGGGCAACGGCGGTCTGGGCCGTCTGGCTGCCTGCTATCTGGACGGCATGGCCACCACCGGCATCTGCGGCACCGGCTACTCCATCCTGTACGAGTACGGCATCTTCAAGCAGAAGATCGTGGACGGCTGGCAGCAGGAGCGTGCCGACAACTGGCTGCCCGGCGGTCAGGTCTGGCTGAAGAGCCACCCCGATCAGGCTGTGGAAGTGCGCTTTGACGGCGAGATTCACGAGAACTGGGACAACGGCTTCCACTATATCCAGCACACCAACTACAACAGCGTCATGGCTGTTCCCTCTGATATGTATGTGCAGGGCTACGACGGCAAGGGCGTTGCAAAGCTGCGCCTGTGGCAGGCAAAGGCCCCGGACTTTGATATGTCCAGCTTCTCTCTGGGCAACTACAACACTGCAATGAGCAAGAACGCCAATGCAGAGCTGATCTCCAAGGTGCTGTACCCCAACGATAACCATGTTGAGGGCAAGATCCTGCGCCTGCGCCAGCAGTACTTCCTGTCTGCCGCATCCATCGGCGATATCGTCCAGAACCACCTGTCCAGCTATGCGACCCTCGAGAACCTGCCCGACAAGGTGGCCATCCAGCTGAACCGACACCCACCCCACCCTCGCCATCCCCGAGATGATGCGCATTCTGCTGGATGAGTGCGGCTTTGGCTGGGACAAGGCATTCGACATCTGCCAGAAGGTCTTCTCCTACACCAACCACACCGTCATGGCTGAGGCTCTGGAAAAGTGGAACGTGGACATCTTCAAGATGACCCTGCCCCGCATCTACCAGATCGTGGTGGAGATGGACCGCCGCGCCCGCGCAGAGCTGGAGAAGGTCTTCCCCGGCGACAAGGGCAAGATCGACTATATGGCACTGATCGGCGACAATCAGGTGCGCATGGCAAACATCTGCGCCTACACCGCCAACAGCATCAACGGCGTGTCCAAGCTGCACAGCCAGATCATCAAAGACAGCGTCTTCCACGATTACTACCTGTTCAAGCCGCAGGCTTCAAGAACGTGACCAACGGCATCGCTTACCGCCGCTGGCTGCTGGCCTCTAACCCCGGCCTGTGCAAGCTGCTGGACGAGACCATCGGCGACGGCTACAAGCATGATGCTTCCGATCTGTCCAAGCTGAACAAGTTCGAGAACGACAAGACCGTTCTCAAGCGCCTGAACGAGATCAAGCTGACGAACAAGACCAGCTTTGCCAACTATCTGGCAAAGAGCACCGGTCAGGTCATCGACCCGAACTCCATTTTTGACTGCCAGGTCAAGCGTATGCACGAGTATAAGCGCCAGCACCTGAACGCGCTGAACATCGCTGCCCAGTACCTGTACCTGAAGGAGAACCCCAACGCCGACTTCATCCCCAAGACCTATATCTTCGGTGCAAAGGCTGCTCCCGGCTACTACATGGCAAAGCAGATGATCCGCATGATCTGCAAGCTGGGCGACCTCATTAACAACGACCCCGCTGTGCGCGACAAGCTGCGCGTGGTCTATCTGGAAGAGTACTGCGTCTCTCTGAGCGAGCACCTGATGCCCGCCGCCGAGGTCTCTGAGCAGATCTCTCTGGCCGGCACCGAGGCTTCCGGTACCGGTAACATGAAGTTCATGCTGAACGGCGCTATCACTCTGGGCACTCTGGACGGCGCAAACGTGGAGATCGCAGATGCTGCCGGCAAGGAGAACGAGCTGATCTTCGGTATGCTGACCCCCGAGGTGAACAACCTCAAGCAGGTGGGCTACCATCCCAACGCTTTCATCATGGGCGACGATGTTGCAACAACGCTCTGAACTTCCTGGAGCGCGGCTGGAACGGCGAGAACTTCCACGAAGTGACCGAGAACCTGCGCAGCAGCGACCCGTATATGGTCATGGCCGACTTCAAGGATTACCGCCGCGCACAGGCCGACCTGCAGAAGCTGTATGCCGACCGCGAGAAGTGGGCACACATGAGCCTGAAGAACATTGCCAACAGCGGCATCTTCAGCGCCGACCGCTCTGTGCTGGATTACGCACACGACATCTGGTACGCTTCCCCGGTGCCCATGGGCAAGTAATTTTCCCTTAAAAATCCATCTGCCCCGGCGGCGTTTGGCCCGCCGGGGCTTTTTTGAGAAAGGACGACCCTGCTTTGTCTTGTCTGTTCAATAGCTACGACCCCTATTTCAAGCAGCCCTTTGGCGCACTGCGGGCCGGTCAAACCGTGCGCCTGACCCTTTGCATCCCGGAAGAGCTGGGCTATGTCGATCCTCATCTGGTGCTCCAGAAGGAGGGAAAATATGACGTGCCGGTGCACTACCGCATGAAGTTCGACGGCCAGACCCCCCAGCAGAACCACTTTTCCGTGGAGCTGCCGCTGAATGACCCGGGCCTGTACTTCTACTACTTCGACCTCTACACCACTTCCGCCGCATCTACCGCGGGCCGGACAACTGCGGCGTTGTCAGCTGGCAGGAAGGCGAAAAATGGCAGATCACCGTCTACGATGCCGGTTTCCAGACCCCGGAGTGCATCAAGGGCAAGGTGTTCTATCAGATCTTCCCGGACCGGTTCTGCGAAGGCATTGAGAACAAGCCCATGCCTTTCCCGGACCGGCTGTATCAGGCCGACAAACACGCCGAACCCTTCTGGCAGCCCAACGAGACCGGCGGCCACCTGAACGAGGACTATTTCGGCGGCGACTTGGAAGGCATCCGCATCAAGCTGCCCTATCTGCGGGAGATGGGGGTGGACTACCTTTACCTCAACCCCATCTTTGAGGCGCACTCCAACCACCGCTACAACACCGCCGACTATCTCAACGTAGACCCGCTGCTGGGCACCAACGAGGAGTTCGAGGTGCTCTGCCGCGAGGCCGCTAAGTACGGCATTGGCATCGTGCTGGACGGTGTGTTCAGCCACACCGGTTCCGACAGCCGCTATTTCAACCGCGAAGGCCGCTATGGTGACGGCGGCGCTTACCGCGACCCCAACTCCCCCTACCGCAGCTGGTACGATTTTGACCCCAAGTATAAGGGCGGCTACCGCAGCTGGTGGGGCTTCGAGACCCTGCCCGAGGTGAACGAAGAGAACCCCTCCTATGTGGAGTTCATCACCGGCGAGGGCGGTGTCATTGACACATGGCTGCGGCGCGGTGCCGCAGGCTTCCGTCTGGATGTAGCCGACGAGCTGCCGGACGACTTTATTGAAAAGATCCGCGCCGCTGTCAAGCGGGTCAGCCCGGAGAAGTTCCTGCTGGGCGAGGTGTGGGGGGATGCCACCACCAAATACGGCTTTGGCCAGCGCCGCACCTACCTGCTGGGCAAGGGGCTGGACAGCGTGATGAATTACCCCTTCAAGAACGCTGTGCTGGACTTTGTAAAGGGTAAGCCCGCCGAGCAGGCCATGGGCGAAATTCTGTCCATCTGTGAGCACTACCCCGCCCCTGCCATGGACACTGCGCTGAACTTTCTCTCCACCCACGACACCGAACGTGCCCTCACCGTCATTGCGGACGAGCCCGCCAACGGCCGTGGCCGCGAGTGGCAGAGCGGCCGCTGTGTGACCGGCGAAGCCTATGAGGAAGGGATGCTGCGTCTGCGCATGGCCTATGCCATCATCTACACGCTGCCCGGCGTGCCCTGCCTGTACTACGGTGATGAGATCGGGATGCAGGGCTACCGCGACCCCTTCAACCGTGCCTTCTTCTGCTGGGACAGCATGAAAAGCGCCTGAAGCCGGTGCTTGCCCAGCTGGCGCAGCTGCGCCACACCTGCGAGGCCTTCCGCACCGGTGAGCTGCGGGTGCTCCGGCGCAGGACGGCATCCTGCACTACCAGCGCGTAGGCGAAGCGGAGACCGCGAGATCATCGTGAACCGCTCGGAGCACATCATCGTGGAGCCGCTGGCTTCCGGCAAGCACACGGAGGTGAACCCCATGGGCTTTACCATCGTGGTGGAAGAGAACGGGCATAACCCGAACCACAGCTATTACGATATCAAGTAAAAACGATTTGAATGCGCCGCGTTCGCTCTGGGCACATTCAGAGGAATTTTTATCTTTTATTTTCGCAACAACGGGCAGCCTGCGGGCCGCCCGTTGTTGCATTTTCACGCAAAGGGCCGTATCCGCAAACTACATCTTGCACTGCTTTTCATTTATTTTGTTCTTTATTTCGTTTTCTGCGCAACGTTCCAGTAAAAAACGCTTGACCTTCCACCCGGGGGATACTCTATAATAGGGGCATAAGGAGGGAGAACCATGAATCCTGTTCCATTTCTCTGGCTGGCTGCGTGGTGGGCTTTTTGCTGTTGGAGGCTTCCACCTTCAGCATGACCTCCGTCTGGTTCGCCGTCGGCGCAGCTGCCGCCCTGCTCACCTGCCTGTTCACGGATTCGTTCCGGGCGCAGGCTCTGGTGTTCATCGTGGTAAGCATTCTGTGCCTGCTGGCGTTCCGGCCGCTGGCTGCAAAGCTGCGCCAGAAAATCACCCCCACCAATGGCGACCGAAACCTTGGCCGGGAGGCCACCGTGCTGACCACCGTCACCGCCGACCTGCCGGGCCGTGTGCGACTGGACGGCGTGGACTGGAATGCCCGCTGCGCCACTCCCGGCGACATTCTCACCCCCGGGCAGCGCTGCCGTGTGACCGAACTGCACAGCACCCTGCTCATCGTGGAGCCCGTATTGACCGAAAGCCGCAGAGCGTGATCTGCGTTCTGCGCTGAAACGTTGCACCCATCTGAAAAAGGAGAACCACTATGGTCATGTTTTTTCTGATCCTCGCGCTGGTCTTTGTCGTCCTGCTGGTGATCATCACCAATATCGTCATCGTGCCCCAGTCCAAGGTGTATGTCGTTGAGCGGCTGGGCAGCTACTCCGACACATGGTCGGCAGGCCTGCACATTAAGATTCCCTTCATCGAGCGCATCGCCAAAAAGGTGAGCCTGAAGGAGCAGGTGGCAGACTTTCCCCCTCAGCCGGTCATCACCCGCGATAACGTTACCATGCAGATCGATACTGTGGTGTTCTTTCAGGTGATGGATGCCAAGCTCTACACCTACGGTGTCAACCAGCCCATTGCGGCAATCGAAAGCCTGTCTGCCACCACCCTGCGCAACATCATCGGCGAAATGGAGCTGGACCACACCCTGACCAGCCGCGACGTCATCAACGGCAAGATCACCGCCATCCTGGACGAAGCCACCGACAAGTGGGGCATCAAGGTGAACCGCGTGGAGGTGAAGAACATCATCCCGCCGCGTGAAATTCAGGAAGCCATGGAGAAACAGATGAAGGCTGAGCGCGAGAAGCGCGCCGTCATCCTGAAAGCCGACGGTGAAAAGCAGGCCGCCATTACCGCCGCTGAGGGCGAAAAGGAAGCCGCCATCCTGCGCGCGGATGCTGTGAAGCAGCAGCGCATTCTGGAAGCCGAGGGCGAAGCACAGGCCATTCTGGCCGTGCAGAAGGCCAACGCCGACGCATCCGCCTGTTGAACGAAGCCATGCCCAGCGATAAGGTTCTGGCCATCCGCAGTCTGGAAGCTCTGGCCAAGGTGGCCAACGGCAAGGCAACCAAGATCATCATTCCTTCGGAGCTTCAGAATCTGGGCGGCGTGGTGCCCAGCATCAAAGAGCTGATGACCGACCCGAAGGACGCAGAATAAAATTTAAAATTCCGGTTCACCGTCTGTGCTATATGCAGGCGGTGAACCTTGTTTTGCACGATAAAGGAGTTCTTCTATGATCTACGATACCCTGAACAACCTGCCCAACTATCTGGGCGTGAGCGACAACCTCGACACCGTCATCGAGTATATCATGCGCGGGACATCACCACCCTGCCCGCCGGACGCACCCGCATCGACGGCGAAAAGGCTGTGGTCACTGTGAGCACCGTCACACCGCTGACTTCCGATAAAGCGCTGTTCCAGCGCCACGACAACCACATCACGCTGGAGACCGATCTGGACGGCAGCGAGCTGTTTGAGGTGAGCCTTGCAGAGCTGACCCCGACAAAGCCCACCGACGAATCCACCGACACCACCGTGGGTACCGCAGGCACCAGCATTGCCGGAATGCTGTGCGAGGGGCGGTTTGCCCTGTATCTGGCCGGAGAGCCTATAAATCCGGCCTGAAGGCGCAGGGCTGCGGCAAACTGAAGAAAGCCGTGTTCAGCATCGAGCTGGACCCGGACGAAGAGGACGAGACCGAGGAATAAGCCGAGAGAGGGCATTTATATGGGATTTTTTGCTGTACTGGCTGCAAGCCTGTTTGCCGTGTTCCTCTTTACCGTGTTCGGCGGCTATTCGCTGCTGCTCTGGTGCCAGCAGTCCCTGCTGATGGTGGTTCCGCCTGCGGTGGTGCTGGCTGTTCTGGTGTGGACGTTCCTGAAAATGGACGACAAAATCACCGCCCTGCAAAAGCAGGTGGAGGAACTGGAAGCCGCACAGAAAAAACGCCGAAGAGTCCGAGAAATAAATACAGCGACGCCCCTGCAGAAAAAGCTTTTCCTGCAGGGGCGTCGCTCTTTTTACACCTTACTTTTTATCCTGTGGGTCATCCAATCCTTTGAACATCACCATGCCCAGAATTGCAAAGCTGGCGCCCAGCACAAAACCCACTGTCCCCATCGACACGCTGAACAAAACGCCCATAGCAACACCGAACAGGATACCCGCGATCTGACTTTTCTTCATTTTACTGCTCTGCCTTTCCGTACCAGGCCACCGACAGCCGCCAAGAGAGGGAGTACAGCCCCAGAACGATCAGTACAATGCCCAGCAGAGCCAGTGGCGGAACGCCCTGCGGCAGAAGGTTCCGGGCCAGGCCGTCCTCATTGGCGGACACGCCAAACCCCATCAGAGCCGCAACCAGGCCGACCATAAAATAAAACGCATATTTTGCCTTTTCGTAGCCGAAACGGTAGCTCAGCGGCAGCAGGATGGTGCTGCTGAGCAGGGTGGTCATGCCCACCTGCACCAGCGTGGAAACCACAAGCGCATGGTCCACAGCTGTCCAGTGCAGGCTTGCCACGCCAAGGGCTGCGGCGGCAAAAGCCTCTGCCAGCACCAGCCCGCACAGGCCAATGATGTATTTGCTGCCCACCAGCTGTTCTTTTGTCACCGGAAGCGCGGCACTGTATTCGCTGAATTTGCTGGCCTGATCATAGGCCAGCAGGGTCATGGGCATCATGCCCATCAGAAAGCCCGCATATACAATAAAGAAATTGGCCCCATTCATGATGGTAACCACGCCTGCGCCCATCATGACCACGGCGGCCACAATGACACCTTTGGCATAGTGCCATATCTGATAAGCATCCTTTAGCAGCAAGCCTTTCATTCTGCACACTCCTCTTTCACCATCAGTACAAACAATTCCTCAATGCTCACCGGGGCAAGCTCTGCCCCGGCGGGCATTGCGTCCCGGCGCACAAGCGCCTCGACTCCATAGGGGGTGACCCGCTTGCCGTACACCCGCGTATCCAGTGCCGCCAGCTGCGCCGCCGTACCGTGCCACAGGGCGTATTCCTCCCGCAAGGCATCCTTTTCCTCACAGAGCAGCAGCCTGCCCTTGTGCAGGAAGGCGATGGTATCGCACAGCTTTTCCAAGTCGCTGACGATGTGGGAGGAGATAAGGATGGAGTGGTTTTCGTCCCGGGCAAAGTCCAGCAGCAGGTCGATCACCTCATCCCGCACCACCGGGTCCAGCCCATTGGTGGCTTCATCCAGCAGCAGCAGCTTTGCGTGGTGGGAAAGCGCCACCGCAATGCACAGCTTCCTCTGCATTCCAGCGGAGTAATCCTTATACTTTTTGTCCGGCGGCAGGTCAATTTCCGGCAACGCCGTGTAGTCACCAGCGTCCCAGTTGCGTAGATGCCCGCCATCACCTTGCCCACCTCCACAGCGTTCAGGCACTGCGGAATGCCATCGCTGCCCAGAACCACACCGATTTCTTCCTTGGTGTGTACAAGGTCGGTGCGGCTGTCCCTGCCAAGAATCGTCACCGTGCCGCCGTCCCGCTGCACCATGTCCAGAATCAATTTGATGGTGGTGCTTTTGCCTGCGCCGTTTTCACCGATCAGGCCGCAGATGGTGCCGCCGGGCAGTGTCAGATCCAGCGGTCCGAGGGTAAAGTCCTTATAGTGCTTTGTAAGTCCCCGCAGTTCCAGTGCGTTCATGTTCAGCCCTCCCACAGCAGTTCCAGCATCTCCCGCAGCTCTTCCCTGCTCAGCCCGCAGGATGCGGACAGCTTCACAGCTTCGGTAAGGTGCGCTTCAATTTTTTTCAGGTTCTCTTCCCGCAGCAGCTCGGTGTTTTTAGGGGCTACAAAAAAGCCCTTTGCCGGTACTGCGTAAAGGAAGCCCTCTTTTTCCAGTTCATCGTAGGCGCGCTTAGTGGTAATGACGCTGATGCGCAGATCCCGTGCCAGCCCCCGGATGGAGGGCATGGCCTCGTCCGGCTGCAAAGCCCCGCTGATGATCTGCTGCTTGATCTGGTTGTAGATCTGGTCATAGATAGGCGCGCCGCTTTTGTTGTTGATAAACAGTTCCATCGGCTGCTCCTTTGGCTCTTATGTTTTATCTGTATATGCACAGTATATACAGTAGATACACAGTTGTCAAGGGGTACGGGAAAAGTTGAGCAAACAAAAAAGCTCCGCTGCACAGTTTGTGCAACAGAGCTTTTGAGAACTCCTTCCGTCACGGCTTACGCCGTGCCACCTCCCTCATAGAGGGAGGCTTTTTTCGCAGCGGGTAGTTTTCCGGGCCGCACCTGAAGGCTCCCTCTCAGAGGGAGCTGGCATCGCGCAGCGATGACTGAGGGAGTTTTCCTTTTTACAGTGCCTTGATGGCGGTCTTAATGCGCTCGGCGGCCATCTTGGTCTTTTCGGCATCACCGAAAGCGGTCAGGCGGAAGTAGCCCTCGCCGCACTCGCCGAAGCCCACGCCCGGAGTACCGACCACGCCGCAGTTTTCCAGCAGCCAGTCGAAGAACTCCCAGCTCTTCATGTTACCGGGGCAGCGCAGCCAGATGTAGGGGCTGTTCTTGCCGCCGCAGTACCACACGCCGCACTCATCCAGTGCGTCCGCGATAACCTTGGCATTCTTGCGGTAGTAGTCCAAATTCTGCTGGATCTCGGCCATGCCGCTCTCGGTGAACACCGCAGCGGCGGCGCGCTGCACCACGTAAGGCACACCGTTGAACTTGGTGGTCTGGCGGCGCAGCCACAGTTTATTGATGTTCATTCCCTCGCGCTCCAGCTCCTTGGGCACACAGTGTAGCCGCAGCGGGTGCCGGTGAAGCCTGCGATCTTGGAGAAGGAGCAAATTTCAATGGCACACTCCCGTGCACCCTCGATCTCGAAGATGCTGTGGGCGAGGTTCTCGTCGGAGATGAAGCACTCGTATGCAGCATCGTACAGGATGATGGCATCGTTCTTACGGGCGTAGTCCACCCATGCCTTGAGCTGGTCGCGGGTGTAGGCGGCACCGGTGGGGTTATTGGGGCTGCAGATATAGATGATGTCAGCCTTCACATTCTCATCCGGCATTCCCAGGAAGCCGTTCTCCTGACCGGTGCGGCTGTAGATGATCTTGCGGCCATCGGTCACGTTATCGTCCACGTAGGTGGGATAAACGGGGTCCGGCACCAGCACGGTGTTGTCCACATCGAACAGGCCCAGTACGTTGGCCAGATCGCTCTTTGCACCATCAGAGATGAAAATTTCATCCTCTGCCAGCTGGGTGCCGCGGCCTGCGTAGTAGCCTGAATGGCCTGCTTGAGGAAGGGGTAGCCCTGCTCCGGGCCATAGCCGTGGAAGCCTTCCTTGGTGCCCATCTCATCGGCTGCATCGTGCATGGCCTTGACCACACACTTTGCCAGCGGCTGGGTCACATCGCCAATGCCCAGACGGATGATCTCCTTCTCCGGGTGTGCCTCCTGATAAGCGGCCACCTTGTGGGCAATGTCCACAAACAGGTAGCTTGCCTTCAGCTCGTTATAGTGTTTGTTCATCTTCATAGTACTTTCCCTCGCTTCTGTTTTGGTATGACCCTCTCAGTCATCTCGCGTCCGCTCGATGCCAGCTCCCCCGAGTGGGGGAGCTTTTTTGTTGTGAAGAAAAACTTTTCCTCTTGATGTGGAAAAGCTCGCCCTTCGGGAGAGCTGTCGCCGTCAGGCGACTGAGAGGGTTTTCGTTTTCCTTACACTTCTGTCGTGCCTTCGCACACGGTCTCGGCGGCGCCGGTCATCAGCAGCTGTCTGCCGGGCAATACCCGGATGGTCAGCACACCGCCGCGCAGCTGCACATGGATGTCCTCGCCTGCCGGGCAGATGCCAAGCTCGGTCAGGGCCGCCACGGTGGCACAGGTGCCGGTGCCGCAGGCCCATGTCTCGCCGCTGCCGCGCTCCCACACCCGCATCTTCAGGTGGGTGGCATCCACCACCTGCACGAACTCGGTGTTGATGCGCTCCGGGAAGTTTGCGTGGTGCTCAAAGGCCGGACCGATCTCTTCCAGCTTCAGGCTGTCCACATCCTCCACCACGGTCACACAGTGGGGGTTGCCCACACTGATGCAGGTCACATGCCACGTTTTGCCATCCACGGTCAGTTCTTTGTCCACAAGCGGTTCTTCGCCCATGTTCACAGCAGGCAGGCTGGCAGGCATGGCACTGTAAGCGCCCATCTCCACCTGCCACAGGCCCGCACCTTGTGGGTGACGGTCTTCAGGCCGCTGAGGGTATCAATGGCAAGGGTCTCTTTGGCAATGCCGTGGGTGTACAGCCATTCAGCACACAGCGGATGCCGTTGCCACACATCCTGCCCTCGCTGCCGTCGGCGTTGAAAATGCGCATCATGCCCGTCCGCACCCGCTGTCTGCGAGTGCAGATGCAGACTTGATGCCGTCCGCCACCAG
>ENA-OPZM01000590-OPZM01000590.1-human-gut-metagenome-genome-assembly--contig:-NODE-590-length-15353-cov-7.919677_pt1 | contig 15353 bp, 19 predicted proteins | sample MGYA00242478_ERZ504493 | MGnify/ENA primary metagenome ERZ504493 (study PRJEB26092, sample SAMD00036227) | human gut metagenome | host: Homo sapiens | study: EMG produced TPA metagenomics assembly of...
ATCCGCTGCAGATCTCGACCACCGGCGTAGACCTTGCCGCCCTGCTGGACCCGGGAAGCTACACCAGCGCCGTTGCCAACAACACCAATGTGGGCGCCACCAGCGCTTCTTCCACCCCGGAGGGCATGGTCACAGTGCGCGAACTGCTGAGCCAGCTGACCGAGGATAATTCCTCCGTCAATGACCTTGCCTCCCTGAAAAAATATCTGGACAGCGACGAGTGCACCATCTCGGAGGATGCTGCTTCCATCGAGTATTCCTACGGCATCGCACCGCTGATCTACCGCCAGAACAAGGACGGCACCGTGCGCCAGATCTTCCCGGACAGCAGCCTTTCTGCGCTGAACAACACCACCTCTGCCGCCGGCATCGTCTCTTCCATGACCAATCAGAGCGTGTTTACCGAGATGGCCGAAGAGCCTTCGCTGTACGAAGATCAGTACGATGTCAAGGCAGGCCGCTGGCCGGAAAGCTACAACGAGGCCGTTCTTGTGCTGAATTCGGATGGCAGCATCAGCGATTACGCTCTTTATATTCTGGGCATTGAGGACGACAGCGTGATGATGCGTTTTCTGCAGGAGTACGCAAAAAACAAGAACACACAGGCTCCCACCGGCTACGGCACCTACCCCTACGATACCTTTGTGGGCCTGAAATATAAGATCGTTACCAGCTCGGACTATTACGTTTATGACGAAGAACGCCAGATCTGCGCAACCGCTCCGACGATGAAGCGTATGTGGAGCAGCTTGTGGAAAACAGTCCGGATCTGACCATCGTGGGCGTAGTGCAGCCCCGCGCAGATGCCAGCTCCACCATTCTGCCCATAGGCGTTGCCTATACCCATGCACTCACCTACTACGCCATCGACCATGCAGCCGAAAGTGAAGTGGTAAAGCAGCAGCTTGCCGACCCGGAAGTGAACGTGCTGACCGGCGAGCGCTTTGATGCCGACCAGCGCGAAACCGATCTTGACATTTCTTCCCTGTTCTCGGTGGATACCGATATGCTGAAGGATGCCTTCCAGTTCGATGCAAGCAAGCTGCAGTTCGACCTGAGCGGTGCATTTGATCTGCAGGATGGCAGCTTTGACTTTTCCTCCATCCTTGATCCGTCCGCATTCCAGCTGGATCTGAGCGATCTGGACCTGAGCGACATCGACATGAGCGATGTGGAGCTGCCGGACATGGACGCGCTGGATCTGAGCCAGCTGTTTGCCGATATGGACCTGTCCGTCTCGGAGGATGCGCTGCAGAGCCTGATGAAGAAGATCATGAATGGCTATAAGCGCTATATCATCAGCAACGGCATCTTGAATCTGGATAAGATCGGTTTCTCTTCCTATATGGAGAGCGACCAGTTCAAGCAGCTTCTGTCCGAATCCATGGGCGACCTGCTGGACACCACCGGCCTGCAGGAGCAGTTCACCGCTTCGCTTCAGCAGAACCTGCAGGGCATCATGACGAGCTATCTGCAAAGCTACTCGGAACAGCTGAGCCAGAAGCTGGGCGAAGCTCTGCAGACCAAACTCACCGCTGCCATTCAGACCCAGATGAGCACCGTGATGCAGCAGCTGATGACCCAGCTGACCACTCAGTTCAGCCAGCAGATCCAGTCCGCCATCCAGAACAACATCGCTCAGCTCAGCAGTCAGGTGGAAGATGCCCTGAAGATCGACCCCACCGTGTTCCAGAGTGCCGTGCAGGTGAACATGAGCACCGACGACCTTGTGGATCTGGTCAAGATGAACCTGCAGTCCAGCACCACCTCCTACAGCAGTGTTCTTGGTGCACTGGGCTATTCGGATTATGCCAAGCCCGGCAGCATCTGGATCTACCCCAAGAGCTTTGAGGCCAAGAACCGCATCGTGGACAGCCTGAACGCCTACAACGCCGCCATGCGTGCGCAGGGCGAAGAGGACAAGGTGATCGTATTCTCGGATACGGTCGCACTCTGATGAGCGCCGTGACCAAGATCGTGGATATGGTCAGCAATGTGCTGGTGGCCTTTGTTGCCATCTCGCTGGCGGTTTCTTCCATCATGATCGGTGTCATCACCTATATCAGCGTGCTGGAACGCCGCAAGGAGATCGGTATTCTGCGTGCCATCGGTGCATCCAAGCACAATGTCTCCGAGGTGTTCAATGCCGAAACCTTCATTATCGGAATGTGCTCCGGCGTGATCGGCGTGGGCCTGTGCCTGCTGCTGCTGATCCCCGGCAACATGCTCATCCACTCCATTGCAGGAACCACCAGCGTCACCGCTGTGCTGCCGCCCAAGGCTGCACTGGTCCTGATCGTTCTGGCTACCCTGCTCACGATCCTTGGCGGTCTGATTCCCGCCCGCAGCGCAGCCAAGTGCAACCCCGTCACCGCCCTGCGTTCTGAGTAATTTTCTTTCTCGACAAGCAAAAGGAGTCGCTGCATCACGCAGCGGCTCCTTTTTTGATGTCCGGTGCTTTATCTCAATTTCTCGTGTAATTCCTCATGCAGTTCCTCGCGCTCTTCCTTCAGTTCCTGCTTGAGAGTCCGGTCGATCTCCCGTGTCTCCTGCCGGATCTCAGCCAGATTCTTTTCGATCACAGGGTTTTCTTCGATTTCTTCCCGGATGAACATGAGCGCAAAGCTTACCAGCAGCAGCCCGCAGGAGATCCAGATGGTCTTTCCTGCCAGCCGCGCTGCGCCCATGCTTCCAATACCGGCACCCACCGCGAACAACAGAATGATGCCAAAATAACGCATCATCCGGTCCTTAACTTTCGGTTCATGGGTCTTGCTCCAGATGCAGAATGCTTCCACACCGCTGCGCAGGTCACCAATGCACATGGTGCTGGCAAATGCATAGCCGTTCACCTTGCGGAACGCCTGCACCTGCATTGCGCAGGAGAAGGAAACGATGGCGTTTGCCAGCAGGTTTTGCTCCTGTGGCAGAAAGCCACAATGAACAGCAGAAGCACTTCGCCCAGCACCACCAGCTGCCGCCAGTGAAGCCGCTGCATGTCGCGAAAGCTCTCCCGCATCTTTTCTGCCACCAGTACGCCCAGCGCAAAAGCACACAGAGGAACCAGATAGTGCAGCACCCGATCCCACTGACCATCCATGATGTTGGAACTCAGCAGCACGATGTTGCCGGTCTGTGCATTTGCAAACACCTTACCGCGGAACAGATACGTATAGGCATCCTGCAGCCCGCCCGAAAGCGAAAGGAACACCGCCGTCAGGAAGGACTCTGACATCTGCCCATGATGTTTTGTTTTCATATTACCTTTTCCCCTCTTTTCGTACCCTATTATAATATATTTTTACAGCTTGGTCCATATCAGTTTTACATATCCGGCATGTGTATCCCTGCGCTCTGCCAGCGCCGAAAATACGGCCCGTGCCCGGCCTGCACTTTGCATTCCCTCACAGGTTGTGTTAGAATAAGAAAAAAGCTTTTCCAAAGGAGAACTTCCTTATGCCGAATATTATCGAGATCACAGACCTTTCCGCACCGGAGCTGGATGTCTATGCCCGCCTGACGCAGGCGCAGCTGCGCAATCGTCTGGAACCGGAAAAAGGCATCTTTATTGCCGAAAGCCCCAAGGTGATCGCCCGCGCGCTGGATGCCGGATACACACCGCTCTCCCTGCTCATGGAGCGCAAACAGATCACCGGCCCGGCTGCCGATATCCTGACCCGTTGCGGTGATGCCCCGGTGTACACAGCCGACCGCGAGACCCTTGCCAGCCTGACCGGCTTCGAGCTGACCCGCGGCGTGCTGTGCGCCTTCCGCCGCCCGCTGCCGCGCAGCGTGGAAGAGGTCTGCCGCAATGCCCGCCGGGTGGCCGTTCTGGAGGGCATTGTGGACTCCACCAATGTGGGAGCGATCTTCCGCAGCGCCGCTGCACTGAACATGGATGCCGTGCTCGTTACTCCTTCCTGCTGCGACCCGCTGTGCCGCCGTGCCGTGCGTGTAAGCATGGGCACCGTGTTTCAGGTGCCCTGGGCGCAGATCGGCACCTGCCCTGCCGACTGGCCGGAAAACGGAATTGCTCAACTGCACGGCCTTGGCTTCAAGACTGCTGCCATGGCTCTGAGCGACCGCTCCGTAAGCATTGACGACAGCGCTCTTTCCGCCGAGCCGAAGCTCGCCATCGTGCTGGGCACAGAGGGTGACGGCCTTGCCCACAGCACCATTGCCGCCTGTGACTACACCGTAAAAATCCCTATGTCCCACGGCGTGGATTCCCTGAACGTTGCCGCTGCCAGCGCTGTTGCTTTCTGGCAGCTAGGCAACCGCTGAGCGATGCTTTCTGGCCCTGCCCAAAATACTTGACAAATTTCCCGAACAGAGTTACACTTACAGGGTCATCACATGGGCCTATAGCTCAGTTGGGAGTGCAAGCGTATCGCTTTTGTGCCCCACAGAGTTGTGGGCATTCAAATGGGGAGTATGTCGGTTGGTCGCCCAACCGCGTCACGCCCCTAAATATGGGCCTATAGCTCAGCTGGGAGCCATGCGGTCCTTAAACAATCTGGAGTTATATACCACGCGCCCCCAAGCGGTTTTTGGGGGCTTAAATATGGCTCGTAGCTCAGTTGGGAGAGCGTTCGGTTCGCATCCGAAAGGTCGAGGGTTCGACTCCCTTCGAGTCCATAAAACGCCGTATCGTGTTGAACGATACGGCGTTTCTTTTTGCCGTTCTTTGCAAAATCGTGCATCATTCGTCTTGACAGCGCAAAGTGACGTGTGCCGAACTTTTCGGCATAATGTTCATAGCTTCACCAGAAGTTTTGTCAAAAACGACGATTCCCCCATTCGGAGTACCCAGCCCCCTAACGGTGCTTGTTTAAGGTCCGTTTTCCGCCCACTCGGAGTACGCACCGAGAGCGAATGACTCTTAAATTCTTCAAACTCCTCCAGCGGAACATTGAGGATGATCTCAATATCATAATCCCGTCCAACACGGACTTCCTTGATGAACTGGTTGAGGATTGCCTGCCGCTGCTGAAAGGATGCGTTCTGATAGGTGCTTGCCCAAGTGAACAGATTGCTGCAATCATTTTCAGCTTTCTTGTTTTCCTGCTCAATCTCCTCCAGCTTGTTCTGTGCAGCGGTCAGGGCGTCCTGTGCTGCTTGGATCGCAGCTTGATTTTCATCCAGAAGCTGCTGGATCATATCACGGTCAATGCTGCTCTTTCCCCGGATGACGCGAATCATTTCATCCTTCAATGCATTCCGTTCGTCGTCCTTGAGGTCGAGTTCACTCTTTGCGCGTGATACTTCTTTCTGCGCTACTTCCATGTCCTTGCGAAGCATATCCTGAAGCAGCTTGCTTTTGGAACACTCTAAAATCTCCGAAAACTTGGTGCATACGATACTCTCTACGATTGCGTCCAGTTTTGTTACACCGTAGCCGGACTGTCCATCGCATTGACCCGGATGCCGTACATTATAATGGCAGCTATAACGGAACCGCTTTTCCTTCACCGTGGAGCCATCCGCACGCAGTCTGGTGCGTCCGCTGCTCGTGATGTTCAGGCGATTTCCGCAGTGTGCACAGAACACCTTCCCACAAAGCAGAGCATGGGGACTGTAACTATCAGAGTCTTCGCCCTTCTCTCTGCGGCGGGTATCACGCAATTCCTGTGCACGGTCGAACACTTCCTGTTCAATGATCCTCAGTTCCGGGCATATTGTTTAATGGTTTATTTTTAAAAGCGCGATTATTTGACTGAATCATATTTATACATACTCTGGAAAAATTCCGCTCTCGTTGACATAGTGGCACCTCAGTCGATGCAGATGCAGGGCAGCTTCTGGTCATCTGCCATCAGGGTGATGCTGTGGCTTTCCAGATACTTCTGGAACAGGTAGACCTCATCAATGGTCAGAGAGATGACCCTGCCGTCCATGTTGGTACGAGCCAGAATCACCGGGCCGGTCAGGTAGTGCTTGCCGCCCATCTTCAGCACCTGCGCCGGATTGTAGCAGAGCAGCAGCGAGGTGTCAGGGAGGTTCAGGCAGGCATCGTCCTCCTCAAAGCAGGGCAGAATGCCGGGAGCCTCATCCAGCGTGATGATGGTCAACTCCATATCCGGGGCAATGGCTGCGAGGTAGACCTCACCGCTGCCCCTGTTTGCCGCCAGTGCAGCGCAGATACGCACGTCAATGGTGATCTCTTCGGAGCGGATGGTACGGATGGCGTTATTTTTCATAGGCTTTTTCTCCTTTGTTTGCAAAAGAAAAAGACCCCATCGGGTCTTTCGTTACGGTGTGAGTCAGCGTTCGTTCTGCCGCTGGAGCTTGCGCTGCCACTGTTCCAGCAGCTTGATGATGGTGTCCTCCATCTGTTTCGGGGTGTAGCTGCGGGGAAAGTATTTCCGCAGGGTGTCGTTTTTGATGACCACCTTGTCCAGCTCGTCCTTTTTTTCTTCGCCCATGACGGCAAAGGCAACATCATACGAGAAGTGCCCCTCCTGCGCCAGCTTTTTAAGCCGCTGCGCTTGGGAAAGGGATGGCGCATTTTGGGTGTCGTTCATCGCTTCTAAAAAATCCCGCTGTTGGTTCGTGTCGAGATACGACAACTCCACAGCGGGATTGAAGGCAATCTTCTTTTCGTCTACCATGTCCAGCAGTTCCGGGATAAGGCTGGTCAGGCGGATAAACCGCCGGACGGTTTCACGGCTTTGATTGTTTTCGGCACCAAGCTGTTCATTGCTTCGCAACTTCGACACAACTTGTGTCGAAGTTAAATCCGACCTAGCACCTTGATTTTTTAGAGCTTCTAGCTTCATTTTGTAGGCGAAAGCCTTTCACTGGGCAAGATGTTTTCTCGTTGGAGATTCGAGTCCACCATGAGCAAAACTGCGGCATCATCATCCATCTGACGGACGATAACAGGTAGCGTATCCAGCCCGGCAAGCTGTGCAGCGTGTTGACGGCGGTGCCCGGAGATGATCTCGTAGCCACCTTCCGGGCGTGGGCGGGCAATCAGCGGAGAAAGCACACCATATTGTTCCACACTTTCCACCGTGCGCTGCATGGATCCGCTTCTTCAGAATAGAATGGATCAGTCTCACTCATTTCAGTATCATTCTCTTTAGTCTTATTACATCGTGATTTTGAAGGGTCTTGAGTTGCGTTTTTGAAGCCTCCAGAATCGTGAAAATCACGATTCTGGAATATTGATTTTGACGATTCTGCTGAAAAGTTCTTCACATACACCAAACTTGGCTTTCCCAGACCTCTGCGTTTTCGTTCAATCAGACCAAACTTTTCGAGTTCCCGGAGCAGCTTGGTCGCTTTGTTGTCTGCGCAACACAACGCCCTCTTGACATCCTCTATCGTGAAGATAATGAACACCCGGTTCTGCTCGTCCAGCCAGCCGTTTTTCACAGACAGGCTCATGCGGTCAAGCAGGATGCCGTACAGGATTTTTGCATCGGTGGACAGACTCTGGAACCGTGGCTCCTGAAAAAGAGCCTTGGGAATGCGGTAGAACGAAAACAGTTCTCCGGTTTGCCCGTAGAAATAATCAAGGATCATGCTGTTTTTCAACCGTCTGTCCTAAAACGAACGTGATTCTTCGTGCGTAGGAAGATGTTTTTGCAACATAAATAACAGGCATTTTGAAAACTCACCTCCAGTCATTCAGTTGAGATATGTACAAAAATTGACGTTATACCGTATATGTTTTATGGTGCGTATACCGCTTGCTATATTTTGTATAAAGTAAGGCAATATTTGATGGCTTTTTTAGGCATTTTCATCTTTGTTGGGTGCGTAGCTGTCGGCCCTGTTTTTGCCGATTTGCGCAATAAAAAAGAAACAGCCAGAAAAAATCCAACTGTTTCTCGTCAATTTTATTGCACAGGGGATATAATCCGAATCATCCCATACGGTGCGTGATCCGCAAGAAGTATTCAGATGGTCGCCCGTTCAAATCACATCTGAAGCGCATCTCTCCTGAAGTGTGACTTTTTGCATTGAAGCAAAAATGGCAATTTTTTCTCGAAAGCAATGCTCGTCCAAAAAACCGCATTACGCCTATATTTTTTGCCGTTTTCCCAAAGAAATATTTTGTCCTTTGGGGGCTTCTTTAAGGTCCGCATGGGAGAGCGTTCGGTTCGCATCCGAGAGGTCAAGGGTTCGAATCCCTCTAGGTCCACCAATCTGCCGCATCGTTTTGTACGATGCGGCGTTTTTTATGTCCAAAAAACTTTGGCGGACCGTGCCGGGCTCCGAACCCTGAAGTCGGATGCAAACCGGGCGGGGTCATCAATGTACTTTTTGAAAATCCATCGGTTTCACGCTTCTTTCTTTGCATTTTGCAGAGTTCTGCGGGCAAGCACATCGCTTTTATGCCCCCTTCTCGGAAATTTCTTCAAAAATCTCCGCACCATCGTAGGTTGACACAGCCTTGAGCTGCTCCACTTGATTGAAGCTGGCGTTCAGCGTAATCGAGATCTCATAGTCTTTTCGGACGCGAATCTCCTTGATGAACTGCTGCAAAATGGCGCGGCGTTCATCGTGGTTGGCGGTGTCGTAAACATCCGCCCATGTAAACAGCTCGTTGCAGATGTAGTTGCTGCGCTTTGCCGTTTTGGTGGCTTCTTCGTATTCTTCCTGCGCCTGAACAAGCTGCTTTTCAAGGGTCTCCAGCGCGTCTTTCGCTTCGGCCACCAGTGTACCGAGCAGTTCTTTGTCCAAGGCACTCACGCCCCGGATAACCAGAATAGTTTCGGCTTTCAGGTCGTCCAGCTCTTTCTGCTTGGCTTCCAAATCTTTCTGAATTTTCTTAATCTTCTTCTGGATGCGAGCGGCATCGTTGTTTTTGACCGATTCCAGCAGCTTTTTCCGGGAAACCTCGCGGAACTGTGCGAAGATCTGCCGGACAACTTCTTCTACAATGGAATCCAGCTTGGAAACGCCGTAGCCAGACTGCCCATCGGCGTAGGTGTGTGTCCGTCCGCTGCTGGTCAGGCTCAAGCGGTTGCCGCAGTGACCGCAGTAAACCAACCCGGTCAAAAGGGCTTTGGAGCTGGTGCCCAGTGAAGTGCCGCCACGCTCACAGGTGCGTGCCTGCCGCAATTCCTGTGCCTGCTCGAACAGTTCTGGTTCGATAATGCGGAGCTGCGGACACTCCGTCTCCACCGCACCGTTGATGAGGTACCCCGTGTATCCTTTGTTCTTGATTATCCGAACGATACTGGTGTTGGGAATGTTTTTGTTGTTCCGTCCTACGACTCCCTGTTCATAAAGATAGTGGCTCAACTTCTGTGCGCCGTAGCCTCATAAACGTACTTGTGGAAAATCAGCCGGACGATCTCAGCTTCCGCTTCATCAATCACAAGGTCGCAGACTTCCTGATTCTTCTTGTTTACCCGGCCAAGGCGGACACGCTTGTAGCCAAAAGCCACGGTGCCGCCCGTGTAGTGACCTTCCCCGGTGAGCTGTTCCAGCCTTGTCCGGGTACGGACAGAGGTTTTCAGACTTTCGCCGGATGCCTGCCAGTAGCGGATGTAGTTCATCAGCTTGTCCACATGGGTGTCAAACCGCTGCTGTCCTTCGTTCACGCTCCAGACCTCGATGCCCTGCTTGGTGAACCACTCCACAATAAAGGGCGTTTCATCATCACGGCGGCCGAGGCGGTCAAACATGAACACCAGCAGAATGTCAAACTTGCCTTCCATCGCAGCCTGTTGGATTTTCTGGAGTTCATCACGGTCTTTGGCAGACTTCTTAAAGCCGGAAACGCCTTTTTCGGAAAATTCCTTGACGATCTCCCAGCCCTGACTTTCTGCAAAGTTGCGGCAGGCTTCTTTCTGCATGGGGATGTCGTCTTTCTCGACCTGTCCTTTGGTCGAAACACGGTATAAGGTATAGACACGTTTTTTCATTTCAATCTCTCTTTCTTTGAGTGAGAAAGGAAAAATCAAACGTGTTTCGTCCATATTTTGTTTTCAAGGTTCAGTTCGATTTTATCTTATCTCACGCATTCAAGGAACACAAGGATGTCAGGCAGCGGTGTGCCCTGCCGTGCGCAGGATGGTGGTTTGCAGCAGCTTCTGGATCGCATCCAGACAGTCCGTATCCGCAGGCGCATAGGTGATCTTGACTTTGCAGCCTTTGACGGAAAGAGTTTCCGATTTAGCGGTGGTATCGCAGATAGCGTTCATAGGCCTCCTTTCTCCATACCCATTCGTTCAGATCGAGCTGATAGAGCAGCGCATAATTGAGCCGAATGAGTTCCGGGATGCTCAACCGCCCCATCGGGCGGATCAGCCGTCCCTTGCTGATGGTCTGGACAGATTCTGCCAAGATCATAGAGGGCTGCAAAAAAGCCCGATTACCGTCCACAAGAACGTGGGCTTGGTGATCGGGCTTCTTTGCAGTATTGGATGTGACAGGCGCAACAATGAGGTTGGGCGAATAGCAGTTTGCGGTGTTGTTCTGCACCACGACCACAGGGCGGATACCGCCCTGCTCGGAGCCAAGGTGCGGCTCCAGATTGGCGTAGTAAATATCACCGCGCAAAAATTTTCGGTTGACTGGGATCATGCTCATCACCGCTTGCAGGGCAAATTGTGGGTACGGCCAGCACCGTTGTAGATGGACAGGATCTGTTTCATGTGGCGGTCTGCCACATTGCCAGTGTCGTTTTGTGCCAACCGGGTGATAGTCTTGGGATGCACTGTGCGCAGCCGGAAAATCAGCCGTTCCCGCTGTATTCGCCCTGATACAGAGCCAGAAAACGAGCCATGCCATGCAGGATGCCCGACAGGAACGAATCCGAATCGCCACCCCAAGCGTCTACGAGAACGCTCAGCATTTCACGGTAAAGTGATGCACCGTAGCTCTTGTAGATGTAGTAAGCCGAGCGGATGCAGTAGATTTTCCACGGGGCACGAATCCCATCCAGTGCAAACCGAACGCCTGTGTCCTCCGTTACCGAAACAAAATCGCAGGCGTTTTCTTCGTGTGCCACCAGTTTGGCACGAAGCTGTTCACCAGCGGTCAGTTCGCTGGAAATGCCTGTCTGCACAGCAAACAGCAGAGCTTCATGCTCTTTAGAAAGGCCGTAGAATACCTTGCAGCGAATCGGGAGGTCACGCCCACCGTTGCACGTTTTCCGTGCCTCAATGGTGTTCTGACCATCAAAGACGAAGTAGCGGCCATCCCGGTAGCTGACCTTCGGCTCATTGGCGATGTACTCCGAAAAGTTTGCTGCGATTCGTGCAACCTTGCCCATGCGGAGCAGCCGCTGATATTCGGCGCAGGGATTCAGCAGAATGCTGTCAACGTACCGCACCTCAAAGTTGCACTCCGGCAGGCTGGAAAGGTTCAGGTTAGAAAGCATCATAGCGTTTTCTCCTTTACAGTCAAAAGATACTGTATCGTATCTTCTATTAGGTCGTGAATGGTCTTGCGGCAGTCCGAATCTTCAAAAACATCCGGGTATTCTTTGAAAATGCTATTCCAGCGGCGAATGAAGTCCTCTTTCGCACCCTGCACTTCGCACATCATCAGGGAACCGTTTGCAACGGCTCGTTCCTGATAGCGGTTGTCAATGGATGCTTTCAGAGAGGTTCTTTCTTCGGTAGTAAGCTGGCGTTGATGCCCTTGGATGCTTTTGCTGATTTCAGAAAGTGTTTGTTTTGAAGAAGCGGTTTCGGCTTTTCGGGGCTGACGTTCCTGCTTTGGCTTCCGCAATTCTGCAAGAGCAGCAGGAATTTCTGCCTTTGGCGTTTTTGCCAAGGCGGTGATTTCTGCATCCGTTGCTTGATGCGCCCGGTCAGGATTTCCTCTCTTGCACCGGGGACCGCATCTTCCGCAGCGTCTACGCCTTTGGCATACTTCTCTGCTCTCTTTACGGTAGCCGCCCCAACGCCGTTTTGTGCGGCAATGCGCTCACAGGTGGAGAGCTGCTTTGCCCTCAATCCAGTTCCTTTTCCAGCTTCTTGTAGTCGGTTTCGGCTCCCCGGATGTCCCGGTCCTCTGCGGTGTAAATGGTCTGTCCGGATACCTGTGTACCGCCCGAAAAGAGGATGCCGCAGGAGGAAAAGCCAGACATCACCATGAGGATGAGCAAAAGAAAAACGCCCACGATCACCAGAACGTGTGCGTTGCCCTTGGCGGCATTCATCAGCCCCTTTACGGCAGTGCTGACGGCGGTTTTACCTTTTTCTACGGCTTGTTCCACGCCGGACCGGGCAGCAGATGCACCGTTGGATGCCGCCTTGCCGCCTGCGGTCTGCGCCGCCGTGCCCGACCGGGCGGCGGTATAATAGCTTTTGTGAATTTCTTGCCGCTGTTTCCAACGTGAAAGCCAGTTGGAGCCGCCCTCGCCGGTACCGGATGCACCTGCATCTTGTGCCGCAGTCGGCTCCGATGCGGAAGATTTGGCGGTTTTGGCACCCTTCTTGCCCTGCATCTTGGCTTTCTTCTTGAGCTTCCGGGCATAGCGGCTTTTGGAAATATCACGGACATTTCCTGCCGCCTTTTCGCCCTCGTTCAGAGCCTGCACACCGACGTTTTCATCCTCGTACTGGTCAACTTCCCGGTGCACCGCAGAGCGGACGGCATGGGCGGCGTACATTTCACGCTTCTGCGCCTTGCTCAACCGGCTCAACTCGTCCGGGGTCAGTTCCGCCTTGCCAAACCGCAGATGCTGTGCCTTTTCCGCAGCTTTATCTGCATCGGTTTTCAGCTTTTTCTTTTTGGGCACCGTCTGCTCTACCTTGGCTTTTTTCGGGGGAGAACGGGTCTTTTTTGCGGACGTTTCCTCTTTGATGTTCAGCTTCGGTTCACTCATTTCTGCACGCCCTCCGAGACTTCACCCAACTTGGTGGTCATAATGCGGTAGAGTTCCAGATCGGTGGGGAAACGGTCCACAAAGGGCAGAATGACATTGCCGAAAAACAGCAGCCCTTCGCCCTCGCCGGAGTGGGTCACATAGGAAAGCTGATGGGGCGAGATGTTGAGCTGCTTTGCGAGGATCTGCCGGTCTCCTGCCGCCTGATTCAGCATGATGATCATGTCACTGTTCTCGAAAATATTCTCGACTTCACGGGAAGAAAGAAGGTCTTTCACATTCTGGGTCAGCCCCGTGGGAATACCGCCCCACTTGCGGAAACGCTTCCAGATCTCCACGGAATACGCCGCAGTCTGCTCCTCTTTCAGAAGCAGGTGCATCTCGTCCATATAATACCGTGTGGACTTTCCGCTGCTGCGGTTTGCCGTGACACGCCCCCAGACCTGATCCTGCACAATGAGCATACCGAGTTTCTTCATCTGCTTGCCCAGTTCCTTGATGTCGTAGCAGACGATGCGGTTATTGATGTTCACGTTAGTGCGATGGTTGAACAGGTTCAGACTACCCTTGACGTAGATCTCCAGTGCGGTGGCAACATGGTGGGCTTCTTTCTCGTCCTGTTGGAGTAGGGCGTTGTACAGATCCTCAAGGATGGGCATATTCTCCGGGCAGGGGTCCGCAAAATATTTGCGGTAGATCAGATGCACACAGCGGTCGATGACGGTTTTCTCCACCGGCAGCAGTCCTTCCTTGCCGCCCACCACCAGTCGCACAGCGAAAGAATAAAGTCAGCTTTCAAGGAAAGCGGGTTATCTTCCTCGGAGTAGTTGGCATTGATGTCCATGGGATTGATGAACTGGGTACTGTTGGGCGAAATTTTGATGACCTGACCCTTCAAACGATTCACCAGCGGCGAGTATTCGCCTTCGGGGTCGTTGATGATAATATCATCGTCCGTCACCAGAAAGGCGTTTGCGATTTCCCGCTTTGCCGAGAAACTTTTGCCGCTTCCCGGAGTGCCGAGGATCAGACCGTTCGGGTTCTTCAGCTTCTTCCGGTCCACCATGATCAGGTTGTTGGACAGGGCATTCAGCCCGTAGTACAGGCTCTCTTTGCCGGACTGGTAAAGTTCCTGCGTGGTAAACGGAATGAAAATTGCCGTGCTGCTGGTGGTCAGCCCTCGCTGAATTTCGATCTGACAGTCTGCCAGCGGCAGGCTGCTCATCAGCCCCTGCTCCTGCTGGAAATCCAGTCGGCACAGGTTGCAGTTGTGCTTCTGTGCAATGCTGGATGCCTGAAAAACGTTGTTTTCCAGTTCCTGTTCCGTGCGCCCGGTGTTCAGCACCAGAAAGGTGACAAGGAACATCCGCTCGTTCTGGCTCTGCAATTCCTTCAAAAGAGCTTGGCATCTCTGCCGTAGGTCGCCAAATCCGACGGAATGATGTCAATATCATATCCGGCACGGATTGCCTTCTTCTGTTCCTCGATCTTGCTGCGATCCAGTTCCGTGATGGTGCGCTTGACGGTCTTGATGGCACGGTTCTGATCGACACTCTGAATGTGCATGGTGACGATCTGGGACGAATCCATATCCAGAAAATCCTTCAAAAGCTGGTCGCTGATGTCGGAGGCCGTGATGCTCAGAAAGCTGGCGGCGCAATAGATGCCGCCCATCTGGAAGGTACGGCTGTTCTTGAAAGCAAAGGCGGTGGGCGCAATGGCATCCTTCACGGACAGCCCGCTTTTCACAAGGTCTTTCCAGTCAAAGTGAAACTTGGATGCGCCGTCCATGTTGAACATATCGTGCATGAGTTTCAGCCGCTGGGCACCATTCAGGGGTTTTGCCTGCACACCCAGCCGGTGGAAGTTGTTCAGCAGATCGTTCTGGATGTGGTCGAGCCGGGGCTTGACCTGTGCCATGCTTTCGCCCTCCACCCCAAAGGTGATGAATTTGGTCTTGGTCAGACCATTATTGCCCTTGGCAAGCTGCTGGCGCAGCATCTGGGAATACTCGGCACGAACATCGTCAAAGCCGTCCTTCTGGAACGGAATGCGGATGCTTTTCTCAAACTCGGTGCTGTCGGTTGCCATGTTCACAAAGGACAGTTCAAATTTGATGGAGCTGTCGAAAAAGTTGAGGAAGGAACACCATTCCTCGAAAATGGCGGTCTTGTCCTCCTGCTGGGCGAGCTGGTAATTGATGTCCTGATACTGGATGGTGCGGGTGTAGTAGCCGGGACGGACACGGCAGGTGCCGTCCTCAAACATCCGCTGCATGGGGATCTGCTGCACTTGCTCCCGCTGTTCCTCCTGTCGGTTCTCCTCGGTGGAAAAGAGATCATCTAACCCTTTCAGAGCTAAGTTTCCGCTGTCGATCGGCATCCGCCTGCACCTCCTTTGCAAGAGATTTGTAGCTTCTGCACCTTGCCCTTGGGGTCATAGGCAAAGATGCTTTTGCCTGCCGCACCTGGGTTTCTGCCGCACGGACGGAACGGGGAATGGTCTGCTCAAACACCTTCAGGTGTTTTCCGTATGCCTGCCGGATCCAGTATTG
>ENA-OPZM01000591-OPZM01000591.1-human-gut-metagenome-genome-assembly--contig:-NODE-591-length-15351-cov-1.777719_pt1 | contig 15351 bp, 19 predicted proteins | sample MGYA00242478_ERZ504493 | MGnify/ENA primary metagenome ERZ504493 (study PRJEB26092, sample SAMD00036227) | human gut metagenome | host: Homo sapiens | study: EMG produced TPA metagenomics assembly of...
TGAATTGAATAGTTGAATTTGAAAAAGTGAAGTTGAAGAGGTGAGGTCAGGGAATGTGTTGGATAAGGACAAAAGTTCCTTTGCTATAGGACTGGTGAAAACTATGATGCAAGGACATTCAGGAGAGAAGTGCTGAAGCTTTATTTGTGAAATTTAGGCTGTATTCCAGTAATTAAATCCAATTTATTAAAAATCGGAATATCCATTGACATGCCCGAGGTTGTCTTTTATACTAAATTATAGCCGTGGAGACACGGCTAATTTTCCAACATAAAGTTAGATAAAACTAACCAAAGAGAGAAAAAACTAACCATGAAAAGAAGAAAAGCTACACGTTGGTGGCTGTTTGTTATTACCGGGATCTTGATCATCGCAGCGGCCATTTATATATACGTTCCCGATTTTTTTGACAATTTAAAATCAGCCCGGACATATGATGATCTGCGGGATAACTATGTGGAAGTCCCTTCTGAAGAAGGCGGAGAAGAAAAAGAAGACTGGTGGCTGACCGACGTTTTTGTCAATTTTGAGGAACTTCGGGGAGAGAATGAAGACATAATAGCATGGATCCGGTTTGACAATACGGAAGAAACGCAGGTCGATTATCCGGTCCTGTATTCCGGGGACAACACGGAGTATCTGCGAAAAGATCTGTATGGCAATGAGCATACGACAGGCAGCATTTTCCTTGAGGGGCTGAACCAGCCGGGCTTTTCCGATTACTATTCGATCATATACGGGCACAACATGAGGGACGGGAGCATGTTTGGCAGCCTGGATAAATATAAGGAGCGGTCCTTTTGGAGCGCGAACCAGTATTTTACCTTATATACAGAAAATATGGTTTACCGGTATCAGATATTCGCCTGCCAGAATGCAGTAAACGGCGGGGTTGTCTATAAGATCGGATATGAGCCGGGGGAAGAGTATCAGGAGTTACTTGACGGCCTGTCGGAAGATTCCCTGATCGATACCGGGATACATCCGGACAGCAGCCATAAGGTCATGACGCTGTCCACTTGTACCGGAGACGGATACAGCAGACGGTTTGCAGTCCACGCAGTCTGTGTGGATGCGCAGAGTACTGATACTGCCGGGGAGCAAGAATAACCGTGAGAGGATAGTGGAATATGAAGAAAAATGAAAATCTGTCTGCCGCCGGAGAGATCGGCACGAATGTCCCGAAAAATGTAGAGGAGATGGAAGAAGATTTCCTCGAGGTGATCTATCAGCACTGGCGGAACGGGGAGCCGATGCGTTTGGTTGATTTTGCAATGGAGACCGGAGAAAACAAGACACATCTGAGAAGCCTTGCCAGGCACCTGATGAATCATCGATATATTAAGATGGAAGATGATCTGATCATCCTGACTGATATAGGCAAGATGAGAGGAAAAGAGTGCCTTGACCGCCATCATAAACTGACCCAGTTTTTTCAGATGGTCAGCGGAATGGATCAGGAGGAAGCGGAGAGGGATGCCTGTCGGGTTGAACATACGCTCAGCCGGGCAGCCATGGAAGGGATCACCAATTTCCTGATCCGTGGCGATGTATATGACAGAAGCTATTCCAACATGGACCTGTCCCTTCTGTTTGAACCGGGGACTTATGAGATGGCGATGGAGATTTATGAAATCGAACGCAGACAGCCAGGATCATTGCCCGGGAGTGGAAGCTTTTTGAACCATATGTCTGTTTAGAGGTAAAAGAGGGCGAAAGTCGTTTCTGCATCCGGAAAAGGAAGCGGGAAAAGATGGTAAGCCTGTGGTACAGGAAAAAAGATGACTGGATACAGGCTGACGGTGATCCAGAACAGATTTATCTTCCAACGTATCTGTTTGAGTATTCGGTCAGCGCACAGGCTCCTGTCACAGAAGGTGATCTCGTGATCGCGGTGACAGAAGACGGGAGAGATCCGCTTATGCTAGACTACAGGGAAATCAATGTGCATGTAGTGTGACGGGAGGAAAAGTATGGCAACGGGAGATAATTTAAAACGGGATGGAAGGCCGTCTTTACTGCAGATACGGTATCTGATCGAGCTGAAAAAACTGCAGCCGGTAAAACGGGGATTTCAGGTGGCCATAGCAGAGCGGTGTCATGTGTCCAGACCCGGCATAAATAAAAGCCTGAAAAAAGCAATTGAGCAGGGACTGATCACACAGTACTATACGTTCACAGACTATGGAGAAGAATGGATAAAATCCTATGAAAACCTGATCGGCCGGCTGGAAAAATATCTGGACGATATTGATATCCCGGAATCAGAAAAAGAAAAGCATATCCGGATGTAAGCGCCATGTTCACTGGCCTTTCCGATGCGATTAACTCTATGACGGGAGGAAACTCTTCGGGAGTGGCCTCCATCGTGGAGGGAAATATCACACAGAAGACATGGGACGATGTGCAGACGCTTCTGCCTTATGTGATCATCGGTCTGATCCTTACCATTCTGTTTTCAAAGATGTGCAACCTGATGTCACTGGAGGACAAGACGGCGCGGGGACTGGGCGTGAACGTGAACCTGATGCGGATCGTGATCTCTCTGATCGCGGTGCTTCTGGCGAGTATTTCCACGGCGGTGGCGGGAGCCATCAGTTTCCTGGGGCTGATCGTACCGCATATCGGCCGCATCCTGGTGGGAAGCGACCACCGTGCGCTGATCCCCTTTTCCATGCTGGCAGGAGCCTTTACCTTCCTGCTTGCCGATACCATCGGCAGGACGGTGGCGGCGCCTACGAGGTGTCCGCATCCATCATCATGAGCGTGATCGGGGGGCCGTTCTTTATCATTCTGTTAAGGAGGTCGAAGAAATATGCAGCATGAGGATAACAAAAAGCCTGCCATGGAAGTGCGGAACCTGTTCTTCTCCTACGGGAAGAACAAGGTGTTAAAAGATACCTCGTTCAAGATTGAGGAGGGGAAGGTCACGACGATTATGGGGGCAAACGGGTGCGGCAAGTCCACACTGTTCAACCTGATGACGAAAAACTTATATCCAAGGAAGGGAAATATCTTTCTCCACGGGAAGAACATCCAGAACCTTGCCCTGAAGGAATTTGCCCGGAAGGTATCCATCGTACACCAGTACAATACCTCGGCAGATGATATCACGGTGGAACGGCTGGTCTCCTTCGGGCGGACGCCCCACATGAAGATGATGCAGAGCCGGAGCGATGAAGATGAGAAGCTGATCGACTGGGCAATGGAAGTGACAAACGTGGAGAAGTACCGGGATCGGGAAGTAAGCCGTCTTTCAGGCGGACAGAGGCAGCGCGTATGGATCGCTATGGCGCTGGCTCAAAATACAAAAATCCTGTTCCTGGACGAGCCAACTACTTATCTGGACATCCGGTATCAGATCGAGATCCTGGAACTGGTAAAAAAACTCAACCAGGAATACGGGATCACGATCATCATGGTACTCCATGACATTAACCAGGCAATCCATTTTTCAGACCGGATCATCGGTCTGAAAGACGGACATGTAGCGGCAGAAGGGACTCCGGATGAGATCATCACCACAGAGTGCATCCGGGAGCTGTACGGAATCTCTCTTGGAGTGACCACGATAGAAGGAAAGAAATTTGTACTGACCGTGTGACGGTTGTAATCAGCAGGACAGGAGGCGCATCTGTGGGGGGCGCTTCCGGGTTCTGAAAAGTACGGAAACAGGAGTGAATGAAAATGAATAAGAAGAATCCACTCAGGGTCTTTTGGATCATATTAGGGTTTATCTGTCTGGGACTCGGATCAGTAGGTATTGTTCTGCCGATCCTCCCAACAGTTCCGTTTTTTATGGCGACGGTTTTCTGTTTTGCTAAGAGCTCAAAGAGACTGCATGACTGGTTTGTAGGAACCAATCTATATAAGAAGCATCTGGACAGTTTTGTAAAGCAGAGAGCTATGACGATGGGAACGAAGCTGCGGATTGTGGGAACAGTGACTGCCGTTATGGCAGTCGGATTCCTTATGATGAGCAGGGTGCCGGTCGGAAGGATCTGCCTTGCTGTCGTGTGGGTATGCCATCTGCTGTATTTCTTCCTGCGGGTGAAGACCATCAAACCGGAAGAAATGGCAGAACAGGATGCGGCCTGACAATAAGGAAAAAGAATAACACAAGTAAGAGAGGCTCATATGATCAAGAAAAGACTCGTGGGACTGTTGTCTCACGCAAAGAAATATATCATATATCAGGTAATCTGGCAGTGGCTGACCCTGCTCTGCCAGGTTGTCGTGATCTACAGTGCATCCATGCTTTTGGAGACTGCGCTGTTTGGTAGGTAACATCCCGGACAGCGGCTTACTACGGTGCATTGGTAATTGTGGCTCTTATCCTGCGGTTTGTCTGTGACAGGCAGGCGTCCCATGCATCTTACCGTGCGAGTGTGGATGTAAAGCGGATCTTAAGGGATAAAATCTACAGTAAGCTGCTCCGCCTGGGGGCAGCCTACAGGGAAAAAGTGACTACATCTGAGGTGGTCCAGATGGCGGCGGAAGGTGTGGAGCAGTTGGAGACTTATTTCGGGAAATATCTTTCCCAGTTATTTTACAGCCTGCTTGCGCCGGTGACATTGTTTGTTATCCTGTCCTTTGTAAACTGGCAGGCAAGCCTTGTCCTGCTGATCTGTGTTCCCTTGATCCCCGTTTCCATTGTTGCGGTCCAGAAGATTGCAAAGAAACTTCTGAATAAATACTGGGGAATCTATACGGAACTGGGAGACAGCTTTCTTGAGAACCTGCAGGGACTGACCACGCTGAAGATCTACCGTGCGGACGAGAAGAAAGCAGAGGAGATGGATGAGGAATCCCAGCGGTTCCGGCAGATCACTATGAAGGTGCTGACCATGCAGCTCAACTCTACCAGCGTTATGGACATCATCGCCTACGGCGGCGCAGCGGTGGGGATGATCGTGACGCTCACTCAATTCATGAAAGGGAATTTGAGCGTCCACGGGGCATTGATGCTGATCCTGTTGGCATCGGAATTCTTCATTCCGCTGCGTCTTCTTGGATCCTTCTTCCATATCGCCATGAACGGTATGGCGGCAAGCGACAAGATCTTCGCCCTGTTAGACCTGCCGGAACCGGAAGAAAAAAACGGGCGGCTGGATGGCACAGCAATGGACATCGAGTTTTCGGGGGTACGTTTCTCCTATGAGACAGACCGGGAGATACTGAAAGGGATCGACATGGAATTCCCGGCAGGAAGTTTCACCTCACTTGTGGCACATCCGGCTGCGGTAAGAGTACGGCTGCTGCGATCCTCATGGGAGGAATCTCGGATATCAGGGAAGTGTGACAATTGAGGGAAAAGAACTTTCTGAAATACAGGAAAGCAGCCTGATGGACCAGATCACCCTGGTCAGCCACAACAGTTATCTCTTTAAAGGGACTGTGGCGGACAACCTGCGGATGGGAAAACCGAATGCGACAGAAGATGAAATGAAGGACGCCCTTGAGAAAGTGAACCTGTGGGGATTCCTCCAGGCACAGCAGGGACTTTTTACAAAAGTCCTGGAGAAAGGGAGCAACTTCTCCGGCGGACAGTGCCAGAGACTTGTCATCGCCCGGGCACTTCTTCACGACACACCGGTCTATATTTTTGACGAGGCGACTTCGAATATTGATGCGGAGAGCGAGGAGATGATCATGGATGTGATCCATAAGCTTGCGGAGACAAAGACCATTCTCCTGATTTCTCACCGGCTTGCAAATGTGGTGAAGTCGGATCGGATCTATATGATGAAGGAAGGACGCATCGCAGAAACAGGAACCCATGAAAAACTGATGGAAGCAGACGGCGACTATGCGGAACTTTATCGTTCGCAAATGGAACTGGAGCAGTACGGGAAGGAGGCGACGGCATGAATGGAGAAATGAATCATAAGGCTGCAGGCATGGAGACAACAGAAACACAGGCAGGCGGCCGACGGAGCGGCATCCGTATCATGGGTCAGCTCATCGGTCTGGTGAAGCCCCTCCTTCCTGTGATGCTCCTGGCCATTGCGCTCGGGACAGTCGGCCACCTGTGCGCCATCTTTCTTACGATCCTGGCAGGATACGGACTGATGCACATCCTTCTGGATCCGGTCATGGAGATGCTGGGGCTGAGCCTTGCGGCTTCGGGCGCCGGGATGTTCCTTCGGATGGAGTCGCAGACTTTATTTATCGCGCTGGTCGTAATGGCGGTGATGCGGGGTATTCTGCATTATGGAGAACAGTACTGCAACCATTTCATTGCATTTAAGCTGCTGGCGATCATCCGGCATAAGGTATTCGCCGCACTCCGGAAGCTCTGCCCGGCGAAACTGGAGGGGCGGGATAAAGGGAACCTGATCTCTGTCATTACTTCGGACATAGAACTTCTGGAAGTCTTTTATGCACATACGATCTCACCCATTGCGATCGCAGTACTGACCTCTCTTGTAATGATCTTATTTCTCGGACGGATCTCGCCTGCTGCGGCAATCCTTGCACTGGCAGGTTATCTGGTGGTCGGTGCAGTGATTCCGCTGTTTTATGGAAAAAGAGGAGCGGATAAGGGCATGGAATTTAGGAACGGGTTCGGGGATCTGAACAGTTTTATTCTGGATTCTCTCAGAGGATTGGACGAGACAATCCAGTATCGGCAGGGAGAGAAGAGAAGGAAAGAAATGACACAGCGCTCGGACCGGCTCGGTGAAGTACAGAAAGGGCTGAACCGGCTGGAAGCTTCACAGAAATCCGTGACCAATCTTGTGATCCTGCTGTTCTCCTTTGCAATGCTGTTTCTGATGATCGCATTGAGGCAGGCGGGGAGCGTAGATCTTACCGGCATGCTGGTGGGCGCCATTGCCATGATGGGATCATTCGGTCCGGTGACGGCTCTTGCCAGTCTGTCCAATAACCTGAACCAGACTCTGGCAAGCGGGGAGCGTGTGTTGCGCATCCTTGAGGAAGAACCGAAGGTGGAGGAAGTGGCAGGTGCAGAGAGTGTTTCATTTACCGATGCAGAGGCGGACAATGTTGACTTTGCATATGACGAGGAACAGATTTTGAAAGACTACTCCATCAAGATCCCGAAAGGAAAAGTTATCGGCATCCACGGGGCCAGCGGTTCCGGCAAGTCTACCTTGCTGAAACTCCTGATGCGGTTCTGGGATGTGCAGGGCGGACAGATCCTGATCTCAGGACGGGATGTGCGGGGGATCAACACCTCGGACCTGCGTGAGATGGAAGCCTATGTGACTCAGGAAACGGTCCTGTTCCATGATTCTATTGCAAACAATATCGCCATAGGGAAGACCGGTGCGTCAAGGGAAGAGATCATGGAGCCGCAAAGAAAGCGTCCATTCACGACTTCATTATGACGCTGCCGAAAGGATATGACACAGAAGTCGGAGAACTGGGCGATACACTGTCCGGCGGCGAGAAACAGAGGATTGGGATTGCCAGAGCGTTTCTGCATGATGCACCTTTCTTCCTGCTCGATGAGCCTACCAGCAACCTGGATTCCCTGAATGAAGGGATCATCTGAAATCCCTGAAAGAAGGGAAAGGGGATAAGACCGTACTGCTTGTGTCACACAGGAAGTCCACCATGAATCTGGCGGATATCATGTATGAGATGGCTAACGGGAGACTGTCATAGATCAGAATCGGAAAACTGGCAGTAAGAGATATACCGAGAAAGATAAGGAGGATGATATGGCAGGACGGAAATGGAAACGGGCGGCGGCATTCCTGCTGGCAGGCGGGATGCTGCTGAGCCTGTGTCAATATGTGTTCGCAGCGGAGGGGCAGGCACAAGAGCCTGCATCGGCTGCGGAGTCCGGGACGCTGACTGCGTTGGATGGGGACGGCTCACCTGTTGCGGTTTCAGATACGGTGCTTGCAATGCTTGATGCAGGAACAGTTTATCTGGATGAAGCGTCAGGGTATCTGCTGAGCCGACAGATGGGACCAGAATCGACGGTCACGGGAGAAGTGATTGCGGAATCAGAAGAAGAACCATCTGAAGAGCCGGATGGACCGCAGAGCCCGGAGAATCCGGAAGAACAGGAAAACACTGATGACGAAGAAACCCCGAAAGATTCAGAGGTCCCCGGGGAGGATAAGGATCCGGAGAACTATGAGGATACCAGTGATACAGAAAAGCCGGAAGAATCTGGAGATAATGGTGATATAGAAGCCCCGGAACAGGGCGAAGACCAGAGCAGTCAGGAGGACTCAGAGAACGGGAGTGCCTCCAACCGCGAGGCACTGATACAAGGGGCGCAGATTGTGGAAGCCCCGGTGATTGTTGAGGATTTCCGCTTCTGGACGGTGGCAAGGAAATATGGCTTTGCGAAAGGAGATATTTATATCAGGGAAGCCATGCCGGAGAAAACAGCAGACCTGACGGAAGCTCTATGGATAAGACATCTGCCTGAAGGATTTCAGTAAACTTTCCCTGTCGGAAGGCTGACGGAGAACAAGATAAGGCAGATCTGGTACAGCTCTCGGAAGGTGTGCGGGCTGTGGGATATCTCAGGGAAAACGGTCTTCTCTATATTTTAAAAGAAGAGGAAGATGGCTGGCTCTATGTGGAATCCGGCTCGGTCAGAGGATTTGTGAAAGCGGAAGAAGTATATACGGGAGAAGACGCCCAGACGCTTCTGGAACAGTACCAGGAAACTGCAAAGAAAGGCAGAGGACATGGGGCAGGAATATACCGGGATCGAGAATGCGGCTCCGATCGCCGAGGCCCTGGTGATGCCTGCGGAAAATCAGGCATATACCTACCTGAGAGCCACTGTGGACCAGACTGTGATCGAGAAAGAACATGCCCTTGTCAATGTGCCTGAACTCAATATCAGGGAAGGCAAAGGGGCTGACTTTGAAACCGTAGGAACGCTGGAAGAAGGAGCACTGTGCTATATCATTGCGGACAAAGCAGACGAATGGATCTATATTGAATCGGGAGATGTCCGGGGCTTCGTAGGCAGTGAATACCTTGACTATGGCGAAGAAGTGACAAAGCAGGTTGAAACGGCAGGAGAGGACAGCTTTTCTGTTGCGGAGCAGGCAGTAGGGCCGGAAGAGAACGGTGCCCTATATTATACGCTTACTTCTGTAAAATCCGGGATTCCGGGCGGCGAGGTGAGACAGTCCCTGATCGAATTTGCATCCCAGTTTATAGGGAACCCGTATGTATGGGGCAGCACTAGCCTGACGGACGGGGCGGATTGTTCGGGATTCGTCCAGAGCATCTATAAGGAATATGGCTATGAACTGCCGCGGGTGGCTGCCGACCAGGCGTACAGCGGCACCCAGATCGCCGTGGAGGATGCTCAGCCTGGTGATCTGGTGTTCTATGCAGATGAGAGCGGGGATGTCTACCATGTGGTAATATACGCAGGAAACGGGGAAACCATTGAGGCACAGAGCAGCGACACAGGAATCGTGAGAGCACTTTGGATACAGCGGACGCTGTATGGGCTGTGCGGATTCTGGAGGATAGCGCCTATACGCTTTCAGCCGGAAATATCAGCGAAGTGAACGCAACTTCCGAAATGTATGGGAAAAGCCTAGGAACATTTAAGCTTACATACTACTGTGCATGTGAGATCTGCTGTGATGTGGAGACCGGCATTGCAGCCACGGGAACCCCTGTCGTGGAGGGCAGGACGATCGCGGTTGATCCGGATGTCATCCCGCATGGCACACAGGTCATTATAAACGGTCATGTTTTCACTGCTGAGGACTGCGGCGGGGCGATCGACGGGAACCACATCGATATTTATGTGAACGACCATCAAACAGCTTTGGAGCTGGGGACCGGACAGGCAGAAGTGTATCTTGTAAAGTAAGCAATGTATTTTCGCTGCAGGGGACTACTCTGGAAACAGGCAGTCCCCTGCCTATAAGGAGGGATGCTGTATGGAACTGGGACAGTCGTTGGAAGATTATTTGGAGGCGGCGTATCTGATATCAGAGAAGCATCCGACGAGAAATATTGATATTGCGGTTTTACTGAACCGTTCAAAACCCAGCGTATCTGTTGCCGTGAAAGAGTTGATGAAGAAAGGGTACGCCCTAAAGGATAGTAACGGGAATGTGTGCCTTACGGAAAAAGGAAAACAACTTGCAAAGAATGTGTATGAAAGGCATCAGTATTATAAAAATCTTCTGATCCGGGCGGGAGTCGAACCCGAGACGGCAGAAAAAGAAGGGTGTGCTCTGGAGCATGTGCTCAGCAATGACAGCCACAGGAAACTGGAGAAATATATCAGAGATCTGGAAAGGGATAATTGAATAAATGGTTATTATTGGAGGACATGACAGAATGGTATGTCAGTATAAAAAGATCTGTAAACAGTTTAACTGTAAGGCAAATGTGGTGAGATGCCATACAAGCAGCAGGAATGCTCTGGAAGAGATCCTTGAGAATGTCTGTGCATAATAAATAATACCGAGATCTAATACCGAAGTTCTGTGATATTCCGACGGGATTTCGGTATTTCTTTTGCAGAAAAGTGCCCGTTTTGGAGCAGGACGGATGAAACGGAACAGACATCAGAGCCCGGGAATGGTAACATAAAGTGAAGGAGGAAAAAAGAATGTCCGATTTGGTTCAAAACTGTGATGATGCAGTACTTCTTGCGGAAAGTAACGGCTGCAGCGTTTACCAGTTCCGGAATGAGACTGGGGAGGGCGTGATGACGGTTTACGAAGTCTTTCCGGGAGTAACACTTTCTTATAATGATTTTCACATGCAGTACTATGATTCAGTGTTCCGCACGGAAAGAGGTTTTCTGCATCGACCACTGCCGGGAGGGACGGCTGGAATATACTGCAAAAGATAACGCCTACTCCTATGTGGAGGCACGAGATCTGAAGCTGGACCGTCGTCTGACGCATACCGGTCAGTTTGTGCTCCCATTGTCTCATTATCATGGGATCACCATTGCTTTTGATCTTGCAGAGGCGGCACAGTCTGTTTCCGGAGCAATCAAGGGATTCGCGGTAGATCTGTGCGGCCTGCAGAAAAAGTTCTGTCCGGGGATTTATCCTGTTGTACTGCGCAGTCTGGAATCAGCGGATCATATTTTTAGTGAGCTGTATGCAGTTCCTCAGAAGATCCGGCAGATGTATTTCAAGATCAAGGTGCTGGAGCTGCTCCTGTATCTGGAGGCGTTGGAATTGCCGCAGGATTCGGAAGAAAAGCCCTACTTTTATAAGTCGCAGGTGGAAAAAGTCAGGGCGATCCGGCGGTTTATGGAAGAGCATGTGGAAGAGACTTACACTCAGGAGGAACTGTCTAAGCGGTTTGGCATCTCCCTGACAATGATGAAGAAATGTTTTTGCAATATGTATGGCACGACAATGGGAGCATGGCTGACCTCTTACCGGATGAATCAGGCGGCTGTGCTACTGAAGAGCGGGCAAAGCTTAAGTGTAGCGGAGATTGCAGGGCGCGTAGGATATGACAGCCCCAGTAAATTTGCGGCGGCTTTTCGGAAGGTTATGAAAAAGTCACCGTACAGAATATAGGAATTGCCGGCTGCCGGATGGTGGAATACTATAAAAATAGTTGTCCTGTCAGGACGGATCAGACGTACCGGAGCGGATTTCAAGGCAGATGATCGTACAATATTGACGCTGGAATCATTTGATTAGCGGAAAGGAGAGTACGACATGGCTCAGAAAAAGAAGAAAGGCTGGTTTTCCTGCCTTATGGACTATGCTTCGGGAAGCAGGGGGAGGCTTGCAGTTTCTACCTGCCTGTCAGTGGTCAGTGTCCTGGCAGGACTTTTGCCGTATTTTTGTATTTACAGGATTATTGAGCATTTCATTTCAGGAACAGTAACTATGTATCTCATTTTCACCTGGAGCGGCCTTGCTCTGGCCGCTTATGTGGTGAAAGTCTTGTTTTTCGGTTTGTCGACCGGATTATCCCATTATGCAGCCTACCATATTCTCGAAGGCTCAGACTGCGCGTCGCGGATCGCTTCCTGCATGCACCTCTGGGCGAGGTGGAAGCACATTCCATTGGCGAGATAAAAAATATCATGGTGGACAAGATTGATAATATCGAACCCCCGCTGGCACATATGATTCCGGAGGGAACAGGACATATCGCCCTTCCGGTGCTCAGTTTTGTTTTGCTGGCAGTTGTCGACTGGCGGATCGCGCTGGCCTCCCTGATCACACTGCCATTTTCCATGATCTGCATGATGCTGACATTTCAGATCAGCGGCAGGAACTTTGAGAAATATAATGAGTCCAATGCGGTTATGAACAGTACTATTGTGGAATATGTGGAAGGTATCGAGGTTATCAAGGCGTTCGGCCGCTCGGGAGCGTCCTATGAGAAGTTCGCGAAAGCTATCACCGATTATAAAGTGTTTGTTGTAAAGTGGCTCAGCTCTACATGGGTGACTTTTAAGCTTGCCTTTGCTTTATTTCCATCCACACTTCTCGGTACGCTGCCGGTCAGCCTCTTTCTGGCGTCTTCAGGCAGATCACTTCTGCGCAGGCGGCGTTAAGCGTGATGCTTTCCATGTCTATGGTCACATCCTTAGGGCAGCTTGAAGTATTTATGAACAGTATAAAGGAAGTGCAGCTTACAGTGGAGGAGCTTCAGACTTATCTGGAGATGCCGGAACTTTCGGAACCGGAAAAGCCGGCGGATCTCCGGGATTGCAGCGTGGAGTTGAAAAAGGTACATTTCTCTTACTCCGAAGACAGCGGAGAGGTGTTGCGAGGGATAGACTTAAGCTGCCTGCAGGAAGCTTTACAAGCTCTTGTAGGGCCCTCCGGAGGCGGGAAGTCAACGGTAGCTCGGCTTATCGCCCGGTTCTGGGATGTTACGGAAGGTGAGATTCTGGTCGGAGGCGTGAAAATCACAGATATGCCTCTGTCTCAGCTGTCGGATACCGTCAGCTTTGTCACACAGGACAATTTCCTGTTCCGGTGTTCCCTGAAGGAAATATCCGTCTGGGAAATCCTGCCGCAAGTGACTCAGAGGTATATGCTGCTGCCCAGGCGGCACAGTGCGATGAATTTATCCGGAAGCTTCCCCAGGGATATGACACGCCGGCAGGCGAAGCAGGAAAACGGCTGTCCGGAGGAGAGAAGCAGCGAATCGCAATTGCCAGGATGATATTGAAAAAACGCTCCGGTTGTAATCATGGACGAGGCAACTGCATTTACGGACCCCGAGAATGAGGATAAGATTCAGAGGAGTCTCTCTGCGCTGACGAAGGGGAAGACTCTGCTTGTCATTGCCCACCGGCTGTCTACCATCCGGAATGCAGATAATATCGTAGTCCTGAAAAACGGACAGATCGAGGCTCATAAAGAAGAGTAGCCTTACGCCGCAGGACCTTGCAATGTGCCTGATCCTCTCGCTGGGTATTGTAGGCCCGCTGATGAACTTTACTACTTACATCAATGAGACGAAGGCGATTGAATACGCCGTCCACGACGTGGACGAGTTGCTCCATGCGGAGGAACTGCCTGATACTGGAAAACCAGTGGAGGTGCCGTCCAAAGACATTCAACTTCAGGATGTTTCGTTCTCTTATGATAAAGAGAGCGGTAAACAGGTGCTTTCCCATATCAATCTGAAAATCCCGGAGGGAAAGTTTACGGCGCTTGTCGGCCCGTCCGGTGGAGGCAAGTCCACCGTTGCCCGCTTGATTGCCCGCTTTTGGGATGTGAACGATGGAAAAATCACCATTGGCGGTGTGGACATTCGCAGTATGCCGCTGGCCCAACTTGCGATATTGTCAGTTTTGTTACACAGGATAACTTCCTGTTTAACTGCTCCATCAAGGAAAATATCCGGCTGGGAAACCCTGATGCTACGGACGAAGAAGTATATGCGGCAGCAAAAGCCGCCTGCTGTGATGAATTTATACAGAAATTGGACAATGGCTATGACACGATGGCCGGAGATGCGGGAAACCGGCTTTCAGGTGGCGAGAAACAGCGCATCTCCATTGCGCATGATTTTGAAAAAATGCCCCTATCGTGATTTTGGACGAGGCAACTGCGTTCACCGATCAGGAGAACGAAGAAAAAATTCAGCAGTCCATTGCTGCTTTGACAAAAGGGAAAACTTTGCTTGTCATCGCCCATCGTCTGTCCACCATCAAAAATGCTGATCAGATTATCGTCCTGCAAAATGGACAGGTTGAGAATATGGGCACGCATCAGCAACTTTTAGATAGCGACTCTCTCTATCGGGATATGTGGGAGGCGCATATCGGAGCGCAGAACTGGTCTGCCGGTTCCGGGAAAGGAGGTAACTGATATGTTTCGGATTGTAAATCGACTAATCCAATGGACAGGAAAATATAAACGGCGTATTTACATCGGGTTTATCTACGCTTTCATTCACAGCATTTTTACCGCAATCCCTATTATGCTGGCTGCGAATGGATTAAGTGCTGTTCTGGATGACTGGGGTGCGTCAAGCCATTGGAGGGCCGGGACATCTGGATCATGCTGGGGGCCATGATTTTAGCTGTACTGGGTCGATACCTGTTCTCTTATCTCCGAGCCATCACGCAGGAAAGTGTCGGTTATGAAGCAACCGCTGACGAGAGAATCCGGCTGGGAGATATTTTGAAACGGGTGTCGCTGGGTTTTTTCAACAAGAACAATATCGGTGAGTTGTCGGCGGCCGCAACAACCGATCTCTCGTTCATGGAAATGTATGCCATGAACATGGTAAACACCGTGGTCAACGGCTATATCACAGTTATCGTCTTGATACTGTTCCTTGCATTTTATAGTCCTATGGCGGGAGGAATTGCTCTGGATGGCGTCCTTCTGTCTGCCCTGTTTCTTCATCTGCTGGAGGCGCGCAGCCACCAAAACGCGCCTATCCATCAAAAGGCGCAGGACGATATGGTGGAAAGTTCCATCGAGTATCTGCGGGGGATGCAGGTGGTGAAAGCCTTTAAGCAGGAAGGCGTGTCTATTGCCGGTATCCACAAAGCATACAACGACAGCAAGAAAATCAACATCAAAATTGAAGTGGAATATATGCCCTTCAACTGCCTGCACCTGTTTTCGCTGAAAGCCGCCTCCATTGCCATTGTAGCTGTGGCTGCTTGGCTGACCTATAACGGCAGTATGGAACTTCCTACCATGCTTATGCTGGATATGTTTTCCTTTATGATTTTCGGAAGTGTTGAGGCCATGAACAACGCCGCCCATGTATTGGAGGTCATTGATGCTACGCTGGATAAACTGGACGGCATTGAACACGCCGACATTATAGACAAAGACGGGAAAGATATTTCTTTGCAGAACACAGACATTGCTTTCCGTGATGTGACATTCTCCTACGATAAAGTTCCTGTTTTGCGGAATA
>ENA-OPZM01000593-OPZM01000593.1-human-gut-metagenome-genome-assembly--contig:-NODE-593-length-15342-cov-3.022675_pt1 | contig 15342 bp, 17 predicted proteins | sample MGYA00242478_ERZ504493 | MGnify/ENA primary metagenome ERZ504493 (study PRJEB26092, sample SAMD00036227) | human gut metagenome | host: Homo sapiens | study: EMG produced TPA metagenomics assembly of...
GGAGTAGTATTCCAATATAAAATCACACAACAGAAAGAAGCTAAAATAAATTGCAATATTTACATTTACCTTAAATACATTTAACAGAACAAATAACAGAACCATCGGAACCACAGATCTCCATGGTTTTACAGTCTCCAATTCTTCAAATGCTTTCATTTTTTCTGCAATATCAGGTGTAATTACAAATCCGTCATTATTTTTCTTTGCTTTTCTGAATTCATACTCCAGATAAATAATACACAGAATACTGCTGAAGACACCAGTTGCAATACCAAGACCGGAAGCTGCCATAGTATCTGTACCAAGATACTGTGTTGGAAGCACATTCAATATAGAAGGAGAACCCGGAACATGGAACTGTTATACGCCAAGAGAAGTATAAATAACACCCGGAATCAACCATCTTGGCAGATTTTCCTGTTTAAATACGCACAGGAAGATCGGATAAGCGATAAACATCAATGCCCATCCATTCACACCTATATATCCTAAGATCAGCACTGCAAGCATACAACCATAAATTGCTCCACGTCCACCCACTTTAGAATAGATCATTTTTGCAAATGCTGCTGCAGCTCCAGATCCTTCCATTATAGATGCAAATACGGTTCCGGTTGCAAAAAGCAAAAAGTTATTCTTCAGGAAATCAGAAAATCCTGTAAAATATGTATCTGTAATTGTATCCAACACAGACAAACCACTGAATATTGCTAAAATTGCAACACATATTAATGTTCCCACAACTGGGTTAAATTTACGATAGCAAATAATAATCAACACAACAAGTGCAACAATAATTCCCAATAAACTCATATCCATAGTTTTATCCCCCTACTGTATGTTTCCTGAAAGTTCAATCGGTACAGCTCCGCCAAGTTTTACACTTGTGATAATCATTCCGTTTACACTGTCATCCTGGAAATGCAGCGTATAGATATCGTAACCTGACATATTTAACCAGTACTGCTTTATCACCAATGTCTTATCATCTTTGAATGCATAAGAAAAGCTATTAAGAAAATGATGCGGATCATCAAATACAGCTTCCTGTGTAATCCAGTTTTCAAATCCAGCCTCTACACTTACCAGCCTGTCCTTCAGGTGAAAATTAATCAGCAGTTCATTTTCTGTTTTTCTATTAATCTCTATGCTTTGAATTTTCCGGTCATTTTCTTCAAAGGAGAGTGTTTTATCAAACCATTTTCCTTCCAAGCAGGAATTTTTTGCTCCTTCCGGATATGGAAGACACAGGTCATCCAGATATTTTTTCAGTTTTTTCTCTCCATCTACATCTGTTTCCAATGTTCCTCTCTCTGTCGGTATAAACAACTTTTCATTTACGATTTTGCTAATCAGACGGTTCGGATTTCCATTCTTATCACTTGCTCCTGCTGTGATTGCAACTGCCAGTTTTTTCTCTGGATTAACCACGATCACATTTCCGAAAGCTCCATAAACGCCGAAGGATGATCAGCAGTGATCCAATACTGATATCCGTATCCACAGACTGGATATTTTTCTTCGGGAGTATCAATCTGTTTTCTGGTTGCTTCTTTAAGATATTCTTCCGGAATAAGTGTTTTTCCGTTCCATTTTCCCATATTGGCAAGTAATATTGCAATTTTCGCGATGTCAGGTGTTTTCAAATACAACCCCCATCCTCCGACTGTATTGCCTTCTGGCTTTCCAGCCATTCGATATCGGTAATACCCATTGGTTTCAAAACACGTTCTTTCATCAGTGCAAGCACATTTTTATGCATGGTTTTTGTAACCAGTGAAGACAACATATAGCTTGCTCCTGTATCATACTGAAAGACAGTTCCGGATCATGGGGTAATTTATATGTAAAATAATGTGTGATCCAGGAATCTGTCACTCCACGAAAACAGGTGCTTAATCTGCAGGAATTTGCTGCCATTGTTAACAGATTACGAACTGTCAGCTGATCGATTCGTTTATCATATTCTTCCGGCAAATACTCTTTAAAATAATCTATCACCAGATCATCCAGATGTAATTTTCCCTCGTCGATTGCAATCCCTACTGCAATACTGTTCATACTTTTCGAAAATGAATGAAGCATCTGCATAGGTTCTTCCGTATATGGTTGAATGCATTTTGAAAAAATCACATCGTTATCGCATACTACAGATATAGAATGAATATCTTCGACAAATGTCTCCAGTTCCCTGTACCATACATAACAGATTATCTGAAGATATTCCATAGGCTTCTGGTTTATTTTTTATCATTTTGTGCTCCTTCTTTTAATATTATTGTATTTAAATTCTTTTCAAACATTCACGTGAAGTATTTTCTACTATACTATCACAAGTTGTTTCTGGAACAATTGATAGAATCGTCAAAAATTAATGTTCTGTTTTGGTAGAATTAAACAATTTATTTGTTTTGTTTTATGAATCATTTGATTCTTTTTCGAATTATAACATTCTCCATTGAATTAAAAAAATTTTTGCTATACTTGTCATATGATATTTTATTTATGGAGGTTACAATGAGCCTGGATCAACTAATCTATGAAAAAATCCCTTCACTATCGGCAGGACAACGAAAAGTTGCAGAATATATTTTAAATAATAAAGATGAATTCAGCTATGCAACACTAGCTAAACTCAGTAAGGATATTTCTGTCAGTGAAACAACTGTTATTCGTTTTGCTTATTCTCTTGGCTTTGACAGTTTTTCTGCCATGCAGCAAAAACTTCGTGAAGAAATTCTTTCTGTACCACAGCGCAATGTAGAGGGACAAATTCAAAATCAGACATTTTATCAAAAAGTTTTTTCCAGAGAAACGCAGGCACTGCAAGACTGGATCTCACATATAAATGAAGAGCTTCTGGACAAGACCGTAGAAGCTCTTCTGAATGCAGATCATATTCTGGTAACCGGAGCACGCTCTTCTTATCATGCTGCCAACTGGTTTGGGAATCGTCTGAACCTTTTACTTGGTAATACTCACATTATCCAAGAATTTTACGATCCTCGTTTTGATTTATTAAATCATATCACAGATAAAACTGTTGTCATCAGTATAGCATTTGCCAGATATACCAAATGGACGTATCGTTATGCGGATTCTGCAAAAAAAAAATGGGTGCAACCCTTGTCTCCATTACAGACAGTGTTTCCTCTCCTTTTTTTAATATTTCCCATTATACGATTCTTGCTGCTCCGGTAAAAGACAGTATGGGATTTAGTTCACCTATTTGTATGTATTGCTTATTTGATGCGATTATATCTAAAATCCATGATGAGCGAAAAGATATGATAGTAGAACGTTTAAAACAATATGAAGATACCTATCGGGATTTTGATATGTATTATGAGTAAAACAAAAGATGCTATAAAATTAATAGCTGGATACGTGCTAATTGTCTTGGCAATCTTAATGAAGTATTGCATAAAAAGCAAAAGACAGCAAATTAAAATAGGATATCATCTTTTTCTACAGAACCCTACATGACAGCAGACAGGACTTTTACCAATATCTTGTAAATAAAAACCGTCCATGGAAATACTATAGCAATCCTCGTAAATAATGCATTTAAGACAGTTCAGCAGAGTGCGAAAGACAAGGAAGATATCTGCAGGCGTGCTGACGCACGGCAAAGATATCTGACGCAGAATTTCACACTCTGATGGGCTGGATTAAGATGCATTATTTTAGAGGATTGCTATAGTACAGGATTGAAATAAAATTGCGCGTCGGACTCTCATCATTGGAAAATAACGAGAATGCGACGCGCAGTTATTCAAAGGATGAACTGAATGGTACTTTTATTCTTCATCCGCATGATAAATCCCCACATAGCCCTGCGGTTCTACTCTGACAATCTGCTCAACTTCCTCTGTTTTCTCCGGGAAGTCCGCTTCTGCATGAAATCTCACACAGGTTCCGCAGGAAGAACTTAAATCTCTTGGGACAGGCATGACTTCTGCACTCAGATTCATTGCCTGGCAGTTTCTTCGAAACTGAATAGCTCCATAATGGGAATAGAAGGTTGCTATATATGTGATCATTTTGTAAGTTTCAGCAGGATATCATCTCCCTGCTCTGTTGCCTGTACCTGATATCCCTGATGTGTTGCAAATCTGGATACATTCTCTTTTGCAACTACGTTATCAACCAGGATCTCATATTCTTTATCTCCGGATTCCATTGCATTCTTTGCACGGATCACTGGTTCCGGACAGGATAAACCTCTTGCATCTACTTCTTCATTCGTCTCTCTCCTTTTAGAGTGTGTCTAAAAATACTTTCCACAAAGCGAGCGTATTGATTGCGGAAATAATGTCTGCATTCCAACAATCAGGCTTCTTCTTTTCTCATGGAATTCACTGCCGCAATTACAGCAACTACCACAATCCCAATAATAACTGCGATCTTTCCGTTTGCTGTAGGACCTTCACCGGAAGATGCCAGTCCGAAGTTATGGGCAAAAGCAGCACCTGCCATCAGACCGAGAACGGTCACAGCGGAGTCTGTATTTCCCTCGCCTGCAAGGATCAGCTGACGAAGCGGACATCCACCGAGGAGAATACATCCAAAGCCTGCCAGATACATTCCCAGTGCGTTCCACAGTCCGTCTGTATGTGCGATCGGCTGTCCCGCAAATCCCGGATTGAAATAGGATGTTCCTGTAACTGCACCGAGGAGTAGATTCATTACCAATGCTGTCACAAGAATTGCAGCAAAACCGAACAGTAATTTATATTCTTTGAAAAGTACCGCATCACGGATACCGCCGACCATACACAGACGTGTTCTCTGTGCCAGAATTCCAACGATAATTCCTGCTGCCAGTGCGATAACAATTGCAGCATGTTTTGCTCCAGGTCCGCCTTCCGGCTCTGTGAAATGGATAAATGCAGGTGCAGCTACCAACAACAGAAGCATCACGATCTGGAATGCAGGATAAATACTGCCTTCCAGCTTCGGCATCTTATAAGAACGTTTCAGTGTGTAACCTTTCTTCAGGAAAACAGTTCCTGTAAGAATACCGGCTACAAATCCAACAAGTCCAAACAGAGCATTTCCGTCTCCGCCTGCCAGACGCAGAATCATACGGAATGGACATCCGAGGAACATCAAACATCCGATCATAACAAATGCACCAAGTGTAAATCTGGTCACAGGTGCAGAACCGCCTCTTGGACTGAACTCTTTCTTAGCAAGTGAAATGATACATGCTCCAAGCACCAGACCAATGATCTCCGGACGGATATACTGAACTGCTGCCGCTGAATGAAGTCCCAGCGCACCTGTGGTATCTCTCAGGAAGCAGGCAATACAAAATCCCATATTTGCCGGATTTCCAAAAAACACCAGAATTGCAGCGATCAGACCGATCACGCCTCCTGCCAGAACTATGGTTCCCTTTTCGTTTTTCATTTATTTCTTTCCTCCTTTTACACTATTTACTCTCAGCGTCTTTATTGCACTTGCTTTTGTGAGAGTACATCACTGACTTTTTTTTGTTGTCAGCGCAATTTCTTTGTATCTATTTTATCATTTTTATGCTGAAATCACTAATTCATTATAGTCGTATTTTATAGTTATTTATAGAAATCATTTATAAGTTGTGCTATACTACAGATAAGATATGATGTTAGGGTCAAAAAGTATTTTTTTCCTGACTTGATATCCACGAATTGCTATATATAAAAATCGGGGGATTTGTTGCTATGAATAAAATATATCTGGATCAGCCAGTACGTCTTTTCCAAAAGCACCATCTGTGGCACAGACAGTTTATGATTATCTGTCAGGCTCTGCTGTGAATGTGAATCGTGGAGGATACCGGGCAGCTTATTCTGTGGAGGAACAGATTTTTGAAACAAGAGAACAGCTTCTGAGGCTCTTTCACTTTACTTCCGGAAAGGGTAAGAATGTTATTTTTACAGAAAATATCACTGCCAGTCTGAATGTTCTTCTGAAAGGACTTCTGAAACCCGGCGATCATGTACTTGTAACTGCCATGGAGCATAATGCAGTGATGCGTCCTCTTGTACAGCTGGAGAAACATGGAATTTCTTTTGACAGGATCCCATGCGCTTCTGACGGCAGTCTTCTGCTTGATAAAGCGACCGCACTCCTTCGTCCTGAGACTAAGCTTGTGGTCTGTCTTCATGCTTCTAATGTATGCGGAACTGTCATGCCAGCACAGGAAATCGGAGATTTCTGCAAAGAACATGGGCTTCTTTTTATTCTGGACACTGCACAGACGGCAGGAACCATTAACATTGATATGGAGAAATGTCACATAGACGCACTGGCATTTACAGGTCACAAGGGACTCAGAGGGCCACAGGGAACAGGTGGCTTTCTGATCCGCAATAAACTGGCAGCGCAGATTGAGCCTCTTATCAGCGGTGGAACAGGAAGCGCCTCTCATTCTGAAGAAGTACCGGCATTTCTTCCTGATCGTTTCGAGCCCGGAACTCCCAATATACCTGGGATTCTGGGACTTCATGCCGCACTCTGTGATCTGGAGAAACAGTCCATGGAAGAAATCCGCCAACATGAATTAATGCTGACACAATACTTTATAGATGGTATCCTGAATCTGGATCCTGAAGAAAAATTTCTGCGTATTATCGGTAAAAAAAATATTGAAAACCGTTGTGCAGTTGTATCCGTCCAGACCTTACATATGGACATGGCTCAGGCCGCCTTTGAGCTGGACAGTACTTATGGAATTATGACAAGAGTCGGCCTTCACTGTGCACCAAACGCACATAAAACTCTTGGAACATACCCGGAGGGTACTCTCCGTTTTTCTTTCGGACCTGAGAATACAAAGCAGGAACTGGATATTGCTTTAGATGCATTATCCGCATTACTATAACAATCCTAGTGTACCAACAAGTTGATTTCTTGAACAATCTTACGTCTAAATTTCTTATTTCCGCGTTGTCGTCAGTCGCCGTAGCCACCGCTACGCCTCTCTCCTCCGCCTTGAAATAAGAAAATTTATCCTGCAAGATTGTTTCAAGAATCAACTTGTCGGTACACTCGTACATCGTTTTCGTACATAAAAGGAGATTTTCACAATGGAATTTAAACAGTTAGAAGCATTCGTCGCTGTCGTGGATTACGGCAGCTTCTCAGAGGCGGCCCGCCGCCTCTATCTGACTCAGCCTACGATCAGTGCTCATATACGTTCTCTGGAAGATGAGCTGCATATGAAACTGATCATCCGCACTACAAAGAAAACAACGATTACAGCCAAAGGCTACCAGCTTTATGACAGTGCAGTCCGTATGCTGGAGATCAGAAATAATCTGCTTGAGAATTTTACAGGTGCCCACAAACATATGATAGATCTGGCTGCATCTACCATCCCTTCTTCTTATCTTTTGCCGGAATTGCTTGCTGCTTTCGGAAAAACGCACCCGGATGTTTATTTTCACTCCATACAGTCAGACAGTTCTGAATCCATCAGCCGGGTACTGGACGGAACTGTAGATCTGGCTCTGGTAGGCCAGAATACACGTGATGAGAGCTGCGTGTTTATTCCTTTCTGCCATGATGAGCTGGTCATTGCAACTCCTGTAACAGATCACTATCTTGCACTCAAGAACAGAGAAACACCCGCTGTTTTTCATGATTTCCTGAAAGATCCTATTATTTTCAGGGAAAAAGGCTCCGGCACAAAAAAAGAAATGGACCTTTTTCTGGAGCGCACAGGCATCACAACAGGCAATCTGAATGTGATCGCCCGCATGAATGACCTGGAAAGCATCAAAAAGTCCATTGTTAATGGTCTGGGAATCTCTATTCTTTCATCACGCTCTGTCAATGACCTGCAGAAGACAAAGCAGATTCTTGTCTTTCCGCTGGAGGAAGCTGCCCATAAGCGCAGTTTCTATATAGTCTACAGCAAAAACAGGATTCTGAAACCCCATGTGAAGCAGTTTGTACAGTTTGTGCGAGACTATTATATGTAACTGTTATCTGCCGGCATCCAGCAGTTTCACAAACTCTTCCTCCGGCATCGGTTTGTAAAAATAATAACCCTGAATATAATCACAGCCGTTGTCTCTTAAGAACTCGACCTGCTCTTTAGTTTCAGCACCTTCCGCTATAATCTTTATCTCCATAGTATGTGCCATTTCAATGATGAAGCGGATAATACTGCGTGTTTTGGTATTGGTTTCTATCTGCCGCACAAAACTCATATCAATTTTCATAATATCAAAGTTGTAATTCTGGAGCATTCCAAAGGAAGAATATCCGCTTCCAAAATCATCCAGGAGCAGCAGAATCCCTGCTTCTCTTAATGCCTCCAGAGTTGCATTTCTGTCTGCCTCAATGGCAGCATAGGAAGTTTCTGTAATCTCCATTCTGCACAGACCGAACGGCATGGAAGTATCTGCACATTTCTTCTCCAGCCAGTTCATGATCGTCTCATCATAGAAATCCATCCATGACAGATTAGTTGATACCGGAACTGTGATCTTATCGGACTGATAACGTTTCTTCTGAAATTCATTAACCGAATCCAGCACATACAGATCCAGTTCGGAAATATGTCCGCTTTCCTCCAGTGCAGGAATAAATACACCCGGCGAAATAAATCCCTTTTTCGGGTGGAACCACCGGATCAGAGATTCTGCTGATGCAATCTTTCCGGTCATTGCATCCACAACAGGCTGAAAATATACTTTGAACTGTCCCTGCTCAATCCCTTCCTCCAGTTCACCTGCTAATGTTGCTTTATCTATATATGTATTCTTCATGGAAGAATCATAAATCTTATATGACTGGACAAACTCATCTGTAATATATCTCTGGGCAATCTTTGCCCTGTCAATCATTCCATTCACAGACATTTTTTTCTTTTCAAGCATAAAAATCCCACATTTGACAGACAAATGAAGTGTTTTTCCTCCCCGGGTAAGTTTCTTCTGACACATTCCGGTAAGCATATCCAGATTGAGATTCTTACGTTCTACCAGACAGATAAAATGATCTGCGTCCTCACGTGCCGATACCAGAGGCTTCAGCTCTGATTTCCGGACATCTTCGTACACTTTGCGCAGCATCATATCTCCGATTTCTGTTCCAAAAAGTTCATTGACTGCCTTGAAATTCTTAATATCGAAAAATACAACCGCATATCCGGTTCTGTCTTCACTTTCTTTCAGGATCCGTTCCACATGACGGATAAAGCCCTGTCTGTTATATCCGCCCGTCAGAATATCCTGTTCAAATTTCTCCGTAATATCCTCAACTGTAGCTACAATAATGTCAAAAAATTTATTGAGGTAAAAAAATGTATAGTTCTTTAAACATTTCTCCCCTTTTTTATTAAACTGATGAACAGAGAAAGAATATCTATCTTTCTCCTGCAGTTCTTTCCGAATGGTATCAAGACGCACACATTTTTCATATACGGATTTCTCATCATCCGGAACAAATTTCTTCATAACTTCAGTAACATAACCGGAATAACTGATCTCTTCTGCCAGAACCATCTCCATGGCACAGATACCCGGATGATCCAGTCTTACACAGTCTCTCTGCCCATCAATAATCTCTATTCTGTCAAAATTCTTTCTGTACAGCATATGCGGAATCTGCTCTGAAAAATAGTTCTCTGTAATATCAGAAAAATAGATCAGTGCTTCCAGCCTGTCATAAGAAACGTTCCGGACCATCTCAACTGTGGTTCTGATCATCCTCAGACTAATTCCTTTTGCGGCATACACAGGACATTCCCATTGGATCATATCTTTTCCCTGTGTCAGACACTCCCTCAGATTATCTACACAAAATACCTTTCTGTACTGAGTTCTCACTTCTCTCTGCGGAATAGACTGACTGATCCGCTCAATATAAGAATCCAGTGGTTCATTTACATCTTTCAGCTCCAGTGAAGCAATCCTGCTATTTGCCATAATACAGCTTCCATCCGAAATATTTACTGTAACTGAGGCAAACGCATCTTTTGCATGACGTATGATCTTATCCAGCTGTTTCAGATATTCATCATTGATATCCCGGATATACATCATGGCAATCTGGTCATCCGGTTTATATTCTGCACTTCTGATGACTTCCATACATACCCAGCGGTACTCCTGTTTTATCAGAGTTCTGTAGTTCAGGTAAATGCGTTCTCTGCCTTTCGCAAGTTCTCTTCTCAGATTATCTATACTGCAGAATTTCAAATATTCTTCCTGATCCTCTTCATAAATATACTTATAATCAGCCATCATTTTAAGGCTTTCAGAAAGACTTGGAAGCATGGAAACAGTACTGTCTTTTCCTCTTATAACTGTATAAGTATCTGTCGAGAGATTAATCTTGAGTATCCGGTGAAAAATAGATGATAACATTTTCATCGCATCCTGCAGGTCTCCCGTCATCTTATCATGCAGCACAATCGTACTCTCAACACGATGAAAGACCGTCATTGCATCAAAGGGACGTGTGAAGTAATCACTTGCTCCCAGCCCATAAACCCGACGGATGCTATCTTCGGAAGTCTCTGATGAAATACAGATAACAGGCAGCATATCCAGCCATTGCTTTTCCTTCATAACAGCAAGTACCTGATAACCATCCATTACCGGCATGATCAGGTCAAGGAGCACCAGCTTAAAATCCTTATGACATCTTTCAAGGATTTCAACTGCCTGCTTTCCATTTTCAGCTTCACAGATATCATATTTATCTTCCAGCATACAGGAAAGGATTTCTCTGTTTAATTGTGAATCATCAACGATTAATATCTTTGGCTTACTCATATAATGTATGCCCTTTCTTCTGTTATTATGGCTGTGTGAAAATTTAACCGGACAGATGTCAAAAACAGCTGCTCGGTTATGCATAATTCAAGTATATCATTCAAAGGATAAAAGTCAATAATTGGAAATATCGTTTTATCGCTGTTCACCGGTAATAATCGGATATACTACCAGTATATGATTCCCTGTTTTCTCTTTACAAAAAATTCACATTGATATATAATACATAAACAGATCAAGGAGGAGCACAGGCTCCTCCTTGTCAGTCAGTTACAGATTTTTCTTCTTATAAATAAACCATGATGCTGCTACAGTAAACACCAGCAGATAAAGAAGCAGAATCCCAATACCAGTGTAATTCACCGCCTCACCTGATGAAATGCTTCTCATCAGATGGCTGGTCTGGGATAATGGCAAGGCTGATACAAACTTGCCTACAAATCCCGGAAGTTCTCTGTTGAGAAAAAGGTGTTACACAAATATGCCATAGGCATAATGATATAATTGGAAAACCTCGCACGTCTGCGTGGTTTTTTGCCAGAAAGGAGACCACCACGCCGATGGCTGAGAATACTGCTCCGTTCAGGAACATCACCAGAAAGGACCATCCGTTGAAGATCAGTCCTGTCTCAATAGGTGCTGTAAGAAGCAGTATGATTCCTCCTGCATACAGACCGCGCAGACTTCCCCCGATGATCTGTCCGGCAATAAACTGCCATAATGGTGTGGGGGAGATCATCACCTGATCAAAAGCCTTCTCATACAGTCTCTGTACGTTTAGGTTCTGCGCAATAGCGTTGAAGCTTCCGTTCATAGTTGTCAGTGATACCACACCCGGAATCAGAAAGTTCAGGTATGGCTGTCCATGAGAAGTGGTCTGGATTCCCATTCCGAATACGATCAGATACATTAGCGGTGCGATCATTGCCGCCAGTGTAATCTTATAGAAATCCCGGCGGAATTCTACCCACTTCTCCCATAATATTGTTATAATTCCCATACATTTTTCTCCAGATTATTCTAACTTTTTTCGCAACCTCCGCAGGGGACTTCCCTGATTCAGTTAATATCTGCTATTTTGAAATCAAATGCTTCCCGGCTCTTTCTACAAAGACATCTTCCAGTGTTGTCTCGCGAAGAGACGCCTGCCCTGTAAGCTCTTCCAGATACCGGATTGCTTCCTGTCGTGTATGGAAATAGTGATTCTGTGTTCCATCTGCTGTCATCTCGTCCACTGCATAAGCACCAAGACTCTCAATCAGTGCTGACGGAGTACTTACCTCCTCCAGCTTACCATGATCCATCAGTGCCACACGATTACAGAGACTCTGTGCTTCTTCCATATAATGAGTAGTCAGCAGGATCGTCAGATTTTTCTCATTAAGCTTACGCAGAAGATTCCACATCTGTCTTCTGGAAAGAGCATCCATACCTGCTGTGGGTTCATCCAGAAGCAATATCTCCGGATCTGTCAGTAATGCCCGACAGACCATCAGCTTACGCTTCATTCCACCGGAAAGCTTACGGACTGTACGTTTGCGAAACTTCAGCAGGTCACAGAACTCCAGAAGTTCTTCTGTTCTTTCTTTTATCTGCTTTCGCGGCATAAAATAGAGCCGTCCCTGGTATTCCATAATCTCATCCATATTCATATCCTGACGCATAGAATATTCCTGGGTGATCACACTGATTTTTCTTTTCAGATCAGGACGTTGTCTCGTAAGCTGCTGACCGTCTATGAGGATTTCTCCCTTTGTCGGAAGAAGAAGGTTGAGAGCAGGCTGATGGTCGTTGTCTTGCCTGCTCCGTTCGGTCCAAGAAGGCCAAAAAATTCCCCTTTTTCAATTTTCAGGTTCAGGGAATCCACAGCTGTAAAATTGTCAAAGGTTTTTGTCAGATCTCTGGTTTCGATCATAATCCTCCATCCTGTTCCTTTGCAATGATCAGAGAATAATAGCCTGCATCATCCGGAATTTCTTCTACACTGTTGTAAATATGCTCATCCGGCATTCCACAGTTCTCCACCATACGGATATTGCGTCCGCTTTTTGCCAGAATTTCCTTTACCTGATTCATCTTTTTGCCGGATTTCATCAGCACATAGGTACCCGGCTGATCCAGTTCACTGTCAAGGCGGTGAACTGCAGGCTGTACATGAAGAGGCTGGTTCCACTCTGTAAGCGGGATATTCAGGCGTGCTGCTGTTGCACAGAAGGAAGTGATACCGCTTACCAGTCTTGTCTCATATCCATCCTCTTCTACTCTCTTCTGCACATATGAAAATGTTGATAGATAGTCGGATCTCCAAGTGTCAGAAATACTACATTCTTACCTGTATCAAGTGCTGCTTCCAGCGCCTTGGCTCCTTTTTCATGGTTCAGTTCCAGTTCTGCCTTATCGTGTGTCATTGGCATATAGATTGGCAGGAGTTCTTTGTCTGCAAGCTCAGGTACTGCCTGTACTGCGATCTTATATGCAACTGTTTCACGCACCTCTGCGCCCGGTACTGCAATAATATCATTCTCTTTGATCAGGCGCACTGCCTTTAATGTCATAAGTTCCGGATCTCCGGGGCCAACTCCTACTCCGTATAAAATTCCTCTCATTACCATATCCTCCTGTGATTTGCATATACATTTTTATGATATCAGAATTGCAGGAGCTGCTTCGCAGCAAAGCAATTCACAGATATTCATTTATTGTGCTCACTGTTCACTACGTTCTCAATGATGTTGCGTGCGGACAGCACCTTTTATTATACTAAAACAGGATAACTTTTTCAACAAAGTATTGACAATTAATTTCAATTGTGGGATGATGAAAATTATCGAATTTAAGTGAGGAAAGAAATATGAGAAAGATTTTTTCAGTTCTGGCAACTTTGATCTGCTGTCTGTCAGTATGGACTTCTGTTCCTGCTGCACAGGCTTTCACTCTTGATAAAGAAGATGGGGAGTATTCCATCCAGGTAGAGCTGGAGGGCGGGAGCGGCAAAGCCAGTGTCACTTCACCGACTTTGATCACCGTAAAAAACGGCGAAGTAACTGCCGATATCCAGTGGAGCAGTTCTAATTATGATTACATGATCGTTGACGGTGAAAAATATCTCCCTGTCAATGAGGAAGGAACGAATTCTGAATTCCTGATCCCGGTTACCATTATGGATGAGAGCATGCCGGTAATCGCAGACACTACTGCCATGGTACCCCTCATGAGATCAATTATACCTTGACTTTCTATTCCGATTCCATCGGTTCCAAAAGCCAGATGCCGCAGGAAGCAGCGAAACGTGTTGTTGCTGTTGCACTTGTTATTATCGTAGGCGGTGGGATTCTGAATTATTTCGTAAACAAGAGAAACCGATGCTGAACCAGGCAGACACCTGCATCTCAGTTCGGTTAAGAAATACAAAAAAGCTGCCATACGGCAGCTTTTTGTATTCTATATCTTTATTCAGCCATCTCCACTTCCAGCACATAGTCTACAGGATCCGGCAGTACAGGATCCGGACCAAGGTCAACAAATGCGATATCCGGATAATCGCTGTGTACCCATAAAGTAGAGATCGGCACTTCATGTCCGTCATCCAGGGCACGTACTTTCACAATCTTATTCTTATCAAATCCGATCAGCGGCAGTGGTCCTAATGTATTCTCATAAATATGGACATAATACTTGTTTCCATTTCTGGTGATACGTCCGTAATCCGGTTTCGGGATATCTGCTGCCGGAGCGCATCCATAGATACTGTCATGGTTCTTATCCATCCAGCGTCCGATTTCCGACAGAATCGCAGAGGACTCTTTCGGGAATTTACCTTTCGCATCAGGTCCTACGTTCAAAATCATATTTCCACCTTTGGAAACGCACTCTACCAGCTTCTTGATCAGCATGGAAGCAGGTTTGTAATAGTGGTCATTTGCGCAGTAGCCCCAGTTATTGTTCATGGTGAAGCATGCTTCCCATACCATCGGATTCCCTTCTTTGTCGCAGATTCCTTCCGGCGGGATGATCTGTTCCGGGCTTATAAAATCGCATGATACGGTGTCGGATCGCATTCATACAGAGATCCTCTTCCCTCACCACTGACTTCCAGACGGTTATCAATGATGATTCCCGGCTGTAATCTGCGGACCATATCTATCAGTCTGGTTGCTCCCCATTTCTCGCCTCGCATATCGTCATAGGAAAAGTCAAACCACATAATATCGATTTTTCCATAATTTGTGCAGACCTCTTCCACCTGATTGTACATATACTCTATATAACGAGAAAAATCTCTGTTTTCATTACTGCATTCCGGATGGTTTCTCATAGGATGGATGCGGTCTCCGTAATGAGGATAGTCCGGATGATGCCAGTCAAGTAAGGTGAAATACAGACCGACTTTCAGACCTTCTTCGCGAAGAGCTTCCACATATTCTTTGATCAGATCTCTTCCTGCAGGTGTATTGGTAACTTTATAATCTGTGTATTTACTGTCAAATAAACAGAAACCATCATGGTTGTTTTGCAGTCAGAACCACATATTTCATACCTGCTGCCTTTGCCTCTTTTGCCC
>ENA-OPZM01000596-OPZM01000596.1-human-gut-metagenome-genome-assembly--contig:-NODE-596-length-15287-cov-3.916491_pt1 | contig 15287 bp, 19 predicted proteins | sample MGYA00242478_ERZ504493 | MGnify/ENA primary metagenome ERZ504493 (study PRJEB26092, sample SAMD00036227) | human gut metagenome | host: Homo sapiens | study: EMG produced TPA metagenomics assembly of...
TTTCTTGGGTGATGGTTTTTAGTTTTTAGTCAACTCTATTATACCATATCCAGTGAGGGGTTATTTGTTTTTCATAACAGAAAAATGCCGTATTCATGCGGCTTGTGGCGTTTCGCAAACGCCTAATGGATTTTATAAAAGAAAGGATGAACAGGATCATGAGTAAAGTGTATATTTTTTTCGCAGATGGTTTTGAGGATATTGAAGGACTGACAGTGGTAGATCTGATGAGAAGAGCCGGGATCGATATCCAGACAGTATCTATCAAAGAGACAAAAGAGATCAGAACCTCTCATGGAATCGATCTTCTTACAGACCGTACCTTTGGAGAATGTGATTTTTCCGATGCGGATATGCTTGTAATTCCGGGAGGAATGCCGGGAACAAAATATCTGGAGGAATATAAACCGCTGACTGAACTTCTGACAGATTTCTATCAGAAGGGCGGCAAGGTAGCAGCTATCTGTGCGGCACCAGGTGTATTCGAAAGACTTGGATTCCTGAAAGGCAGAAATGCTACATCTTATCCATCTGTTATGGAACAGCTTAAAAGTGCCAGAACATCTCTGAAGCCTGTAGTGGTAGATGGAAATGTAACTACCAGCAGAGGCCTTGGAACAGCCATCGACTTCAGCCTTTCCCTGATCGGACAGCTGGAGGGAAGCGCAAAGGCAGAAGAGATTGCTGAATCGGTGGTGTATGTAAGATCATGAAAAAAGAGATGAAACAGATCCTGTGGGTAGTGGCGCTTCTTGTTATACTGATGACCGCCACAGGACATTTGGTGTCAGCTGCCGGCTTTGACTGGTCGGATGGTACATCCAGGAACGCCTGCAAAAAGATGTATTCCGTATCTTTCAGGTCAGGCAGAGGAGTCTCCTCTGCTGTATATGAAAAATTGGGAAAGAAACAGAAATTTGGTTCCATGATCACGATTCCCAAAGTGCCGCAGGTCCCAGCAGGATATCAGGCAGAGGGATGGTCTCTGAAAAAAGGAGGAACGGAGGCAAGATATAAGCCGGGAAAAAAATATTTTGTAAGAAGAAATGTAACGTTTTATGCAGTGATAAAAAAGAAGAACAATCTCAAACTGATCCTGCACAGGAATGACGGAGGTATCTACAAGATCATACGGGTTCCAAGCGGAAAACTGAAACTGCCGGTGATGGCCAATGAAGAGAATTCTACATTCCTTGGATGGTCCACCCGAGCAGGTCAGAAGACCTCGCCAAGGTATGAAGCCGGACAGGTGATCACAGTCAGTGGGACCATGCATCTCTATGCAGTGAGATTCTGGCGGTATCAGGAACCGAATCTGGTCAGGAACAGCTTTCATTATCCTGAGAACTACGAAAGGATCATCTTCGTGGGAGATTCCAGGACATATGGTCTTCAGAAGGTATTGTACGAACAGTTTGGGGAGGAGTATGTGGACAGCCATGTCAGCTTTGTATGCTGTTCTAATACGGAACTGGACTGGCTGAAGTTGACGGGCGCACAGGCTCTTTTGAAAGAAATAGAAAAATATCGTAAAAATGAAAAATACGCAAAGATCGCGGTGGTGTTTAATCATGGTGTCAACGATCTCAGAGGTATTAAAGGAAAACAGGATCTGAATGATAAACTCTCACAGTACGGGTCTTACATGAAAAAGCTGGGAACAAAGCTTTCCATGAAAAACTGCAGTCTGTATTATATGTCTGTGAATCCGATCAATGGAGGGGAAAGGGGGAGTACCCGGAATCGTAAATGTGGGGATATCCGGGCTTTTAACAGCGGTCTTGCCAGTAAGCTTGGAAGTCAGTACCACTATATCGATGTTTACAGTTATCTGATGCGGACAGGATATGGTACTGTATCCAATACGGGAGACGGTACAGACGATGGTGTTCATTATACGCCCGGAACTTATAAAAGAATTTTTGCATTTTGTCTTGCTTACATAAGAAAAACAGAAAATTACTTTGATATTGAGGAAATACACCGCGCGGATTTTGGCGATTAGCATAAGTTCTGTGCATTGCGAAGTGCGTTGCTGAGAACGAAGTGAGCAGTGACAAATGCCCTGTGTGGGCATATGGAAAACTGAAAAAAATACTGGCGTTTTTACAGTGGTTATGCTATACTACAGAAATGACTGTAAATATATATAATGCGAGTGTTAACTATTTTATATAAGGTATTTACTCGATATGATTAAGGAGGAACAAGAAACATGAGTTTACAGGTGGAGAAAATGGAGAAAAACATGGCGAAACTTACAATCGAGGTTTCCGCGAGGATCTTGACAAAGCAATGCAGAATGCATATCAGAAAGCAAAAGGCAGAATTTCTATTCCGGGATTCCGTAAAGGAAAAGCTCCAAGAAAAATGATCGAGCAGATGTACGGAAAGGGAGTATTCCTTGAGGACGCTGCAAACGCTCTGATCCCTGAGCATTACAGCAAAGCACTTGCTGAGTGTGATCTTGAGATCGTTTCCCAGCCTAAGATCGATGTAACACAGGTTGAGCCTGGCAAACCATTTATCTTTACAGCAGAAGTAGCTACTAAACCAGAGGTAACTCTCGGTGACTATAAAGGACTTGAGGTTCCGAAGTCTGAGACAGAGGTAACAGACGAGGAAGTCGAGGCTGAGCTTAAGAAAGAGCAGGAGAAAAACTCCAGAACGATCACAGTTGAGGATCGTGCAGCACAGAACGGCGATACAGCAACTATCGATTTCGAGGGCTTCGTAGACGGTGAGGCATTCGAGGGCGGTAAAGGAACAGACTATCCGCTGACACTTGGTTCCAACACCTTCATCCCGGGATTCGAGGAGCAGCTTGTTGGTGCTAACACAGGTGATCACGTAGAAGTTAAGGTTACATTCCCAGAGGAGTATCAGGCAAAAGAGCTGGCTGGCAAAGAAGCTGTATTCCAGTGTGATGTTAAGAAGATCGAAGCAAAAGAGCTTCCGGAGCTTGACGACGACTTTGCTAAGGATGTATCTGAGTTTGATACACTTGCTGAGTACAAGGAAGACGTTAAGAAGAACCTGACAGAGAAGAAAGCAGAAGACGCACGTCGTGCAAAAGAAGACGCAGCAGTAGATAAAGCGATCGAGAATGCACAGATGGACATTCCGGAGGCAATGATCGAGACACAGACACGTCAGATGCTTGACGATTTCGCAAGAAGAATGCAGTCTCAGGGTCTTTCCATGGAGCAGTACTTCCAGTTCACAGGTCAGAGTGTTGACAAGATGATGGAAGACATGAAGCCACAGGCTCTTAAGAGAATCCAGACAAGACTTGTTCTTGAGAAGATCGCTGAGGTAGAGAACATCCAGCCAACAGAGGATGAGGTTAACGAAGAGATCTCCAAGATGGCAGAGATGTACAAGATGGAAGCAGACAAATTAAAAGATCTCATCGGTGAGAACGAGATGGAGCAGATGAAGAAAGATATGGCTGTTCAGAAAGCTGTTACATTAGTTGCCGATGCAGCTGTAGAGGCGTAATAAACCTCGGAAATGGAGGGCAAAATGAGTTTAGTACCTTACGTCATTGAGCAGACCAGCAGAGGAGAAAGAAGTTACGATATCTATTCAAGACTTCTTAAGGACCGAATCATTTTCCTTGGAGAAGAGGTAAACGATGTCAGTGCGAACCTGATCGTTGCGCAGCTTCTCTTCCTGGAAGCAGAAGATCCTTCCAAGGATATCCAGCTTTATATCAACAGCCCGGGTGGTTCTGTAACTGCCGGAATGGCAATTTATGATACAATGCAGTATATTAAGTGCGATGTATCTACGATCTGCCTTGGAATGGCAGCCAGTATGGGAGCTTTCCTCCTGTCCTCCGGTGCCAAAGGCAAGAGATATGCACTGCCGAATTCGACGATCATGATCCATCAGCCATCAGGCGGTGCACAGGGGCAGGCTACAGAAATCCAGATCGTAGCTGACCAGATCGCAAAAACCAAAAAGAAGCTGAACGAGATTCTTTCTGCGAATACCGGACAGCCTCTTGAGATTGTGGAAAAAGATACTGACCGTGACAACTATATGACAGCGGAAGAAGCTAAGGCATACGGCCTGATCGACGGTGTTGTGATCCACAAATAATGCGTAAGAAAAGACTCCTGTAAAGACACAGGAGTCTTATCTTGCTTTAAAAAGGAATTTTAAATGTCTGCGAGAGACGGACATTTACGTTTAGAAAGGAAACAAAAAGATATGGCAGATAAAGTAAAAGAAGGAAAGGTAAGATGCTCCTTTTGCCATAAGACTGAAGATCAGGTACGCAAGCTGATCGCAGGTCCGGATGGAGCATATATTTGTGATGAATGTATCGGGATCTGCTCCGAGATCATGGAAGAAGAATTCAGTATGTATGATCATGAGGCAGATTATGAAACAGGGATCAACCTTCTGAAACCGGAAGAGATCCACAGTATCCTGGATGAGTATGTGATCGGACAGGATGATGCCAAGAAGGCACTTTCCGTAGCTGTTTACAATCATTACAAGAGAATTCTTGCTTCAAGAAACCTGGACGTAGAGCTGCAGAAGAGTAATATCCTGATGCTTGGTCCGACCGGTTCCGGCAAGACACTTCTTGCACAGACACTGGCAAGACTGCTGAATGTTCCCTTTGCCATCGCAGATGCCACTACTCTCACAGAGGCGGGCTATGTTGGCGAGGATGTTGAGAACATTCTTCTGAAGATCATTCAGGCAGCCGATTACGATATTGAGCGTGCTCAGTACGGAATCATTTATATCGATGAGATCGATAAGATCACAAGAAAATCCGAGAATACATCCATCACCAGAGATGTGTCCGGTGAGGGCGTACAGCAGGCACTTCTGAAAATTCTGGAAGGAACCGTTGCAAGCGTACCTCCTCAGGGAGGAAGAAAGCATCCTCATCAGGAATTTATCCAGATCGATACTACAAACATCCTGTTCATTTGCGGTGGTGCTTTTGACGGACTGGAGAAGATCATCGAGGCAAGACAGGATACCAAATCCATTGGTTTCGGAGCGGAGGTTTCCGAGAAGGAAGACCGCAATGTGGGCGAGGTTCTGAAGGAGGTTATGCCGGAGGACTTTATTAAATTCGGTCTGATCCCGGAGTTTATCGGACGAGTTCCGGTCGTGGTAACCTTGGATTCTCTGGATGAAGAAGCGCTGATCCGTATTCTGAAGGAGCCTAAGAATTCCCTCACAAAGCAGTATGACAAGCTTTTTGAGCTGGATGGCGTGAAGCTTGAGTTCCAGGATGAAGCACTTGAGACAGTTGCCCGGAAATCTCTTGAGAGAAAAACAGGTGCCAGAGGACTTCGTGCCATCATGGAGCATACCCTGATGGATCTGATGTACAAGACACCATCTGATGACACCATCCGTAAGTGTATCGTTACAAAAGAGGCGGTGGAGGGAACCGGAGAGCCGGAGATCATCCACGGGGAGGCCAAGCTCCTGCAAAAAAAGCAGGACGCAAAACATCCCGTTCGAGAAAGAAAGGCAAGCCGGAAACAGCTTGATGAAGGGAATGACATAAATGACAAATCAGGTCAATATATTGCCAATGATCGCTCTCCGTGGGACTACAGTCCTTCCGGATATGATCGTACACTTTGATGTGAGCAGGGAGAAATCTATCCGTGCCGTGGAAGCAGCCATGCTCCATGACCAGAAGATCTTTCTGCTGACACAGAAGGATCCTGAGGTGGAAATACCGGAACTTACTGATCTGTATCAGGTAGGAACCGTCGCTTATATCAAGCAGGTGGTGAAGCTTCCGCAGGATCTTTACCGGGTTCTGGTAGAGGGACTGGACAGGGCAGAGGTTCTGGGCCTGGAGCAGGAGGAACCATATCTGAAGGCGGAATGCGAGATCGTTACGGCGCAGGAAGAGGATTACCCGGAAACGGTAAAGGACGCCATGCTTCGCAGCATCCGGGAGCTTTTTCAGAGATACTGCAGAGAAAGCGGAAAAGTAAGCAAGGATCTGGTAACCCAGATCATGAACATCGAAGATGTGCAGGAAACCATCGACCAGATCGCAGTAAATCTTCCGATGGCGTATCAGAACAAGCAGAAACTTCTGGAAGCAGTGTCTTTGAATGACCGTTATGAGATCCTTGGAGCGCTTCTTGGCAGTGAGATTGAGGTGATCCATATCACCAAAGATCTTCAGCGCAAGGTGAAATCCCATATCGACAAGAATCAGAGAGAGTATATCCTCCGTGAACAGCTGAAAACCATCCGTGAGGAGCTGGGTGAGGAGAATACTGCAGATGATATCGATGAATTAAAAAAACAGCTGAAGGAGCTGGACGCATCTGATGAAGTAAAAGAGAAGATTTCCAAGGAGATCAGCCGTTTTAAAGGAATGGCAGCCAGTGCCGCAGAGGCAACGGTGCAGAGAGGCTATCTGGAAACCGTTCTTGCACTTCCGTGGAATAAGAAATCCGAGGATTCCGAGGATCTTGAGAACGCATGGAAGGTTTTGGAAGAGGGGCATTACGGACTGAAAGAGGTCAAAGAGCGTATCATGGAATTCCTTGCTGTACGTAAGCTGACCCACAAGGGAAAGAGTCCGATCCTCTGTCTGGTGGGACCTCCGGGAACCGGAAAAACTTCCATTGCACGTTCTGTGGCAGAGGCCATGAACAAGAAATACGTCCGGATCTGTCTTGGAGGTGTCCGTGATGAGGCAGAGATCCGGGGTCACAGAAAGACTTACGTCGGTGCCATGCCAGGAAGGATCACAGTCGCACTGAAGGAAGCCGGAGTCAGCAACCCGCTGATACTTCTTGATGAGATCGACAAGACCAGCAGCGATTATAAAGGAGATACATCCGCAGCACTTCTGGAGGTTCTGGATCCGGAGCAGAACAGTAAGTTTAATGATCACTATGTAGAGATTCCCCAGGATCTTTCCGAGGTACTGTTTATTGCCACTGCAAATGATGTTCAGGAATCCCGAGACCTCTTCTTGACCGTATGGAGCTGATGGAAATCCCGGGATATACGGAGAATGAGAAGGAACATATCGCAAGGGAACATCTGATCCCGAAGCAGATGGAGATCAACGGTATTCCGGAAGCAAGCTGGTGATCCAGCCGGCAGCTCTTGGCAAGCTGATCAACAACTATACCAAGGAGGCAGGAGTCCGTTCTCTGGAGAGAAGCATCGGACGTATCTGCAGAAAGACTGCACGTGCTATCATGGAAGAGGGTAAGGATAAAGTAGTTGTCACATCCAGAAATATTTCCAGATTCCTTGGCAAAGAACGATATAACTATCTGATGGCCAATGAGAAGGATGAGATCGGGATCGCCCGCGGTCTTGCGTGGACACAGGTAGGCGGTGATACCCTGCAGATCGAGGTCAATATCATGCCCGGAAAGGCGAGCTGCTTCTTACCGGACAGCTTGGAGATGTGATGAAGGAATCTGCACAGGCAGGTATCAGCTATATCCGTTCGGTTTCTGAACAATATGAGATCGATCCGGAATTTTTCCAGAAGCATGATATGCATGTACATATCCCGGAGGGTGCCGTTCCGAAGGATGGTCCGTCTGCAGGTATTACAATGGCAACTGCCATGCTGTCTGCAATTATCGAAAAACCGGTACGTGCGGATCTTGCCATGACCGGTGAGATCACCTTAAGAGGCCGTGTGCTTCCGATCGGCGGACTGAAAGAGAAGCTGCTTGCAGCTAAATATGCCAGAATCAAAGAAGTCCTTGTTCCGGAGAAAAATCGTCCGGATATCGAGGAGATGGACAGAGAGATCATCCAGGGACTGAATATCCGGTTTGTGGATAACATGAAAGAAGTTCTCGGTGAAGCTCTTGCATAAAAAAACAGAAAAACCCTGCCCTGACCTTCAGGACAGGGCTTTTAAAAGAAAAGGGAGGAATAACGAATGGTAATCAAAAACGTATCGCTGGATATCGTCTGCGGCATCACAAGCAAGATCCCGGACACAGGAAGGCCGGAGGTAGCTTTTGCGGGAAAATCAAATGTAGGGAAATCCTCCCTGATCAATGGTCTGATGAACCGCAAGGCCCTGGCAAGAACCAGTGCACAGCCGGGAAAAACACAGACGATCAATTTTTATAATATTAATGAAGCAATGTATCTCGTAGACCTGCCGGGCTACGCTACGCCAAGGTCTCTGCAGCAGAGAAGGAAAAATGGGGAAAAATGATCGAGGGCTATCTCCATAATTCCAAAGAGCTCCGTGCGGTTTTTCTCCTGGTGGATATCCGTCACAAGCCTTCAGCCAATGACAAGCAGATGTATGACTGGATCTGTCACAACGGATATGAGCCGGTGATCATCGCGACCAAGCTTGACAAGCTGAAACGCAGCCAGGTGGCAAAAAGCCTGAAGGAAATCCGCATCGGACTGGGCCTTCCAAAAGAGGGAAAGATCCTTCCGTTTTCTGCGGAGACAAAGCAGGGAAGAGACGAGATATGGGCACTGATCGATGAGTTGACCGGCCTTGGTGAACCGGCAGCTACAGAGGATTAAGGAGAGCAGAAAAGATGGGAATTATCAAGGCGCTCAAGCTGGGATTTGACTATCAGAGATACGATGATGACGGCAATGTGGTAGACATGCAGCGTGCAGTCAATGATGTGAACCTGGACATTGAAGCAGGAGAATTTGTGGCAGTTCTGGGACATAACGGATCCGGAAAATCCACACTGGCGAAGCATATGAATGCGCTTCTGATCCCAACAGAGGGAACGATGCTGGTGGACGGGATCGATACCGCCAGAGAGACCAAACTCTGGAAGGTACGCCAGAAGGCAGGAATGGTATTTCAGAATCCGGATAACCAGATCATAGGAACCGTTGTGGAAGAGGATGTAGGCTTTGGTCCGGAAAACATGGGAGTTCCTACAGATGATATCTGGAAACGGGTGAATGACAGCCTGGAAAAAGTCGGTATGACAGCCTACCGTTATCAGTCCCCAAACAAGCTTTCCGGAGGGCAGAAGCAGAGAGTGGCTATTGCAGGCGTGATGGCCATGCGCCCGCGGTGCATCATTCTGGATGAGCCTACCGCCATGCTGGATCCTAACGGAAGAAAGGAAGTCCTGGAGGCAGTGCGGGAGCTGAACCGTAAGGAAAAGGTAACAGTCATTCTGATCACCCATTACATGGAGGAAGTGATCCATGCTGACCGTGTTTATGTCATGGATAGCGGAAATGTTGTGATGCAGGGAAATCCCAAAGAGATCTTTTCCCAGGTGGATACCCTTAAGGCGTATGGACTGGATGTACCACAGGTAACACTTCTTGCATATGAACTGAAGAAATCCGGCGTGGATGTTCCGGATGGAATACTGACTACAGAGGAGCTGGTAAGCGCATTATGTCAATCGAATTAAAAAATGTAACCTATACCTACAGCCCCGGGACAGCCTATGAGAGCCATGCGCTGAAGGATGTCAGCCTTGTGATCCCGGACGGCCAGTTTATCGGGATCATCGGACACACAGGAAGCGGAAAATCCACGCTGATCCAGCATCTGAATGCGCTGGTACAGCCAACATCCGGCCAGGTTCTGTATAACGGAGAAGATGTGTGGGCTGAGAAATATGACCGGAAACAGCTCCGCAGCGAGGTTGGTCTGGTGTTCCAGTACCCGGAGCATCAGCTGTTTGAAAATGATGTGATCTCGGATGTATGCTTCGGACCTATGAATCAGGGACTTTCCAGGGAAGAAGCAGAGAAAGAAGCGAAGCAGGCTCTGACTCAGGTTGGAGTAAAAGAGTTCAATTTCAAGAAATCACCCCTTGAGCTTTCCGGAGGCCAGAAAAAAAGGGTAGCTATTGCAGGGGTTCTTGCCATGAACCCGAAGATCCTGATCCTGGATGAGCCCACAGCAGGGCTTGACCCGAAGGCAGGATGATATCCTGGATCAGATCGCAGAGCTTCATAGGGTGCGAGGGATAACCATTGTTCTGGTTTCCCACAGCATGGAGGATATTGCGAAATACGTGGAGCGCCTCATTGTTATGAATCACGGAGAAGCTGTATTTGATGATGAGCCGAAGAAGGTTTTTTCCCATTATAAGGAACTGGAAACCATGGGACTTGCCGCACCGCAGATCACTTATATCATGCATGCGCTGAAGGAACATGGGCTGCATGTGGATGCAGATGCCACAACGGTGGAGGAAGCCAGAGACAGTATCCTTGCCGCACTTGCGCAGGCAAACTCTCCATTACTGAACAAAGGAGGGGCGGAAAAATGATCAGAGATATTACCATTGGCCAGTATTATCCGGCCAAATCCGTTCTTCACAGACTGGACCCACGGACCAAATTTCTGGGAACTCTGGGATTTCTGATCTCTGTGTTCCTGTTCCATACATTTCTCGGATATGCGGTGGCAACAGCATTTCTGGTAGCCATGATCGCAATATCCAAGGTTCCGGTGAAATTCATGTTCAAGGGTCTGAAAGCCATCGTTATGATCCTTCTGATCACAGTTGTGTTCAATATCATCCTGACACCTGGCGAAGTGCTGTGGCGTTTCGGGATCATCAAGGTCACAAGGAAGGTCTTGTTCTTGCAGGAAGAATGGCAATCCGTCTTGTTTACCTTGTGATCGGATCTTCCATCATGACATTGACTACCACGCCGAATCAGCTGACAGATGGTCTGGAGAGACTGCTCCGTCCGCTGAACAAGATCCGGGTGCCGGTACATGAGATCGCCATGATGATGTCCATTGCCCTTCGCTTTATCCCGATCCTTCTGGAGGAGACGGATAAAATCATGAAGGCACAGATCGCCAGAGGGGCAGATTTCGAAAACGGAAACCTGATCCAGAAGGCGAAAAATATGGTACCCCTTCTTGTGCCGCTGTTTATTTCGGCGTTCCGCCGCGCCAATGATCTGGCAATGGCCATGGAAGCAAGGTGTTACCATGGTGGAGAGCACAGAACCCAGATGAAGCCGCTGCATTATGAAAAAAGAGATTATGCGGCCTATGGAATCCTTGTGGCATATCTTGCGGTGGGTGTTGCATTCCGTGTGGCGGGACTGTAGCCAATTCCTGCCGGTACTCAGATATGGAACGGTCCGAAGCGCTGCATTTTGCACAGCGGAACTGTAACCGGATCAGGCAGGCATTTTGCAGGACGGTATGTCTGTTTTGGGATAGAAAGTACTGCAGGGATGTCTGTATCAGGAGGGAATATATTTTATGAAACGAGTAGGACTTGTTGTAGCTTATGATGGAACCAAGTACTCAGGCTGGCAGACACAGCCAAATGGAATCACCATTCAGGGCGTTTTAAACGATACCTTAAGTGAGCTGCTTGGGGAAAAGATCGAGACCATCGGTGCCAGCCGTACAGATGCAGGAGTGCACGCTCTTGGAAATGTGGCGGTGTTTGATACCGAATCCAGGATCCCCGGGGAAAAATTTTCCTATGCACTGAACCAGAGACTTCCGGAGGATATCCGTATCCAGCTTTCTGAGGAGGTGGAGCCGGATTTTCATCCCCGTTACTGTGACAGTGAAAAAACATATGAATATCGTATCCTGAACCGGAAGTTTCCGGTGCCAACGGAGCGTTTGTACTCTTATTTTTACCATTATAAACTGGATGTGGATAAGATGAAGGAAGCAACATCTTATCTGATCGGACGCCATGATTTTGCCAGCTTCTGCGGCTCCGGTGCACAGGTGAAGACCACCATCCGTACCGTGACCTCCATGGACGTGTGGAGAGATGGTGACATGGTGACCATCCGCATTTCAGGAACAGGTTTCCTTTACAATATGGTGCGTATCATTTCCGGAACCCTGATCGAGATCGGAAACGGTCAGTATCCGCCGGAATGCATGGATAAGATTTTAAAAGCCTGTGACCGTGCAGTAGCAGGACCAACAGCTCCAGCTCAGGGTCTGACGCTGATGGGAATCGAGTTTTTCTGAAAACAGGAATTTTGTTGAAAATTACAAGAAAAAACAGTTGACAGGCAAGGTGCCTTATAATATAATAACTCAATGTGACGTAGTGCGAAGATGCTTGAGCCAATAGCCCCGGCGACGGCATTTTATCAGCGGTTTCGGACATTTCCGCGATTTATTTTGCACCCGCGTTTCCATTTACTTTTTTTCGCGGAAGTACCGCGGTTTGAGAAACATTATCGTTGATAAATAACAGGAGGTAGGACCATGCAGACTTATATGGCTAATCCGGATAAAATCGAAAGAAAATGGTATGTAGTTGACGCAGAGGGTTGCACTCTGGGACGTCTGGCATCCGGTGTTGCAAGTGTTTTAAGAGGAAAGAACAAACCTCAGTTTACACCGCACGTTGACACAGGAGATTATGTAATCGTTGTAAACGCTGATAAGATCAAAGTTACAGGCAAGAAGCTTGAGCAGAAGATTTATTATAACCACTCCGAGTATGTTGGTGGAATGAAAGAAACCACATTAAAAGAAATGTTAGCAAAGAAACCTGAGAAGGTTATCGAGCTCGCAGTTAAGGGAATGCTTCCGAAAGGACCTCTTGGAAGAGCTATGAACAAGAAACTTTTCGTATATGCAGGACCAGAGCACAAACATGAGGCTCAGAAGCCTGAAGTTTTAACATTTTAATAGGAGGTAGAAAACATTGGCTAGCGCAAAATTCTACGGAACAGGAAGAAGAAAGAAATCAATCGCAAGAGTTTACCTGGTACCTGGAACAGGTAAAATCACTATCAATAAAAGAGACATCGATGAGTACTTCGGACTTGAGACTCTGAAAGTTATCGTTCGTCAGCCACTGGCTTTAACAGAGACAGAGGGTAAATTCGACGTGATCGTTAATGTTCACGGCGGTGGATACACAGGACAGGCTGGAGCAATCCGTCATGGTCTTTCCAGAGCACTCCTTGAGGCAGACAAAGACTACAGACCAGCTCTTAAAGCTGCTGGATTCCTTACACGTGATCCACGTATGAAAGAGCGTAAGAAATACGGTCTGAAGGCTGCTCGTCGCGCACCTCAGTTCAGCAAGCGATAATCTACAGCTTAATAATGCTAAAAAAGCCCGGAAATACGCCATTTTCCGGGCTTTTTCTATACCCAAAATTCTGTTTGGACTGTTCGATTTTGATGGAATTTGAACGGAAATTTATGGGTTTATAGTGGTCAAATTACTGGTGGACAAGCCCATTTTGACCTCTTATGGGTTAAATTACTGGTGGACAATAGGAGCAAATGAAGTCCAATTTTGCCATCGACGGACGAACACATACTTGACTGATTTACATAGAGCCTTGGCTCATTCTTTGAAAACGAGAATGGGTCAAGGCTCTATTTTTTTTTTCGCCTGAAATCCGGCGAGACAAATTTGAGTAGGAGGTAACAGGTATGACGGATTTCAATCAGAAGACCCATGACACCGATGTGGGCAGTTATGGCGGACAGTCGAGGCAGATGACGGAGGTGTTCGAGAACCAAGAGTTTGGTTCGATCCGGTTGTTTCAGGAGGCAGGCAAGACATTCTTCTGTGCAAGCGACGTGGCGAAAGCGTTGGGGTATGTGAATCCCTACGCTGCAGTGAGACGCCATTGCAGAGGCCCCCTAACGAAACGTGAGGGGGTCGTTCAGAAGGTGAATCAGTATGGGGATGCTGGAGAGCAGGTCGTTGAAATCGCCTTTATCACAGAAGGTGATGTTTACCGGCTGATCGTTCACAGCAAGCTGCCATCGGCAGAACGATTTGAACACTGGGTGTTTGATGAAGTTCTCCCTTCTATCCGCAAGCATGGTGTGTATATGAGCGATTCCATTTTGGATCAGGTGATTCAGCATCCGGAGGTCATCTACACCCTGGCACAGGAGCTTGTAGCCGAGAGGGAGCAGCTTGAGGGTATCCGCAAACAGCTGGATGCGGCACAGCCCAAGGCAGACTACTTCGACACCTTTGTGAACTCGGAGGATTGTACCTGCATCCGGAATTTCTGTAAGGAAATCGGAATCCCGGAGAAGACGGCAGTGGCTCTCTTACTGGATCATCGCTATCTGTACCGCAGTCCGAGTGGCTGGCTGATGCCTTTTGCAGACAAATCTGCAAGGGGCTATTTTATTGTCCGGGATTGCTACGGCAGAAGCGGAAAACTGGTGCAGCAGACGAGAGTGACCTGCAAGGGAAAGAATCATCTCTTCAAGTTGTTTAAGAAATGGGGTGTGATCGAATGACGCTTTTTACAGAGGGACGCCTTCAGGCGTTTGAACGCATGATGCAGGATACCGGTAAATACCATCGTCGGGAGGACAGCGAAGATCGTCCGCGCAAATGTCCGAAGAAGAAAGCGGAGCCTGCGAAAAAGGATGGTGAGCACCATGCCGGTATTCAGGGTTGAGAAGAACAGCAATTACACAACGATGTGCAATTACCACCTGCGGGATCAGGGTCTCAGCCTGAAAGGAAAAGGACTTCTCTCTATGCTGCTCAGTTTGCCGGACACATGGAACTATTCGGTACGGGGATTGTCTTCGATTACACCGGACGGCGTAGATGGAGTGCTTACGGCTCTGAAAGAGCTGGAGCGTCTTGGGTATCTGGAAAGGAACCAGCAGCGTGAGAGCAACGGTCGGATGGGAAGAGCAGAGTATGTGATTTATGAGATGCCAAGGAAAAAGCCGTGTTCGGCATCACCGTGTACGGAAAAACCGTATACGGTAAATCCGGATACGGACACACCGGTTACGGAAAATCCCGCGCAATTAAGTACTAATAGAACAAGTACTGAAACAATCAATAAAAGAGAGAAGAAGGAAATTCAGCACCGATATGGCTCATACGAAAATGTTCTTCTCTCTGACACAGAATACGGCAAGCTCCGGCAGGAGTTCCCAGGAGATTATCAGATGCGGGTTGAACGGCTCTCTGAGTATATGCCTCCACCGGCAGAAGCTACAAAAATCACCTTGCCACAATCCGGAGCTGGGCAAAGAGAGAAAAGCCGAAGTATAACCCGGCAGACTACACATTTGAGGAAGGAGACAGCCTATGAGCGACATGGTGCCTGAAGTTTTGAATGCGGCGTTGGATTCGCTCTTTACGTCGAAAGAACCCGGAGAGCAGGAATACAAGGGCGAGGATGGTCTGCTGTATTGTCGGAGCTGCCACACGCCGGTGCAGTGCAGGGTAAAGCTCTGGGGCAGAGACAAGATTGTTCCCTGCCTTTGCAGATGCCAGCAGGAAGCGATGGCGGAAAAGAAACGCCAGGATGAACTGGTGGAGCGGCAGCGTAAA
>ENA-OPZM01000598-OPZM01000598.1-human-gut-metagenome-genome-assembly--contig:-NODE-598-length-15255-cov-3.474088_pt1 | contig 15255 bp, 14 predicted proteins | sample MGYA00242478_ERZ504493 | MGnify/ENA primary metagenome ERZ504493 (study PRJEB26092, sample SAMD00036227) | human gut metagenome | host: Homo sapiens | study: EMG produced TPA metagenomics assembly of...
TCAAACTCCCCACCTGACATTGTCCCCCAGCCGGATCACGGCTGCTGGTTAGAAACCCAATACTGCAAGGGTGGTATCCCAACAGCGGCTCCATGGCAACTGGCGTCACCACTTCAAAGCTCCCACCTATCCTGTACATGCAATACCGAATCCCAGTATCAAGCTGGAGTAAAGCTCCATGGGGTCTTTCCGTCCTGGCGCAGGTAACCAGCATCTTCACTGGTATTTCAATTTCACCGGGTGCATTGTTGAGACAGTGCCCAAATCATTACGCCTTTCGTGCGGGTCGGAACTTACCCGACAAGGAATTTCGCTACCTTAGGACCGTTATAGTTACGGCCGCCGTTTACTGGGGCTTAAGTTCAAAGCTTCGCTTGCGCTAACCTCTCCCCTTAACCTTCCAGCACCGGGCAGGCGTCAGCCCATATACCTCACCTTTCGGTTTTGCATAGACCTGTGTTTTTGCTAAACAGTTGCTTGGGCCAATTCTCTGCGGCCTGGTCTCCCAGGCACTCCTTCTCCCGAAGTTACGGAGTCATTTTGCCGAGTTCCTTAACAATGCTTCTCCCGTCGGCCTTAGGATTCTCTCCTCATCACCTGTGTCGGTTTACGGTACGGGCACAACATAAACAATAGCGGCTTTTCTTGACGCGTGGCTCACATGCTTCCCTACTCTTAATTCGGTCCGCGTCACGTCTTCGGATTGACGAGCGGATTTGCCAACTCGTCTCCTACCTCGCTTGCACCGGTCTTCCCATTCCCGGCTCATGCTCTCCACACGTGTCCCCACAGTTCTGTTATGTTGTGGTACAGGAATCTCCACCTGTTGTCCATCGACTACGCCTCTCGGCCTCGCCTTAGGCCCCGACTTACCCAGAGCAGATCAGCTTTACTCTGGAAACCTTGGATATTCGGCCGGAAGGATTCTCACCTTCCTCTCGCTACTCATTCCGGCATTCTCTCTTCTTAACCGTCCACGCCTCCTTACCGGTGACGCTTCGTCCAGTTAACAATGCTCCTCTACCAATGTACTTCGTACATTCCCGAGCTTCGGCAGTGTGTTTCAGCCCCGGACATTTTCGGCGCGGGACCTCTCGACTAGTGAGCTATTACGCACTCTTTGAATGTATGGCTGCTTCTAAGCCAACATCCTAGTTGTCTTCGAAATCCCACATCCTTTTCCACTTAACACACATTTTGGGGCCTTAGCCGCGGGTCTGGGCTCTTTCCCTTTCGACCACCCAACTTATCTCGTGTAGTCTGACTCCCATACACCATCTACGCGGCATTCGGAGTTTGATATTCTTCGGTAAGCTTTGACGCCCCCTAGGAAATTCAGTGCTCTACCTCCGCAAGACTTGTATGAGGCTAGCCCTAAAGCTATTTCGAGGAGAACCAGCTATCTCCGGGTTCGATTGGAATTTCTCCCCTATCCACACCTCATCCCCACCCTTTTCAACGGATGTGGGTTCGGTCCTCCATTGCCTTTTACGGCAACTTCAACCTGGACATGGATAGGTCACCCGGTTTCGGGTCTGCTCCCTCTGACTTGACGCCCTGTTCAGACTTGGTTTCCCTTCGGCTCCGTCCCTTAAGGACTTAACCTCGCCAGAGAACGCAACTCGCCGGACCGTTCTACAAAAAGTACGCGGTTCATCATATAAAGATGTTCCACAGCTTGTAAACATATGGTTTCAGGTTCTTTTTCACTCCCCTCCCGGGGTTCTTTTCACCGTTCCTTCACAGTACTATGCGCTATCGGTCACTAAGGAGTATTTAGCCTTACGGGGTGGTCCCCGCTTCTTCCCACAAGGTTCCACGTGTCTCGTGGTACTCTGGATACCGCCTTGCTGACTCGCTTTTCGCCTACGGGGCTTTCACCCTCTCTGGCTGGCTTTCCCAAAACCATTCCGCTAAGCTCGTCAGATCAATTGCGCGGTCCGAACCCCAGGGTGCACGCACCCTGGTTTGGGCTCTTTCCATTTCGCTCGCCGCTACTTTGGAAATCGATGTTTCTTTCTCTTCCTCCGGCTACTTAGATGTTTCAGTTCACCGGGTTCCCCCTGCATACCTATGGATTCAGTATGCAGTGACGGAGGTCCTCTCCGCCGGGTTTCCCCATTCAGATATCTCCGGATCAATGGATATTTGCTCCTCCCCGAAGCTTTTCGCAGCTTATCACGTCTTTCATCGGCTCTTAGTGCCAAGGCATCCACCATACGCTCTTTCATGCATGACCAACATGACTTAAAAGACGGGTTCTTTCAAGTCCACACGTGTATAGCGTTACACGCGTTGGTCTTCGGCCAATTTTTTGCTTTGTTTTCTTCAAAGTGTGTAACCATTACACAGTTTCCTGTTATAACAATTACCTCGGATGTCTTGATCAAGATATTTTGATCTTCTATTTCTTATATGCGGTTTTCAAGGTACATTGCTGATAATAAAAACAGTAATTCTATTTTTATTATCAAGTGGAGAATACGAGATTCGAACTCGTGACCTCCTGCTTGCAAGGCAGGCGCTCTCCCAACTGAGCTAATCCCCCAAAGTGGGCTTAAGTGGGCCTTACCTCCTTGATTGAAGGTATTACCCGCCCTAATGGGCTTAAGTGGACTCGAACCACCGACCTCACGCTTATCAGGCGTGCGCTCTAACCGGCTGAGCTATAAGCCATTTATCAAAAAAGACTTTCACGCCTCTTTTTTCTTTTTGTTCCTGGCAGCCACCTGCTCTCCCACACCGTCTCCAGTGCAGTACCATCGGCCGCTTAAGGCTTAACCATCGTGTTCGGGATGGGTACGGGTGTGGCCCCTAAGCGCATCGCCACCAGGAGTTCCTCCGGTCCTTTTGACAGTAACCTCGGATCTTTTTTAGTTACCTTGATAACTAAACAATAAACAACGACCCCTACTTTGATTTCCTTAGAAAGGAGGTGATCCAGCCGCACCTTCCGATACGGCTACCTTGTTACGACTTCACCCCAGTTATCGGTCCCGCCTTCGACGGCTCCCTCCTTGAAGGTTGGGTCACCGGCTTCGGGCGTTACTGACTCCCATGGTGTGACGGGCGGTGTGTACAAGACCCGGGAACGTATTCACCGCGACATGCTGATTCGCGATTACTAGCGATTCCAGCTTCATGTAGTCGAGTTGCAGACTACAATCCGAACTGAGACGTTATTTTTGAGATTTGCTCCGGATCACTCCTTCGCTTCCCTTTGTTTACGCCATTGTAGCACGTGTGTAGCCCTGGTCATAAGGGGCATGATGATTTGACGTCATCCCCACCTTCCTCCAGGTTGTCCCTGGCAGTCTCCCTAGAGTGCCCATCCGTAATGCTGGCTACTAAGGATAAGGGTTGCGCTCGTTGCGGGACTTAACCCAACATCTCACGACACGAGCTGACGACAACCATGCACCACCTGTCTCCCCTGTCCCGAAGGAAAGGTGACATTACTCACCGGTCAGGGGGATGTCAAGATCAGGTAAGGTTCTTCGCGTTGCTTCGAATTAAACCACATGCTCCACCGCTTGTGCGGGTCCCCGTCAATTCCTTTGAGTTTCATTCTTGCGAACGTACTCCCCAGGTGGACTACTTATTGCGTTGGCTGCGGCACCGATGAGCTTTGCTCACCGACACCTAGTAGTCATCGTTTACGGCGTGGACTACCAGGGTATCTAATCCTGTTTGCTCCCCACGCTTTCGAGCCTCAACGTCAGTCACTGTCCAGCAAGCCGCCTTCGCCACTGGTGTTCCTCCTAATATCTACGCATTTCACCGCTACACTAGGAATTCCACTTGCCTCTCCAGCACTCCAGGTCAACAGTTTCCAAAGCAGTCCCGGGGTTGAGCCCCGGGCTTTCACTTCAGACTTGCTATCCCGTCTACGCTCCCTTTACACCCAGTAAATCCGGATAACGCTTGCCCCCTACGTATTACCGCGGCTGCTGGCACGTAGTTAGCCGGGGCTTCTTAGTCAGGTACCGTCACTTTCTTCCCTGCTGATAGAAGTTTACATACCGAAATACTTCATCCTTCACGCGGCGTCGCTGCATCAGGGTTTCCCCCATTGTGCAATATTCCCCACTGCTGCCTCCCGTAGGAGTCTGGGCCGTGTCTCAGTCCCAATGTGGCCGGTCACCCTCTCAGGTCGGCTACTGATCGTCGCCTTGGTAAGCCGTTACCTTACCAACTAGCTAATCAGACGCGGGTCCATCTCATACCACCGGAGTTTTTACCACCGCTTCATGCGAAGCTGGGGTCTTATGCGGTATTAGCAGTCATTTCTAACTGTTATCCCCCTGTATGAGGCAGGTTACCCACGCGTTACTCACCCGTCCGCCGCTCAGTCACAAAAATCGTCATTCCGAAGAAATCCAATTTAAGCGCTTCGCTCGACTTGCATGTGTTAGGCACGCCGCCAGCGTTCATCCTGAGCCAGGATCAAACTCTCGTAAAAAAGTTCTCTCTCGTCCAGGAAAAACTACTCGCTTTTCCTATCCCGTTACTTACTGTTTTGGGTCGCATCTTTCGATGCCTTTCTCTGAATTATTCTTCTCAAAAGAATCTTCAGGGTCGTTGTCTATTATTTAGTTATCAAAGTTCTTGGTGTTTCCGCTGTTTTCGACAGCCATATTAGATTATCACATCTTCAAGTGCTTGTCAACAGCTTTTTTCATTTTTTTCTGCTGTCCATTTCCGCAGTTTTGTTTCCGCAGCGCTCACTTGCGACAGCTGTGATAGAATATCATGCTGCAAACTAAATGTCAATGCCTTTTTTCAATTTTTCTCATATTTTTTTCATCACCGCCTTCATCGATGTATGAGAACCGTTTTGGCATATGCTTTGAAAGCCTCTATTTTTCGCCGGTTTTCCGCAATACGACGGTCTCATATGGTCTGATTGTCAGCTCTTTCCCCAGTTTAAAGTCTTTGTAATTTCCGATCAGCATCTCTGTCTTCTCCAGCTTCCAGTTGTCCGGGAGAGTAAACATTCTTGTATTTCCATAAAAATTACAAACTATCATCAGCTGCTCTTCTCCCAGTGTCCTGATATACACATACAGCTCCGGATCCTCCGGGAGCAGTAAGTCGTACGATCCATATACGACAATATCATATTGTTTCCGAATACGGATCAGCTTCTGATAGTAACAGAATATAGAGTCCTCCCTCATCATCTGTTCTCTGGCATTGATCTTCTTATAATTAGGATTCACCATGATCCAGGGCTCCCCGCTGCTAAAGCCTGCATGCTTTTCATCACTCCACTGGAATGGCGTTCTTGCATTGTCCCTGCTTTTATACCGAAGATAACGAAGCATCTCCTCTGGCGTAAATACTCCCTGGCCGGTCAGTTCACGATAGGCATTGATGCTGTCCAGGTCCCGGAAATCCGAAATATCGCCAAAGGGTACATTAGTCATCCCCAGCTCTTCTCCCTGGTAGATATAAGGCGTCCCCTGCATCATATGAAGACAGGTGGCAAGCATCTTTGCAGATTCCTCCCAATATTCCGCATCATTTCCGAACCGCGAAACCGAACGCGGCTGATCATGATTTTCCCAGAACAGACTGTTCCAGGCAATTCCCTCGAGACCTTTCTGCCATTTCGTCATAATATGCTTCAGATCCCGCAGATCCATCTTTTTATCCGACCACTTATTGGTACCGTCTGCATCCACGTCCATGTGTTCAAACTGAAAAACCATATTCAGCTCTTTTTCATCACTGCGGGCATATTTCTTTGCTTCCTCAAGCGTCACGCCGGAACATTCTCCCACCGTGATCGTGTCTCTTCCTTCCAGTACTCTTCTTCGCATCTCCTGCAGATATTCATGCACATGAGGGCCGTTTGCAGGCTCATTAAAGCTGGCATAGCCATTGATCCCCGGCTTTCCATCCGGCAGTTCCGGCTTTTTGGAGATCAGGCTGATCACATCCATCCGGAAGCCGTCAACACCTTTGTCCAGCCACCAGTTCATCATATCATAGACCTCAGCCCTCACCCGGGGATTATCCCAGTTAAGATCCGGCTGCTTTTGGAAAACAGATGCAGATAATACATATCTGTTGCCTCGTTATATTCCCAGGCAGACCCGGAAAAGCAGGATCCCCCAGTTGTTCGGCTCCTTTCCCATCCTTGCCGGCCGCCAGATATAATAATCCCGGTATAGATTGTCTTTTGACTTTCTGCTCTCCACAAACCATGGGTGTTCGTCAGAAGTATGGTTTACCACCAGATCCATGACAAGCCGGATCCCTCTTTCATGGGCGGCTTGCAGCATCCGGTCAAACTCTTCCATTGTTCCAAATTCTTCCAGGATTGCGCGGTAATCACTGATGTCGTATCCATTATCATCCCCCGGGGACTGATATACCGGTGAGAGCCAGATCACGTCTACCCCCAGCTCTTTCAGATAATCCAGCTTTTCCGTGATTCCGTTCAGATCACCGATCCCGTCTCCGTTGCTGTCCTTAAAACTACGTGGATATATCTGATACACCACGCTTTCCTTCCACCATTCTTTTCCACACTTTCCACCACATATTCCTCCACTATCCACATGTTTTTTCCACATTTATGGGATAATTTTCGAAAGGGGACGGGGGATTTCTAGAAATCCGTCCCCTTTCAACAAAAAAAACTACGTTAAATGACACGCCACCTGATGTCCTGGCGACACTTCGTGCAGTTTCGGCATTTCCTTGAAGCACCGCTCTGTCGCATATTGGCAGCGTTCTGCAAAGCGGCAGCAATTTTTCGGATTGATCGGGCTTGGAATCTCTCCCTTGATCGCGATTCTCTGATTGGCCTTGGCTTGATCGGATCCGCCTCTGGTATTGCCGACAGAAGCGCCTGTGTATACGGATGCATTGGATGGTCATACAGTTCTTCTGTTTCAGCTGTCTCCACCATCGTGCCCAGATACATGACTATCACACGATCGGAAATGTATTTTACCACACTTAAATCATGTGCGATAAACAAATAGGTCAGCCCCAGGCTTTCCTGGAGTTCTTTCAGCATATTGATAACCTGTGCCTGGATGGACACATCCAGTGCCAGAAGATAGGTTCGTCGCAGATAATAAACTCCGGTTCCATGGAAAGTGCTCTGGCGATTCCGATACGCTGTCTCTGTCCTCCCGAGAACTCATGAGGGAAACGGGACATATGGTCTTTATTCAGTCCTACCATCTTCAGCAGCTTTTCCACCCTCTCATCTATCTCTTTCTGTGGAATGCCCTGCTGTTTTAACCCTTCTCCGACGATTTCTTTTACCGTCATTCTGGGGTTCAGTGATGAGTACGGATTTTGAAAGATCATCTGTACCTTATTGCAAAAATCTCTTTTCTCCGCATGAGACAGTTTAAAAATATCTTTTCCATCATAGAATACCTCGCCTTTTGTCGGCTGATATAATTTGATCATGCAGCGTCCGGTGGTTGATTTTCCACATCCCGACTCTCCTACCAGGCTGACGGTTTCTCCCTTATAAATATCAAAGGTCATATTATCCACCGCCTTCAGAGTGGCATGTCGGTTGATCTGGAAATATTTACACAAATTTTTCACCTGCACGAGAGGCTGTTTTTCATTCGCGCTCATCTATTCCACCTCCCTCTTTTTCGCATCCGGTCTCCTCAGATCATTATCCGGCGCAAATTCGTGCTGGAGCCAGCAGCAGGTCATGTGCTCTTCGGACAGATCATAAGTCTCCGGAGGCATTTCACTGCAGATTTCCATTGCATACTCACAGCGGGCCGCAAACGGACATCCCTTCGGCGGCGCAAACAGATCCGGAGGCGTTCCTTCTATCGGATGAAGCTTTTCACCTTTTTTCGTGTCAAGCTTTGCAATGGACTGCATCAGTCCTTTCGTATAAGGATGGGCCGTACCATAAAAGATCTCGTTGACCAGACCCTTCTCTACGACTTTTCCACCGTACATGACAAGCACGCGGTCGCACAGTTTCGCAATTACGCCCAGGTCATGGGTGATCATGATAATCGAAGTTCCGGTTGTTTTCTGCAATTCTTTTAAGAGGTCCAGGATCTGCGCCTCGATCGTAACGTCCAGAGAAGTCGTCGGCTCATCCGCAATGACAATGCTTGGCCTGCCTACCAGCGCGATCGCGATCATGACTCTCTGCTTCATACCGCCCGACAGTTCATGGGGATACTGATTGTAGCGGCGCTCTTCGTCTGAAATTCCGACCAGCCGCAGGATCTCCATCGCTTTCTGCTTTTTCTCCGCATGGCTCATTTCTTTATTTTTAATAAAACTTCCTCGATCTGTTTTCCGATTTTCATTGTCGGATTCAGAGACGTCATCGGATCCTGAAAGATAAAGCCGATCTCTGTTCCGCGGATCTTCCGGAGTTCTTTTTCATTCATTTTCAGGATATCCTCACCCTTATACAGGATCTCTCCTCCTTCAAAAAATCCCGGTGGCTCCGGATTCAGGCGCATGGTACACTGCGCGGTTACACTTTTTCCACACCCCGATTCACCAACGATCCCCAGGATCTCGCCGGGACGTACATCAAAGCTGACATTCCTTACTGCTTTTACGACGCCGCCATAGGTGCGGAAGGAAAATGACAGATTTTTTACTTCCAATAAACTTTCCATAACCTTTCCTCCCTTCCTATTCCGTACCTCTCAGCTTCGGATCAAACGCATCCCTCAGCCCGTCGCCCAGAAGATTCAGAGCCAGCATCGTGGTACAGATCATAAAGGCCGGTACAAATACCTGATATGGATATACCCGCAGCATCTGGATTCCTTCTTTTGCAAGGACACCCCAGCTGCAGTCCGGCGGAGATATTCCAAGGCCGATATAGCTTAAGAATGCTTCCTGGAATATCGCATTCGGGATCGCCATCGTCACACTCGTAATAATCAGTCCCATAACATTTGGAAGAATATGCTTTACAATAATGACGATATCCTTGACTCCCATAATCTTTGCTGCCGCAACAAAATCAGATTCCCGAAGTTTCAGGACTTCTCCTCGGACGGTACGGCAGCTTCCGATCCAGCCACGCAGATCATCGCAATGATCAGGCAGTGAACACCGTTTCCAAGCACCACCATCAGAAGAAGCGTAATGATCATGCTCGGGATACCGTAAAGCACATCCACGATACGCTGGATGAGCAGGTCTACTTTTCCCCCGTAATATCCGGAGATACCTCCTACCAGCGATCCGATGATACCGTTAATGATACTTGCCGTAAAACCGATCGTCAGCGATACCCGGGCGCCCATCCAGGCTCTTACCCAGAGGTCGCGGCCCAGGCTGTCAGTCCCGAACCAGTGGCTCGCGGAAAAACTCTGGTTCATCTCATTTACATTCTGGGTATAATGTGTGTAATGACTCAATATAGGTGCAAATATTGCCAGGATGATGTACAGTCCGATCAGACAAAGCGAAAAAAAACGCCACCTTGTTCTTCCGGATCCTCCTCCAGGCATCCTGCCAGTATCCGATATTCGGCCGGGAGATAGACTCCATGCTGCTGATATTTTTTCCTACGACTTTAAATTTTTCTCTTGTAATCTCTGCCATTCCCGTCACCTACTTTCCTTTTCCGCTCAAGCGGATTCTCGGATCTATGATACCGTATAAAATATCCACAACCAGATTCATCAGGATCAGGAACGCCCCGAAGAATATGGTCATTCCAAGCACCAGCGTATAATCATTGTTGCTGATACTCTGTACATAGTGCTTTCCAAGTCCAGGAATTGCAAACAATGCTTCAATAACAAAGGTACCTGTCAGAACCGACGCACCAGAGGACCTAAAACAGTGACTACCGGCATGATCGCGTTGCGGATCTGATGTTTGATCGTGATCCTCCATTTTGAAAGACCTTTGGCCTTGGCTGTCTTTGTATAATCTGAAGTGACTACCTCCAGCATACTGGCGCGCATCAGCCGCGATACCATCGCCAGCGTGTAGAATCCCACCGCGATCGACGGGAGAATCGTATGCGCCACACTGGTATATTGAGCGACCGGCAAAAGCCCCATCGGATCCCGAAGAAATACTGCAGCAAAGACCCCATGATAAAGTCCGGGATCGATGTTCCGATGATTGCAATAATGATACAGACCGCATCCAGCTTTTTCCCTCGGTTCAACGATGCGACTACACCAAGAGTCACGCCGAAAATCACGGCAAATATCAGCGCACGGATTCCCAGGTCTGCCGAATACGGAAACGCATCCGCAATGATCCTGTTTACTGACTGATTCACATATTTCATGGAATATCCCAGATCTCCATGCAGCAGATTGTTCATATATGTAATATACTGCTCAGGCAGTGACTTGTCCAAACCATAGTAAGCTTCCATATTTGCCCGGATCTCAGGAGTCATTTTATCACTGGAAAAGGGATCTCCAGGCATGAGACGTACCAGACAAACACGATTGTGGTCAGTACTAAAAGCGTCACGATTGAGAGCCCGATTCTCTTTAGAATATATTTTGCCATAGGCTTCTCCTTTCTAGCTTTCCTCCTAAATTATATCAATTTCATTTTGAAAGAGGGGGAGAAAACTCCCCCTCTGAAAATCTCCTCATATCCTGTTTGCAGAATTATTCCTTAATATCTGCATATACCAAGTTATAGTTGTATCCTACGAAGTATACGTTAAAGTTTTCAATATTGTCATTTACAAGCAGCTGAATCCGGCGGAGCTGGAGCGGTACGACACCCGCATCCTGCAGGAAGATCTGCTCTGCCTGGAACAGCATTTCTGCTCTTGCCTTCGGATCTGTCTCAGTCTGGGAACCGATTACAAGCTCATCATATTCCGGGTTGCTGTAGCTGGTATGGTTATAAGAACCATCGGTAAGCCACAGTTCCAGATAAGAATAAGCATCCGGATAATCCGGTACCCATCCGGTAAATACCATATCAAAGTCTTTGTCTGTTTCCATCTCCAGTCTCTGCTTGTAGGTCACCTGACGGATCTCGATGGTGATGCCCAGCGCTTCCTGGATCTGATCCTGCAGAACCTCTGCCTGTTTCTTTGCCAGATCAGTGTCTGTCGTCAAAAGCTCGATTACAACTTCAGACGGATCAGAATATCCAAGCTCAGACATCGCCGCGTTCAAATATTCTTTTGCCTGATCCACATCTCCTGCTACCGGGAACGCCTCATACGGGAATTCCTCACCATAATTGGTTCCCTCTTCTGATCCGTTTACATCCGGAAGGACATATCTGGTATTCGGCTCATAAACGCCGTTTGTTGCCAGCTGGATATATTCTTCTCTGTTTACTGCATAGTTCAGGGCCAGACGGAGATTCTTATTCTGAAGGATCCGCCCCTCGCTCATGTTCAGAGCCAGATAATCGTTCGCCCCGTCAAATACAAATTCAGACTGGTCTGCATACTGATCTGTCATTTCCGTCGGAACTTCTGTGATATCCAGTTCGCCCTCTTCCCACATTGCAACACCTGTCTTAGCATCTGCAACTGTCTTCAGTACGATCTCATCCAGATTAATGCTGTCTTTGTCCCAATACTGATCATTCTTGGCAAGAACGATCTCATCGCCATGCTTCCACTCAGATACTACGAACGGTCCGGAATAAGCCGCCTTGTCCGGATCAGCCGCATAGTCCTGTCCGTACTCTTCCACAAGATCCTGTCTTGCAGGGCAGAACTGTGACATGGCCGTCATTGCCGTAAAGTAGGTCGCCGGATGCTCCAGAGTAATCTCGACTGTAGATTCGTCCGGTGCGGTAACACCCAGTTCGCTGACTTCCATTTCCCCTGCATTTACTGCATTCCCGTTTTTCAGTATCGCGCCCAGGAAAGAATAAGTAGACGCAGTTGCCGGATCCATCAGTCTCTGGATACCGTATACATAATCTTCTGCCGTCAGATCTTCACCGTCGCTCCACTTCAGGCCGTCTCTCAGGTGGAAGGTATATACCAGACCATCATCAGACACTTCCCAGTCCTCCGCACCGTCACCTCTGATCTCACCCTCTACGTTCCGGGTAAGTCCGGCACAGGTATGGATCGCCGCCGTCGCACTCGGAATCGAGTTCATAAGCTGAGGATCAAGTGTAGGCGGTTCCTCACGCAGAGATAGGTAACTCTTTTAAGCCCTTCAGAGTCGCCTCATCGCTGGACCCTCCGGGCACCCCGCAGCCTGCCATCAACGTTACCGTCATGGCTGCCGTCAAAAACACTGCTAACAATCTCTTTTTCATACAATTCCTCCTTTTCTTTTCAGAAAGTGATATTTGGCTGACACCCCTTCCCTTAAAGTTCTATCAGCTCATGTGTAGCACTTATCAGGTTTTCATACCCGTCAGCTGTCACGATACCCTGATCCTCAATTCGGACACCGCCCCAGCCCGGAATATAAATCCCCGGTTCTACCGTTAAAATATTGTTCTCCTCCAGAACATTCTCACATCTTGCCCCGATATTGGGAAGCTCATGAACAAACATCCCGACTCCATGGCCGATTCCCTGGTAATGGTACTGAAAATACTCTGTATCTTTAATCGCCTCCAGGGAAGCTTCATAACATTCGATTCCTGTAACGCCCGGGCGAATGGCACGTTCCGTATCCTCTGTCATACGCCGGCACAGATCAAAGACCTCCCGCTGCTTTTCATCTGCTTTTCCGACTATCACAGTCCTGGTCATATCCGACAGATACCCTTTATACTGGCAGCCGTAATCCATCAGTACAAAATCTCCGTATTCCACCGCTTTCTGATCAGGAATGCCGTGGAGGAGCGATGTCTTGGCTCCCGATATCAAGATTCCTCCATAAGGCTTGGTATCCGCCCCTTCCATCACCATATAATGCGAAAGCTTTGATGCCAGCTCCTTTTCTGTCACTCCCGGATGGATATCTTTCAGGATTTTTTCAAACGCCCTGGAAGAAATTTCACAGGCCGCACGCAGATTATACAATTCCTCCGGTGTCTTGACCGCCCGGAACTTTTCGATCACATTTTCCGTCGGAACCAGTTCTGCCTCACAATTCTCCTGGATCGCGCTCCATTTGTCATATGTCAGATAATCCTCCTCAAACCCGATTGCCTTAATATCCTGGCCTTTTCCGCATTCCGCCAGCGTTTTCCCCATATTATATCCCTGAGACGTCCTCCAGTTTACGATCTCATAAGCCGGACACTCATAGGACGCCTGCTCTGTATATCTTGGATCTGTAATAAAATACTGATTTTCTCTGGTAATAAAAAGGAATGAATCCTCTCCGGTATAAAGGCTGATCCACCTTACGTTTGCAGGCTTTGCGCAAAAAAAAAGCATCCAGCCCTTTGTCTTCCATATAAGCTCTTAACTGCTCTAATCTTTCCATCTTCTGTCATTCCTTTCTTTATCCTATGTCAAAATAGACATGATATGCTCCCTCTCTGATTCGGTAAAGCGGAAGGAAACGGATTTCTTCCCATGCGTATGCAAAAATCTCCGGGTCTTTTTCAAAAATCTGATTCAGCTGCCCTTCATCTGCCGGCTGCTTCAGAAATTCTCTCTGTTCTCCGGGCGCGGCCAGTATGTACGGCCCGGCCTGTATAGCCGCCAGACGAGGCATATCCGGTGTTTTCAGGTACCGCAGCCGGAAAGGAAACTCGATTTCCAGCTCCGTTCCTTCTGAAAATGAAAGTTCCAGATTGATATATCCACGGTCATTCGCCCTGCCTTCATGGGATTCACCATTTACCAGGATCCTATAACCACCTTCACACCAGCCAGGCTTTCTCAACGCCAGTATGTCGATATTCCCCTTTGCAAAAATGCGGATTCTCCCCGGTTCATTTTCATCTGCTTTCTGTATGATATTTATATGATTTCTGCTGTCGTCCAGCACAGAGGCAGATATAGATTTACATATACTTTTCCTTTCCCATCATGAAAATATATGGTTTCGCCGTACTTAAACTGGCTTTCCATCCCCGTTCCATGACAGCAGCTGTTTTCCCACTCATATTCCTTTCTGGATCCCGGCGCCAGCGGCAAGAAATAAGTGCTTTCACCGGTTTCTTCCTGATCCTGGGAAGCCAGGATATGATTCAGCATCGTTCTTTCATAGTAGTCCATATAACGCGCATCCGGATCCAGCCGCCACAGCGTCCTTGTCAGCTTCAGCATGTTATAGGAAGCGCAGGTCTCCTGGGTATTCGCGGTAAGGAAGCCCCCGATCACTCCTCTGTCACGGAACATCTCTCTCTCCCCCATTCCTCCCGGTGCGTAAATATGTCCGGTCGTTACGTATTCCCAGAAACGCCTGGCGATGATAAGATACCTTTTTTCTCCGGAGACCAGAAATATCTCCAGTGCTCCGATAACCTGCGGAATATGCTGATTTGCATGCAGTCCGCCAAGGGCATCCTTTCCCAAAAGCAACGGAGCAAATAATTTGTCATTATCAAACATTCTTGCGCAGGACAGATAATCTTCCTTCCCTGTGATCCGGTATAATTTAGCCATTACCTCGTTCATGCCGCCGAACTCACCGGCAATATAAAGCCCCCACATCTTCATTCTCTGACTGCGGCTCAGCCTGGAAAGTCTCCGGTACACCCAGTCAGCCAGCCTGACAGAGATGGAAAGCGCTATTTCATCCTGCAGATATTCATAACAGTCTAACAGCCCTGCAAATAATTTATGTAATGTATAATACGGAGCCCAGATCTGGGATAAGGCGTGTACTTTTCCAGAAGATCAAACTGTTCTTCCGAGTACCCGCTCAAAAAGCCTTCCGCCGCCCTGTGGCCTGCCCAAAAGCTGTCCTGACACTCCTTCAGGCTCCGGACCATATATCCGGCTTTTGCCTTCAGCTCCTCATCCCGGCAGATTCTGAAGCATAGGCAAGTGCAGACAGAAAATGTCCCGTCGTATGACTCTCAGCAGGCTCTCAGATGCATCCCAGCCATCCAGGGGCTCTGCCTCTTTTACAGACAGCCCGGAAGCGCTTCGGAAATGATAGAGAAGCCGGTCCGCATCCATCCGGTGAAGATATCTTCGCATCCGCTCCTGTGCCCGGAAGCATCCGCTGTCCGGCAAAAGGCTAATCCTCGCATCCCCAAAATCATCCAGAAATACACCCGGCAGTTCCTGACTCTTCTCTGTTATACAGTCCGCTTTGAGTTCAGAACTCTCACTTCCCAGATCAGCAGCCTGTTTTTCTATCATCTCAATCTGATAGTCTTTTAATCCAATAACCTTTCGTGTTTGCA
>ENA-OPZM01000599-OPZM01000599.1-human-gut-metagenome-genome-assembly--contig:-NODE-599-length-15243-cov-13.746097_pt1 | contig 15243 bp, 19 predicted proteins | sample MGYA00242478_ERZ504493 | MGnify/ENA primary metagenome ERZ504493 (study PRJEB26092, sample SAMD00036227) | human gut metagenome | host: Homo sapiens | study: EMG produced TPA metagenomics assembly of...
TGAAGCCGTTACGGCCGAAGCCGGAATCGACCTTCACATGCACGCGCGCCGTCTTGCCGAGCCTGCGTGCGGCCGCGGCGACGCCGTCGATGCCGGCGAGCGAGCCGACGGAAATGTCGATGTCGTTGTCGACCAGCTCGTCGAACGGCACTTCGGCGCCGCTGTAGACCCACGTCAGAATATGGCAGCGATCGGGGCCGATGCCGGCTTTGCGCAGCAGCAGCGCCTCATGCGATTGCGCGGTGCCGAGCCATGTGGCGCCTCCCGCGAGCGCGGCGAGCGCGGCCGGAACCAGACCGTGGCCGTACGCGTCGGCTTTGACGATGCCCATGACGGCGGTGCCGGAATGCGGACCGCGACGACACTCACCAGATGGCGCATGTTGTCGCGCAGTGCGGCGAGGTCGACGATGGCCTGCGCCGGATACCGCCGCTGGGCGGCCTTGTAGTTCGCTTTGCCTTGTTCGGAGGAGAAATCCCATTCACGTGTTGCGCTCAAAGTCATGGCTCCCATTGTCGCGCCGCTATGTGACAGGTATGGAACATCAGGGACATATGGTGAGACGATTCACGATGTTTTCACGATTTTGTCCGGCAGTGTTTTTTACACTTTCCATACACAAGGCTGTTGCGCATATCGCCGCGGCCTTTCTGATTTCTGGCGTTAAGGCGTGCCAGAGTCCCGGAAATCCGTCCGGTCCAGCCCATTTTTGAAACAATCACAGGGAATCTGACGACCATGGATCTATTTCGCAAGAAGTCGGTGGACCAACTTGTCTCCGAATCGACTCCGCTGAAGCGAACACTGAAAACCTTCGACCTGACCATGCTGGGCATCGGCGCCATCATCGGCACCGGCATCTTCGTGCTCACCGGCAAAGGCGCGCTCACCGCGGGACCGGCATTGTGCGTGTCCTTCCTGCTCGCCGCCGTCTGCTGCGGTTTTGCGGGCCTGTGCTATGCGGAGTTCGCCGCGATGGCACCGGTTTCCGGCTCCGCCTATTCGTACGCGTATCTGGCGTTCGGCGAGTTGATCGCCTTCGTGATCGGTTGGGATTTGATTTTGGAATACGCGTTGCAGGCGGCGACCGTGTCCGCCGGCTGGTCGGGCTATTTCAACAAGCTGTTGGAAGGCTTCGGCCTGCATCTGCCGGTCGAACTGACCGCCGCGTACGGCACCACGCCGGGAGTCACCACGTATTTCAATCTGCCGGGCTTCGTGATCGTGCTTATCATCACGTGGGTGCTGTCCATCGGCATCAACCAGACGAAGAAGACCAACGACATCATGGTGATGATCAAGCTGGCCATCATCGTGCTGTTCATCGTGTGCACCGTCTGGTACATCAATCCCGCCAACTGGAAACCGTTCTCCCCGTATGGCATCTACACGTTCCAGCCGGGTTCGACGCAGCCGTACGGCATCGTGCCGGCCGCGTCGATCGTGTTCTTCAGCTTCATCGGCTTCGACGCCGTCTCCTCCTCCGCCGAGGAGACCATCAATCCGAACAAGACGCTGCCGCGCGGCATCCTGATCTCGCTGGCCGTGTCCACCGTGCTGTACATCATCATGACGCTCATCATGACCGGCGTGGTGCCGTACAAGGAGTTCGCGAAGTTCATCGACGCTCCGGTGGCGGGCGTGATTCTCGAGACCGGCCTCAACTGGCTGGCGTTCATCGTGAACCTCGGCGCGTTGATCGGCATGACCACCGTCATGCTGGTGCAGCTGTACGGCCAGTCCCGCATCTGCTATGCGATGAGCCGCGACGGACTGTTCCCGAAGTTCTTCGGCGAAGTGCATCCGAAGTACCGCACACCGTTCAAGGCACGTGGTTCTTCGGCATTCTGACGGCCATCGCCGGCGGTTTCATCAACATCAACGTGCTGTTCGAGCTGGTGAACATCGGTACGCTGTCCGCGTTCATCATCGTGTCGGCCGGCATCCTGTGGATGCGCAAGACCCAGCCGGACGCGCATCGTGGCTTCCGTGCGCCGGGCGTGCCGTTCACGCCAATCTGCGCCATCATCTTCTGCCTGATTCTGATCTTCGGTTTGAATTGGGAGACGTGGGTGCGTTTCGCCGTGTGGTTCGCGCTTGGACTGGTCGTGTATTTCACCTACAGCCGCAAGCATTCTCAGCTTAACGAGCCGGGACTGTTCTAATCATCCCTTCATATGGAAAAGGACTCTCCCGCAGTTTTACGGGAGACGTCCTTTTTTCTACGTTTCTATGTATGCGCAATCACCATTCGTGACGCTGGTAGGCGATACGCGTGGTATCGGTGGGGCGGTCAAGCAGTTGGATCAGGCCGCAGCGGGCGAATCCGTTCGATTCGAGCACGTGCTGCATGGCCTTGTTGTTCGGATGCGTGTCGGCGCGCACGTTGCCGTAATGTTCGATGCACCAGTTGATGCAGTCCTTGGCCGCGCCTTTGACGATTCCCGACGAGGCGATGCGGTGGATGGTCACATACGAGTCGTCGTCCAGCCAGGCGCCGTCGATATGCGCGTAGGTGGGATCCTCGCCCGTGCACAGGGCGAACTGGGCGAGCACACGCTCCTTGCCGTCAGCCTCGTCCACCAGCAGCATGGTGCGCTGCTGGCGAATGTCGTCAAGGATCACTTCCTCACGTGGGAACGTGTTTCCCCATTGCGTGGGATTCCCGTTGGCCGCCATAAGCTCACGCGCATGCTGGTAGATTTTCAGCATGACAGGCAGATCATCCATGGTGGCACGACGGAACCGACGTTCGGAAGTGGTTTCGCTCAACCCTTTCACCTCAATTCGACTGTGTACCTCTCTCAAGCATTCCAGCCGTCCAAACTACCACGCCCACCGCACAGGCATGGTAACGCTCACACAAGGCGGCGTTCGAACGGGTCGGAGCTGATGCCCTTGGCGAGGATGTCCTTGCACCATTCCTTGGCGGTGAACAGGCTGTGGTCGCGGTAGTTGCCGCAGCTTTCGATGGTGGTTGCCGGCACGTCGTCCCATGTGGCCTCGTAGGCGATGAATTCCAACGATTCCTTCAATGCGCGAGCCACATCCTCGGTGGAATGCTCGCCCCACGTCAGCAGGTGGAAGCCTGTGCGGCATCCAAACGGCGAGCAGTCGATGTAACCGGGGATGCGTTCGCGCAGCAGCACCGCGATGGTGTGTTCGATGGTGTGCAGTCCGCCGGTCGGAATGGCGTTCTCGTTCGGCTGCACCAATCGCAGGTCGTAGTTCGAGATCACGTCGCCGTGGGGGCCGGTTTCCGTATCGATGTAGCGCACATACGGCGCCTTTACTTTGGTGTGGTCCAATTGGAAGCTTTCCACCACCGGCTTGTCTTCCGCCATGTTCTGTCCTTTCGTTGTTGTGTTCACATTCCACTATTCACGGTCCGCGGGCTCAACGTCAACCGTCGTGCCATGCGTGTCGGTTATGGCCGGTTCAAGCCTCGTCGCCGGAATCCTCCCGAATCGCGGCCATGAACCGTTCGCCGTACTGTTTGAGCTTGCTTTCCCCCACACCGTTGACGGCAAGGAACTGGTCGTCAGTGATCGGCTTGACCCGTACCATGTCACGCAACGTCTTGTCGGAGAACACGATGTACGGCGGTTTGCCGAGTTCGCGCGCGATGTCCAGTCGCAGCGCACGCAGCTTCTGGAATAGCGCCTCGTCGCCGTCATCCGGCACGTACGATCCGACAGCGGGAGTGGACACGTCGGGCGTTCGACGCGCACGGGCGTCAGCACGTTTGATCTTCTTGATGTCGTAATGGAATTCGGGTACGACCGTTTCCGCCGCACGGGGTCCGAAGCCGACGATCGGCAGGCGTCCTTCCGCGATCGTCAGGAAGCCGTCGGTGTCCATCTGGCTCAGCACGTCGCGGATGCGCGCTTCCGGCACTTCGTCGAGCATGCCGAACGACGGCAGGCTTTCGGGGTTGAGATAGCTAGATCCTGTGCCTTCGAGCCGCGTAGCACCTTGACGATTTTGCCGCTGCGACATGCTGGTTCACATCGTGCACGCAACGCTGATGGCTCGGGCGATGTCGGTGACGTCGATGGTTTCGAATGTGTGCTCGCAGTTGGCGCAACCGCCCACGCATTTGCCGTCCGTTTTCGCCGCCGCGCCCGCGGTTTCGCCGAAATACCGGGTCATGTACGCGTGCAGGCAGTCCGTGGTACGGCAGTAGCCGACCATCGCGTCGAGCAGCCGGCGTTTCGACGCGCGTACGGCCTCCTGCTCTTCGGGAGTCAATCGTTCGTTTTCGTAGTCCGAATCGAGCAGCCGGCGGCGGGTGACGATGTCCGATTCGTTCCACAACAGCGTGCAGCGGCTTGGTTCGCCGTCTCGTCCGGCGCGACCCGCTCCTGGTAGTACGCTTCGATGGATTCGGGCATGTTGTGGTGGATGACGAACCGCACGTTGGATTTGTCGATGCCCATGCCGAACGCGTTGGTGGCCACGACCACGGGCACACGGTCGGTGACGAAATCGCGTTGCGCCTTCTCTCGTGCGTCGGCGCTCATACCGCCATGGTAGGCGACGGCGATGGTGCCGATATCCGACACATCCGCACCCCCTGCGGCACGCAATTCGGCGACGGCGCTGTTAAGCGATTCGGCGAGCGCTTCCGTTTCCTTGCGCGTGGCGCAGTAGACGATGCCGGATTCGTCCGGATGGCTGGCGATGTAGGACGCCACCCAGGATGCTTTGTCTTTGCGTGGCATGCTGATGACGTCGAAATACAGGTTCGGCCGGTCGAAACCGGTGACGGTGATGGACGGTGTGTGCAGGCCCAGAATCGAAACGATGTCGCGGCGCACGCGTTCGGTGGCGGTGGCGGTGAACGCGGCGACCGTTGGACGTGTGGGCAGTCCGGCGATGAATTCGCCGATGCAAGATATGAGGAACGGAAGTCCTGCCCCCATTGGGAGACGCAGTGCGCTTCGTCGACGGCGACGAGCGAGATCGGCACACGGACGGCGAAGTTGCGGAATCGTTCGGTTTCCAAACGTTCCGGCGCCACGTACAGCAGTTTGATCTGGCCGGAGAGCGCCTGCGCGAAGACGAGATCCTGTTCGTCCGGCGTCTGAGTGGTGTTGATGAACGCGGCCGGAAGGCCCACGTCGTTCAGGGCGTCGACCTGGTCGCGCATGAGTGAGATCAACGGCGAGATGACGATGGCGACGCCCGGCAGGATCGCTGCGGGAATCTGATAGCAGATGGATTTGCCGGCGCCGGTGGGCATGACGCCAAGCACGTCACGTCCGGCGAGGATGGCCGAAACGATGCCGGATTGTCCAGGACGGAACGAATCGTAGCCGAAATAGCGGTTCAGCGCCTCCAATGCGCGGGGGTCTACGGAATCGGCGGAATCAACAGCTTGCGTCATGGTTTCCAAGTGTAGCAATGCCATGCGTTGACCGCGGAGAGCGAAACAGCCGGCGCGGGTCTTGCCCATGCCGGCCGTTTCATGTTTCTATCGGAAATAGGGAATTCAGATCTGGCGGAACGCCTGCTCCAGGTCGGCGATCAAATCGTCCGCGTCTTCAAGGCCGACGGACAGGCGGATCAGGTTGGCGGGCACTTCGAGCGTGGTGCCGGCCACGGAGGCGTGGGTCATGGCGCCCGGATGCTCGATCAGGGATTCCACGCCACCCAGCGATTCGGCCAGGGTGAACACTTCGGTGGCTCCGGCGAACTTCTTGGCCGCTTCGAAACCGGCGGCGATCTGGATGGAGATCATGCCGCCGAAACCGCCGTGCATCTGGCGTGCCGCGATGTCGTGGCCCGGGTGGGATTCGAGCCCCGGATACCATACGCGTTCCACTTCGGGGCGGGTTTCGAGCCACTGGGCCACCTTCATGGCATTGCGGCTGTGCTGCTTGACGCGCAGGTCGAGGGTCTTGAGGCCTCGGATGTCAAGCCAGGAGTCGAACGGGGACGGAACCGCGCCGGCCGCGTTCTGCAGGAAGGCCACCGCGTCGCGTGTTTCCTTGTCGTTCAGGACCACCGCGCCGCCGACCACGTCAGAGTGGCCGCCGATGTACTTGGTGGTGGAGTAGACGACCACGTCGGCGCCGTCTGCGAGCGGATGCTGCAATACCGGGGATGCGAAGGTGTTGTCCACGACCACTTTGGTGCCGTGCGCGTGCGCCACGGCCGCGGTGGCGGCGATGTCGGTGATGTTGAGCAGCGGGTTGGACGGGGTTTCCACCCAGATGTACGCGTACTGCTTCTTGGCGAGCGCGGCTGAGACGGCGGCCGTGTCGGTGATGTCCACCACGTCGAGGCCGATGCCCCACGGCACGAACACCTTGGACAGCAGACGGTAGGTGCCGCCGTACACGTCGTTGCCGAGCAGGATGTTGTCGCCGGGCTTCAAAGTGGAGCGCAGCAGCACGTCGATGGCGGCAAGTCCGGAGGAGAAGCTTAACGCGTATTTCGCGCCTTCCACGGCGGCGAGCTGCTCGTCGAAGCTGTTGCGGGTCGGGTTGATGGAACGGCTGTAGTCGTAGCCGTTGCGCAGGCCGCCGACACCATCCTGCTTGAAGGTGGAGGTCATGTAGATGGGGGTGACCACGGCTCCGGTGGTCGGGTCGGGTTCCTGCCTGCGTGGATGGCACGGGTGGCGAGAGCGGTGGCGTTGAGGGCTTCGGTGTTGGTCGAGATGGTCATGATGGGAACTCCTTGGAAGTATCGGATGGTTTGGGTTGTTCGGATGATTGGCATTGGTTTCAAAGGTGCGATCGGGCTGTCGGACAGTCGTTTGACGGTCTTTTACAGGTACTGTTCGGCGAGGCTGGGCTTGGTGGTGCGTTCCACGACGTCGGCGAATCCGTTGGCGCGCATCCAGTCGTCGTTGAAGATCTTCTCCATGTAGCTGCGGCCGGAATCGGGCATCAGCACCACGACGAGCTGGTTTTCGTCGAGGTCGTGCTCGCGGGCGTATTTCAGCGCGGAGAACACGGCCATGCCGGATGAGCCGCCGACGAGCAGTCCTTCCTCGTTGGCGAGGCGTCGGGTCATTTCGAAGGCTTCCGCGTCGGTGACCTGCACGATCTCGTCGGGAAGGCTCCGATCAAAGGCCTTCGGATAGAAGTCCTCGCCGACGCCTTCGATCTGGTATTGGTGCACGTCGTTCGGGTCGGAGTAGATGGAGCCTTCCGGATCGGCGCCGATGACCTGCACCGCGCCGTTGGACACGTCCTTCAGATAGTGTCCGGTGCCGGAGATGGTGCCGCCGGTGCCGATGCCCGCCACGAAATGCGTGACCTTGTGGTCGGTGGCCTCCCAGATTTCCGGACCAGTGGTGTGGTAGTGGCTTTCGGGACCGTTCGGATTGTCGTACTGGTTGGGACGGTAGCCGCCGGGAATCGCCTTGGCGAGACGGTCCGCCACCTGGTAGTAGGAGCGCGGGTCGTCCGGGCCGCGTCGGTGGGAGTTACGACCACTTCGGCGCCGTATGCGCGCAGCACCGCACGCTTGGCTTCGGAAACCTTGTCCGGCAGGGTGAAGATCGCACGGTATCCGCGCTGCAAAGCCACGAGCGCGAGTCCGACACCGGTGTTGCCGGAGGTCGGTTCCACGATCACACCGCCGGGCTTCAGTTCGCCGCTGCGTTCGGCCGCGTCGATGATGCGTTCGGCGATGCGGTCCTTGGACGAGCCGCCCGGGTTCAGGTATTCGACCTTCACCGCGATGGTGGCTTTGATGCCGTCGGTCACGTGGTTGAGTTTGACGAGCGGGGTGTTGCCGATGAGTTCGGACAGGGAATTGTGGATGGTCATGACGTTTCCTTTGCGCGGTGCGGTTCGTGGGCTTTTCGAATGGTTTTGGTTTCGTATGTTCGAGAAGCTCGCGTCCGTCGCGTGCAGTTGTTGAAACGGGACCTGTTGCGATGCTGCCTTGCTCATTCGCGTGCGTCGCGTGCGCCAACCTCGGCTGATGCGCTGTTTCGAATGATCGTTTGGCGATTCGCATACGGCCTGCGATATGCGCGGCCGCTTGTTGGAATGTCCTATCTCAAGCTATGCGTCGATGAACCACGCGCCCCTCGGGCGGTTGGTCAGCGACAGCAACAACATGAGAAATTGAACATGACTCATACGATAGCACGGACGTGGACACCGGCATGTCGCGCCCGTCCACGATATGGAACGCCCGACGTCCGGCACATAACGACGTCAATCGTTTGACGCCATGTGCGGCAGGAGATGGCGAAATTACAGCGAAGCGGCTTCCACCAGGCGTTTCGTGTATTCATCCCGCGGATGGCCCAGCACCTGGTCCGTCGGGCCGACTTCGACCGCGCGCCCGTCATGCAGGACCAAAATGCGGTCCGCGATGTGTTGCACCACGCCCAGATCGTGGGACACCATGATGATCGCCATATCGGGTTCAGCGTTGCGGATGGCTTCGAAGGATTCAAGGATCCGGACTCTTGCGGCCACGTCGATGGCGCTCATCGGCTCGTCGGCGAGCAACACCTTCGGCCCGTCCACGATGGCGCGGGCGATCGCCGCGCGCTGCGCCTGCCCGCCGGACAGGTCGACGGGGAAACGGTTGAGATACGTTTCCGGATCGAGGCTCACCATTTCCAGCACTTCGGCCACGCGTTCCGCGACGCGTTCCCGTGGCCAATCCGGATGATGCATTCGCAATGGCTCGCCTATGGATCGGCCGATGCGCCATCGCGGATCCAACGAATCGAACGGGCTTTGGAACACCAATCCGGACTGCATGCGCAACTTGCGCGCCACATCGCCACGAACCGGCTCGCCGCAGTATTCGACGCTGCCGCCGTCCGCGGATTCAAGTCCCAGCAGCACGCGGGTCAGCGTGGTCTTGCCCGATCCGGAGCCGCCGATCACGGCGAGGCACTCCCCCGCACGCACGTCCACATCCACGCCGAACAGCACCTGACGGCGCTCATGTTTCGCGCCATACCATTTGTCGAGGCCGCGGCCGCACAGCACCATGTCCTCATCTGTGTCAGTCATGGTCCACCTCCTTGTGCATGGGATTCCGCACGGGTTTCTGCCCGACATCCTGCCCTGCGTGCAACGACAATGCGCATGCCGACTGGACCAGCCTGTGTCCCGCGTCGGTGTGCGGATGGTCCAGAAGCGCGGTCGTATCGCCGGATTCCTCAATCCGCCCGTTTTCAAGCACGTAACAGCGCGTGGTGGCCCTGTTCAGCACCGCGAAATCGTGCGTGATGAACAGCATCGACGCGCCCGACTCGTCCACCAGCGACGTGAGCAGGTCCACGATCTGCCGTTGCGTGATCGAATCCAATGCGGTGGTCGGTTCGTCGGCGATGATCAGCCGTGGCGAGGTGACGAGCGCCGTGGCGATGCCGACGCGTTGGCGTTGGCGCCCGACAGTTCATGCGGGTATTTCGCCAGCACGTCCTCGCCGAGGCCGACCTTGGCAAGCATCGCTGTGACGCGTTCCGACCGTTCGGTAAGCGACAGATCGTAATGCAGGTACAGCGGAAGACCGACCTGTTGCGCCACGGTCATCACCGGATTCAACGCGGCGGACGGATTCTGGAACACCATGCCCACGTACCGTCCGCGCAGGTCGGCGACCGCTGCGTCCGACGCGCCGACAATCTGCGTACCACCCAATTCGACGCTGCCCGTCACCTGTGCGGTCGCCGGCAGCAGACCCATCATGGCGCGGGCGATCATCGATTTGCCGGAACCGGACGAGCCGACCAAGCCGACACGTTCGCCGTCGGCGATGTCCAAATCGACATCATCGACGATCGGCTTGCCGTTGATGGCGATGTTCAGATGACGTATGACGGCGCTCATGCGGCCTCCCTCAACGCGGGATTGGTTAGCGGATCGATCGCGTCGCGCAACGCGTCGCCGAACAGGTTCAACGCGACCACCACCATGGTGACGACCAGGCCGGGCCATAGAACGGCCATGGGATAGACGCTGATGAATTTCACGGACGTGGACAGCGAATGCCCCCAACTGGGCACGCCGGCTCCGACGCCGACGCCAGATACGTGAGTCCCGCCTCCGCCAGCAGCGAGGTGCCGGCGCTCATGGACAACTGCACGCACAATACCGGCAGCGTGTTCGGCACGATATGCGTGAAGAACACGCGCACGGAGCTTGCCCCCGACCATAATGCCGATTCGACGTATGCCGAACGTGCGGCGAGCAGTGCGGAGGGCCGTAGGATGCGTGCCAGGTTCAGCCCGTACGCGCAACCGCAGGCGGCGATGACCACCGCGGCGGACGCGCGAACGGCACGGAAAGAATCAATGCGATGAGCACCGTCGGAATGGAGATCAGCGCGTCGACCACCACCACCGATGTGGACGCGAGCGCACCGGAACGCGATACCATGGCGGCGACCAGCAGCAGTCCGATCGCGGCGGCGACGATGACGGTGAGCACGGCGATCATGAGATTCGTGCGGGAGCCGGCCATCAGCCAGCTCAGCACGTCGGCACCGGTGCGTCGGTGCCCAACGGGTGCGCTGCGGACGGGGAGGCCCACGCGTTGAATCCGTTGGTGTTGAGCAGCGAATACGGCGTCCATACGAGGGACAGGCGGATACGAGCAGCCATGCTCCGATGACGATCAGCGCGTATTTGCCGCCGGCCTTGGCCAGATGGTCGAAAGCACGGTTTTCATGGTGGCAGTGGATGTCACGTCGGTGACGGATCGCACGGGTCTCGACGTAGTTTGCGCGGACGACGCCGGTTGCGAGGATGGTGCGGGTTTCGATGCGTTCATGCTTCCGCCTTTCCCGAAACGACGCCGGAATGCTTCAACCGCGGGTCGAGCGCGCGGTGCGTCAGATCGACCACGAGACCCAGCAGCAGGAAGAACGCAGCCAGCAGGAACAGTTCGCTTTGCACTGCGATCAGGTCGCGGTTGCCGACGTCGGTGACCAGCATGGCGCCAAGACCCGGCAGGGCGAACAGGTTTTCCACCACCATCACGCCGGTGATCATTTGCGCGAAGGTCAGGCCGACCACCGACACCAGTTGCGCAGTGGCCAGACGCAACGCCACGCGCAATACCGCCTGTTTGCGGGTCATGCCGCAGGCCATGGCCATGTCCACCGCCTGCGATGAGGCCATATCCCCCACTGCGGCACGCGTGTAGCGCATGATGGACGCGCCGGCTGTGATGCCGGTGGTGAGCGCCGGCATCAGCAGACAGGACAGGGCCTTTCCCGGCGTGGCCCAGCCGGTGTCGGGGAAGCCTTGCGCGGGCAGCAATCCCAACAGTCCCGTGCCACGGGAGAACAGCAGGATCAGCAGTAGGCCGCCCCACAATGCGGGCACCGCGCCGCCCACGATCGCAATGCCGTGAAACAGGCCGCGCAGCCGCGGATTGCGAGTCAGGACGGCCGCGCAGCCAAGCGGCAGGCCGATCGCCAGCGCGATCAGCAGGCTCAGCACAATCAGAGGGAACGTTACGGCGGCGCGCATGGCGATCTGCCGCGCGACCGGCCGTCCGCCGACTGTGGACACGCCGAGGTCGCCATGCAGCAGGCCCGCCATCCAATCGCCATATTGTGCGACGAGCGGCTTGTCCAAGCCGAATTCGGCGCGCAGCGACGCAATGCGTTCGGGGGTGGCGTTCGTGCCGGCGATGACCGCGGCGACGTCTCCCGGCAATACGCGCAGCATCACGAACACCAGCGCGGACAGGCCCACCAAAGCCGCTACGAACAGCGCCAGCCGCTTTCCCACGAATCGCATGGAAATACCGTTCCCTTACTTATTCTTGGAGATCTGCCACAACGGCAGCACCGTCTGGCTGAGCTTGCTGGGGAAGCCCTGCACGTGCTTGTCGACGGCCACCGTCACGCGGTAGCCGAACAGCCAGTCCGCCGGCGCGTCCTCGCTTACGGCCTTCGCCGCCTGCTTCAGGTATTTCGCGCTGTCGGCCTCGTCGGTGGCTTCCAAAGCCTTGGCGTACAGTTCCTGCGCCTGCTTGCCGTCGTAATGGTAGTAGTAGTCCGGCGTGGTCCACTTGTAGAAGTCGTGGCTTTCGGCGTGGTCCACCAATGACAGCTCGTAGTCGCCGTTGGCGTGCACGTTCTGCAGCCATGTGGAAAATTCCACATAGTCGATCTTCAAATCGATGCCGATTTTGGCGAGCTGGCTTTTAAGCTGGTCGCCCAGTTCGGTGCCGTACGTGTTGGCGTAGGTGAGGGTGAGCCGCAACGGCTTGTCGGTGGTATAACCGGCTTCCTTCATGAGTTCCTTGGCCTTGTCCACGTTGTACGGGTACAGGCCGGTCAGGTCCTCGTAACCGGGGTCGACGGACGGGATCGGACCGCCGAGCGCGTAGTCGACGTTGCCTCGGGAGGCGATGATCTCCTTGTGGTTGATGGCGTAGCGGATGGCCTGGCGGACGCGCTTGTCCTTGAGTTTGGCGTTCGTGCAGTTGAAGGCGAGGACGAACTTGTCGCTGCCGTCGGCCGCGGACACCGTGTATGTGCTGGCATCCAATGATTTGGCGAGCGTGGCGTTCACCGGGGAAAGCACGTCGACGTCACCGCTTTTCAGCGCGTTGACGGCTGCGTTGTCGTCGGTGAGGAAGCGGATCACCACGTTCTGGGTGGCGGGCTTGTGTGCGGTTCCCCAATATTTCGGATTGGCTTTGAGCACCATTTTGCTGGCCGAGTCGAAGGATTCGACGGTGTACGGGCCGGAGCCGACCGCTTCGGTTTTCGCGTTGTATTTGGCGTTTTTATCGAACACGAGCCAGGACGTCCGGTCAGATACCACAGCAGGTTGGAGTCGGGGGTGGAAAGGGTGAGCTTGACCGTGTTGGCGTCCACCGCTTCGGCCTTGTCGAGGCTGGCCACCTGGTTGGCGTTGTAGTACTGCTTCTCCTTGAGCTGGTTGATGGACCAGGCCACGTCGTCGGCGTCAAGTTTGTCGCCATTGGAGAAACACATGTTGCTGTTGAGATGGAACGTGTAGGTTTTGCCGTCCTTGGAAATGTCCCAGGATTTCGCGAGACCCGGCTGCACTTTGTTGTCGGAGTCGCGCGACAGCAGCGCTTCGTAGACGTTGCCGATCAGCACCTGTTCGATGGCCGATCCGGACTGGTGGCGGATGTCGAGGCTGACCGGGGCGAGTTTGAGCCCGATGGTGACGGTGTCGGCTTTAGTTACGCCGGAAGTGTTCGCGTCATCGTTTTTGCCGCGCGTCACTGCAATGGCGACGATCACCGCGACGGCGGCGATGATGGCGATCAACGCGATAAGCCACTTCTTCGGGCCTTGCGATTTCGCGCCGTTCGACGATTTCGCACGCGCGTTCAGAGTGGCGTCGGTGCTTGCCGTGGACTGCGGCTGCTGTTCGTTCTCCTGTTTGGTTGCGTCGGCTTCGCCGTGCGCACCGGTAGGTGACGACATGGGATTTCTCCTCTTCGTATTTTCGATTATGTGTTGTGATTGCGGTTGACCGCCTGCGTGAGGTCGATCACCACGGCCTGATTCTACTGTCCGCCATACCCGCGGCCCGTTCGGATTCGCCTGCAAAGCGCGCGGAGCTTCGGCCGGTTATATACTTGACGCAGTCGCGGCAGGTCACAACGAGAAGGACGGTTGATCCATGGCGCATATTCTTTTGGGGGTCACCGGCAGCATCGCCGCGTTCAAGGCCTGCCATCTCGCCTCCGATTGGAGCAAGCAGGGGCATGAGGTGCGTGTGGTGATGACCGCCGCCGCACAGGAGTTCGTCACTCCCCTGACGTTCAGTTCCCTCACCCACACGCCGACACGCACGTCCATGTTCGCCGCCGGACATCGTCCCGGCGCTACGGCCGACGTGGCACCCGGACCGGACGGTCCGCTGCAGATCAGCCACGTGGCCGACGCGAAGTGGGCGAATCTGCTGGCAGTCGCTCCGGCGAGCGCCGATATCATCGCGAAAATCGCCTGCGGCATCGCCGATGACCAGCTGACCAGCACCATACTCGCGTACGACAAGGGACCGAAGATCCTGTGCCCCGCCATGAACGTGCATATGTATGAAAACGCCGTGACGCAACGCAATCTCAATACCTGCCGTGAGCTCGGTTGGACGATTGTGGAGCCGGAAAGCGGCATGCTGGCCTGCGGCGACGCCGGCAAGGGACGTATGGAGGAGCCGGCACGCATCGAAACGGCGGTGGAAGCGCTGCTGCTTGCGAATCGTCCGGACGGCGAGCTGCCGCTTAAGGGACTTGCCGTGCTCGTCACCGCCGGCCCGACGCAGGAGCCGCTTGATCCGGTGCGGTTCCTCACCAACCATTCCACCGGCAAGATGGGGTATGCCTTGGCCGAACAGGCACGCGATCTGGCGCGCAGGTGACGCTTGTGTCCGGTCCGGTGGCGTTGGACGCCCCGTATGGCGTGGATGTGGTCGATGTCACGACCGCACGGGATATGTTCGACGCGGTGACGAACCGGTTCGCGGACACGGACATCACCGTCATGGCCGCGGCCGTCGGCGATTTCCGTCCGGTCGAGCAGGCCCGGGACAAGATCAAGAAGAACGGGCGCAGCGGCATCGAGCTCGAACTCACCTCGAATCCGGACATTCTGGCTTGGGCCGGCGAACATAAGCGGCCGGACCAGACATTGTGCGGATTCGCCATGGAAACGCGCGACCTTGAGACCAACGCCGCGAAAAAGCTCGCTTCCAAGCATTGCGACATGCTGGCGGCCAACAACCTGCGCACCCCCGGCGCCGTTTCGCAGCGGACACGAACGTGGTGACGGTGCTGACGCCGGGCGAAACCGCAGACAGGCCAAGCATCGAACGATGGAGCAAGATGGGCAAGGACGCACTTGCGAAACGTATTCTTGTCAAGCTCGCAGCCATGCGTGCGGACGGCGAACGGCGCTAACCGCAGCATTTTCGAATCGCAATAACCGTATCGATCGCAATAATCGCAATATTTCAACGGAACTTCCGCAAAACGCGAAGGAGAACGCAACATGCTTCTGATGGCTGTGGATATCGGCAACACGAACGTCGTGATCGGTTTCATCGACGATGGGCGCATCGCGGGCACGTACCGCATCACCACGAAGGCGAACCACACGTCCGACGAATACGCTGATGATCACGCAGTTCCTGGCTTTGAGCGGCTACAAGCCGGCGGATGTCGATGATGTGATCATTTCGTCCGTGGTGCGAAGGTCATGCATTCGTTCCGTGCGAGCATCGTGAAGTTCCTCGACATCGATCCGATGATCGTG
>ENA-OPZM01000600-OPZM01000600.1-human-gut-metagenome-genome-assembly--contig:-NODE-600-length-15220-cov-2.563705_pt1 | contig 15220 bp, 25 predicted proteins | sample MGYA00242478_ERZ504493 | MGnify/ENA primary metagenome ERZ504493 (study PRJEB26092, sample SAMD00036227) | human gut metagenome | host: Homo sapiens | study: EMG produced TPA metagenomics assembly of...
ACAAAAGTGTGGATAATTCTCCAGTCATCGGTGTGACAAAGAGGATCCAGGAAAGCCGGATGAGAAGCACACCGCCTATGGTAATGGTCGTGGGGATCAGGACGTCTCCGATTCCCCGGAGAGCGCCAGAGAAGATTTCTACAAATATGTAAATAATATAGCTGGGCGTGATAAGTCTTAACATATATACGCCGATGTCGATGACGGAGGATCCGTGGTGAAAGCGTAGTACAGCGGCCGGCAGCAGACAAACAAAAAAGACCAGCAGGACACAGGAAAGACCCAGGGCCATGGCAAGGCATACCCGGACACTTTTCTGGATGCGGTCAAACCTGCGGGCTCCGAAGTTCTGGCCGGCAAAGGTGGCAATAGTGATGCCGAAGGATCCGCTGATGGTCCAGAAAATGGCGTCCATTTTCCAAAGCGGCCCAGGCGGCGGCAGTGTCCGTGCCGAAGTTGTTGATAGCTGCCTGGATGATGATGTTGGAAATACTGTATGCACAGGACTGCAGTCCTCCGGGAAGACCAATGCGGAATTCTGCCGCAGAAGATCGGGGTGGATACGTATGGCCCGAAGGCGCAGTTTTAAAAGGTCATAGGACTTCATGAGAGACCGGGTGACAAGTGCCGCGCTGACTGCCTGAGAGATTACGGTAGCGATGGCGGCGCCGGCGATCCCCATATTAAGGACTACGACCGTAAAGAGGTCCAGTACAATATTCAAAAAACAGCATACGATCAGATAATAGAGCGGGCGTTTGGAGTCGCCCAGGGCACGCATGATCGCAGATCCCATGTTGTAGATCAGGGTAAATATGATGCCCAGGAAGTAAATCCGCAGATACAGGATAGAATCCGGGATCGTATCTGCCGGTGTCTTCAGAAGACGAAGAAGTCCCGGCGTTGCAAACCATCCAATAATAGAGATCAGAATACTGGCGATGATAGAAAAGGCATACGCCGTATGTAATCCCTTATTCAGATTTTTTTCATCTTTTGCACCGTAATACTGTGCGATGATGACGGTGGCACCCGATGAAAGACCGGTGAAAAATCCGATTACAAAGTTAGAAAGTACAGCGGCAGAACCGCCGACACTGGCCAGGGCCTGCTTCCCCACAAAACGGCCCACGATCACGGCATCGACAGTATTGTACAGCTGCTGAAAGAGCGTGCCGACCATGATCGGAAAGAAAAAAATCAGAAGTTGTTTCCAGATCACTCCATCGGTGATAGGATTCGAAGTTTTGCTCTCAGTGTTCATACCAAATCACTCCTAAAGATTTTCAATGCGGGTAATGTTTCTATAAAATAGTTGCCCGCTATTATTTATCATATCATTAAGAAATTGCTTTATAAAGCGATTTTGGTAAAATGAGAGAGAAAGTGTAGAAAAAAGGAGATACTGCATGGAAAAGTATGAAGAGCCCCATTATAAGTGGGAAACGATCGAAGATCAGGTTTATCCCTGGATCAAAAATGAACTGACAGACACCCAGCTTTGAATGGAAAACATTTTTCTGAGAAAGATGCGCCTGTGGTGGTATTCCTGGGAGAACTTAAGATTATATTTGTTATAAAGAGAAACGCAGATGTGTTTGAGGTGCTGAAGGATTCCATGCTTCCGCCGGGGTGCGATATTGAGGATGTATACCGCAAGGCCTGTGAAAATCTGGTGCGGGATGTGGAGTTTGTGATCGGAAATACCTGGTACGGTGCGTTTGCCGTTCTGGCGGACGGACATCATGAAGCCAGTGCCCTTTGCCTGAAGCATATCTGGCAGGTGTGCGTGGATAAATTAAAGGATGACCTGATCATCATTGCGCCGGCAAAAGACACGGTTCTTTTTGCACCTGCGGGACAGCCGGAAGTGGTAAAAAAGATGGAGGATCATGCAAAAATGGCCTATGACCAGAGTGAAGACCAGATCAGCCTGGAGAAGCTTCGTTTTCTGGCAGACAGAAGGGAACTGGTGATCTATGAAGCTTAAGGTGCAGATGATCGGTGTGGACCTGGACGGGACTCTGCTGACTACGGATAAAAAACTGCTTCCCTATACGGCTTCGGTGCTTAAGGCTGCGGCCGGACAGGGGAAGATTGTTTTGCCTGTTACCGGCCGTCCGCTGTGCGGTGTACCGGAGGAACTGCTGGCGCTCCACGGAATACGGTATGTGATTTCGGCAAACGGCGGGAGGATCGTGGACCGGAAGGAGGAGAAGCTCCTGCATGAGGATCTTCTGCCGGCGGAGACGGCCCGCAGGATCTTGAACATTATGGGAGAGTATGATGCGATGAGGGAAGTCTATTACGATGGGATCGGATATGCACCCCGCGAATGTCTGGAGAGGATCCATACCTATCTTTCCTATCCGCCGATGGCGGAATATGTAGTATCTACCCGGATACCGGTTGACGATGTAATGGTAAAATTTGAGCAGGAAAAGCGTGGCGTGGATAAGCTGCAGGGACTGTTTGCCAAGGCCGGGGAGAGGGATGAGGCGCTTGAAAGGATCAGACAGATTCCTGGTACTGCAGTGACCAGTGTTCTGGAAAGAAATATTGAGGTGAATGCCGGGGGCGTCAATAAAGGGAAGGCAGTCCGGCTGCTGGCCAGGATGCTTGAGATCCCGCTGGCGGAGGTGCTGGTATTTGGCGATGCGGCCAACGATATACAGATGGTCCGGGAGGCAGGGATCGGCGTTGCGGTAGCAAACGCTGTCCATGAGGTAAAAGAAGCCGCAGATTATGTGACAGGATCCAATGATGAAGAGGGAGCTGCAAAGTTCATCGAGAAGTATGTTCTTTAAACCATAGAAGGGAGAGGCAAATGTTAGACGTATTAAAAGTAATTATTCTTGGGATTGTAGAAGGGATCACGGAGTGGCTGCCGGTCAGCAGTACCGGACATCTGATCCTGGTAGGGGATCTTTTGTCCCCTGGTATGAGCGATGAGTTTATGGAAATGTTCAACGTGGTGATCCAGCTTGGTGCGATTATGGCCGTAGTGGTCTTGTATTTTCATAAACTGAATCCATTTTCGCCGAAGAAAACGGAGCGCCAGAAGATGCTGACCTGGCAGATGTGGATCAAGGTGCTGATTGCATCTGTTCCGGCGGCAGTGATCGGACTTCTGTTTAACGACGTGCTGGACCGCCTGTTTTACAAACCGCTGCCGGTGGCGATCATGCTGATTGTCTACGGTATCTTATTCATTATCGTTGAAAACCGGAATGCAGGGAAAAAGCCGTCCGTGACAAAGATTTCACAGTTAAGTATACAGATGCTTCTGTGGATTGGATTTTTCCAGATGCTGGCGTTGATTCCGGGAACCTCAAGATCAGGGCGACGATCGTTGGAGCGTTGATCATCGGGGTGTCCAGGGAAGTGGCGGCAGAGTTTACCTTTTTTCTGGCGATTCCGGTTATGTTCGGCGCCAGCCTTCTGAAGCTGATCGGGTTCGGCTTTTCCTTTACGGGAGGCGAGCTTGGTACCTGCTTTTGGGCTGTGTGGTATCCTTTGTTGTCTCCGTAGTGGCGATCAAATTTTTGATGGGTTATATCAAGCAGCATGATTTCAAAGTGTTTGGATATTACCGGATCGTGCTGGGTGGGCTGATCATCGTTGTAGCATTGATTCAGCTGGCTTTAGGTTAGGGCTTGCTTTTTGTTAAAAACATGTTATAATTATGAGAACGATTTGTATGTTTATGCAAAGAGAAAGCGAATGGAGGGAATGTTATGAAAAAGAAATTAGCTTTGGGCCTTGCCTGATCCTTGCCTGCGGTACACTGGCAGGATGCGGCGGAAGCAGCGACAGTTCAGAAGGATCTTCTGAGGGGTCCGGAGATGGAAGTGTAACAGCAAAGGTCATTGATATCGACCTTACAAGTGAGGAATATGCATTTGGTGTGGATAAGAACCAGCCGGAGCTTCTGGATCAGGTAAATGGTTTTATTGCCAAGATCCAGGAAGACGGCACCTTTGATGAAATCTGCGATAAATACTTCGGAGGCGGAGAACCTGAGGCAGTAGAGTCAGCTGAGCTGGATTCTTCTAAGGATCAGCTGGTGGTGGCTACAAATGCAGCGTTTGAACCGTTTGAGTATACGAAGGGTGACCAGTATTACGGAATTGATATGGAGATTGCGGCACTCCTGGCAGAAGAGCTGGGACAGGAGCTGGTAATCCAGAACATGGATTTTGACGCGGTATGTCTGTCTGTAGGACAGCAGAAATGCGACATCGCCATGGCAGGTCTTACCATCAATGAGGAAAGAGAGGAGTACGTAACCTTCTCTGATCCATATTATCAGGCATCTCAGCGTCTGGTAGTACGCAGCGATGACAGTGCTTTTGATGACTGTGAGGATGCAGATGCTGTAGCAGCTAAGCTCGGTGAACTGGAGTCTTCTGATAAGATTGGTGTACAGCAGGGAACGACCGGACAGTATTATGTAGAAGGCGATGAGGAATGGGGATTCGATGGCCTTCCGGCAGAATGTGTTCCGTATAAGAGCGGTTCACTGGCGGTACAGGATCTTTTGAATGGCAATATCCAGTATGTGATCATTGATGCGGCTCCGGCAGCAGCGATTACAGAAGCCATCAATGAGATGCAGTAGGAAGAGTTCAGAAAGAAAGGAAGAGGAAGGCAGTCTTTTTCGATGGCGCCTTCCTTTTTTTGAGAAGGGAAGACTATGGGAAATTTTGGTCAGAAAGTAGACAAGTTTATGGAGATATTTCTGGAGCAGAATGGCTATGTAAAAGTCGTGGAAGGACTCCAGAATACATTGTTGATTGCGGTGACGGGTCTTGTCATTGGTATCCTGATCGGCACGATCATCGCAACGGTGCGGGTTCTGCCGAAATATAAACGGCTGCCCAGGATCTTAAACGGAATCTGTGGCTTTTATGTGGCTTTGTTCAGGGGAACACCGATGGTAGTGCAGCTGCTGGTATTTTACTATGTACTGCTTCCGATCCTTGGCTGGCAGATTACCGGTGTCCAGGTAGCTATGCTGGTGTTCGGACTAAACAGTGGCGCTTACATATCAGAGATCATGCGGAGTGGAATCCAGTCGGTAGATCCAGGTCAGATGGAAGCAGGAAGAGCTGTGGGATTAAGCTTTGGAACCAGCATGATAAAGATCGTGATTCCACAGGCGGTTAAAAACATCCTGCCGACGCTGGGAAATGAGTTCATCTCTCTGATTAAGGAAACATCGGTGGTCAGTTTCGTGGGAGCGGCGGACCTGTACGTGGCATTTAACTATATCGGAAGCAACAGCTATGAGTTTATGGTTCCGTACCTGGTAATGGCGTTGATCTATATCCTGCTGGTACTGGTGATCACGCTGCTGATAAAAATCATGGAAAGGAGCCTGAAGAAGAGTGATAGACGTAATTAATCTGAAAAAGGACTTTGGCGAGATACAGGTGCTTAAGGGAATTGATATCACGATCAATAAAGGAGATATCGTGGCGGTGCTCGGGCCTTCCGGCTCCGGAAAGAGTACATTTCTCAGATGCCTGAACTGTATGGAGGATCCGACCTCTGGAAGTATTATCTTTAATGGCGTGGATATTGCTGACATGAGAGTAGACATTAACGTACACAGACGCCATATGGGAATGGTGTTCCAGCATTTTAATCTATTTCAGAATAAGACGGTGCTGCAGAATGTGATGATGGCTCCGGCCTACTTAAAGTGCAAGGATTTAAAGAAAGCGAAACGGGAAAACCGGAAGACTCAGTTTGGAAATCTTTTCCGGGGAGCGCAAAAAAAAGGAACTGATCCCCATTGAGAAGACAAAGGAGCAGATCATAAAGGAGACCCGTGAACGGGCAATGGAGCTTCTGAAGCGGATAGGACTGGACGATAAAGCGGATGCATATCCGTCCACACTGTCCGGCGGACAGAAACAGAGGGTTGCGATCATCCGGTCACTGGCTATGGACCCGGACGTGATACTTTTTGATGAGCCGACGTCTGCCTGGACCCCGAGATGGTAGGGGAGGTTCTGGATCTGATGAAGGAGCTGGCAAGAGACGGCATGACCATGGTAGTAGTTACTCATGAGATGGGATTTGCAAGAGAGGTGGCTTCCAGAGTGATCTTTATGGATGAAGGAATGATCAAAGAAGAGCTCCGCCGGAAGAATTTTTTTGAGCATCCGAAGGATCCAAGACTTCAGGAATTTTTTATCCAAAATCTTATAGTCATTTAAAAATTACGGAAAACAAAAAGACAGAATCCATGGGGAATGGGTTCTGTCCTTTTTGTTTTGCGCATTAACATAAGGGAAAATATGTCATAAAAAGGTAATTGTTCTGTTTATATCGGAAGTTCCAGATAAATGTCTTTCCCTTCTTTAATAGAAATTACAACTTTTCCATGCTGGATTTTTGTAACTGCACCGGCAACATTTATTTCTGCAGGCTGAGAGGTTGCAGCAGAATCAGTGTCTTCTCCCGGTTCTTCTTCCGCAGGTACGGATTCTTTGTATCCTTCTACGTTGTCTGGGGTTAACGGGGATAAGGAATCGCTCGTTTTTGTTAATTTTGCACCCAGTACCTGTCCGATTGTCAGACAGCCGTCTAAAGTGAGCAGACCTGAGTCTACCAGTTCATCAAAGATTGCCGGATCCTCCAGATTGGCAGCTTCGATCGTAATACCAGCTTCAGCTCTGCAGCATAAAACGGCCGGATCATTTACATGTGCTTTTGCAGTTTCTGCAGTAATTGACATGACTCTTACCTCCTTATTCATATCTATTTCATAGTATAGACCTGGAGTCGGGAGATATCAAATCACTTTTTTTAATGTCCGGGGCAAAGACATAGATAATGTCTATAACCTATAGGTCGCAGATCAGAGTATTCCCGTGAATAGACTTCCAGTCTGCGTCAAAAGCATCTACGGCTCCGGTAATATGGGGCTGGGCCAGCATACCCTCCAGAATGGAAGGATCCATGGTGGCAGTCTGGGCGCCGGCCAGGAATGCCCGGTCTACCTGCCCTGCGTTTTTAAAGCTGGCGGCCAGGATCTGAGTCGGATAATCGTAAAGGGCGATCATTTCTGCCAGGGAGGCGATCACGTCATCGGGATCAATACCCAGATTTTCCATACGGTTGAAGTAAGGAGCGATAAAGTCTGCCCCGGCTTCCATGCCCAGGAATCCCTGCTGTTTGCTGTAGACAACGGTTCCGGTTACACGGATGCCATTCTGCTTCATCAGCCTGATTGCTTGATCCCCTCCATAGTGACAGGAACTTTGACATATACATCAGGATCTACCTTTTCCAGAATGGTATCCGCATCCTTTAACATCCCTTCTGTATCCAGTGCGGTTACCTGGATGTGCAATGCCTTTTCTGATCCGATGATGGAGCGGATCTCTTTCATATGTGCGAAAAAATCTACGTTTCCTTCCCGTTTTACGATAGAAGGGTTGGATGTGACGCCGGCGATGGGAAAGATATCATAAAACCGGCGGATGTCTGCAAGATTGGCTGTGTCTAATAAGTATTTCATGATGAAACCTCCTTGAAAATATATGAATTAGTTGTCTGCAATTGTGATACGGATATTCTGGCTTTCCAGAAAGGATTTTTCTTCCGGGGGGATGCTTCATCTGTGATGATTTCATAAACCTGGTCGAGCTGAAGGAAGGAGACAGCTCCCGGGTGCCGGAATTTTTCAGAATCTGTCAACACATAGACATGTCTGGCAGAAGCAATCATAGCATGCAGAGTATCGGCCGGGTGAGATCGTCTCCGGTGAATCCAAAAGAACGGGAGTAACCGTCAATCCCGGTGAAGATCTTGTCTACATGAAAAGCTTCCGCGGCCTGCCGGGTCAATGGCCCTACCAGAGACTGGCTGGGCGTCTGCAGGATTCCGCCCAGGAGAATGAGCTGGATATTTGAGTAGGAACGGACATATTCCGCCAGGCAGACAGAGTTGGTGACGATGGTCACACTCTTCTTGGTGCGGGCAAGTTCCTCGGCCAGTAACGTACAGGTAGAGCCGGATTCGATCATGACAGTTTCGCCATTCTCGATGTAAGCAGCGGCAGTTCTGGCGATACGCTGTTTTTTATCGGCGTGGAAGGCCATACGGTAGAAAATGTCTCCCGGATCGTTGGGGACGGCGAAACCCCGCTCGCGTTTTAGCATGCCGCGTTCTTCCAGATAGTCCAGGTCTTTGCGGATGGTGACTGTGGAAGCCTGAAGCTTGTCTGACAGTACGGAGACTTCTGTTTTCCCGTGTTCAGTGATGTATTCCAGGATTTTACTGTGTCGCGTTTTCATAGTCAGCGCCTCCTTGATCTCTTCGGCAGCAGGTTTGACAGTCTGATCTGATGTGCAGTCTCATGCTAAGGAAGAGATATGTAATCTGAGTGTATATTAGCAAAAAAATAATGTAAGTCAATAGATATAGTTCGTACGAAAGTAAAATATACTTCGAAGTTTACAAGGTGGACGGCGTATGATAAGATGGTGGAAAGAAAACAGGAAAGCAGAAGATTCATTATCATAAGGAGGAAAGTGTCACATGGCAAAATATCTGATATCACATGATCTGGGGACATCCAGCAATAAGGCGTCTCTGTTTTCGACAGAAGGAGAACTGATCAAAAGCCATACAGTTCCATATGAGGTTCATTTTTTTCATAAAAATTATGCCGAACAGGACCCGGAAGAGTGGTGGCAGGCTGTGTGCCAGGCTACCAGAGAGATTGTAAAGGGGATCGATCCTTCGGAGGTGCTGGCGGTGTCCTTTTCCTCGCAGATGCAGGCGTGTATTGTGGTCGACCGGGAGGGGAAGGCGCTGCGTCCGGCCATGATCTGGGCGGATCACCGGGCGGAGAAGCAGGCGGAATCCCTGGAGGAAAAGATCGGTTTTGACCGGATGTATGAGATCAACGGGCACCGGGTCAGCCCCAGTTACAGTATTGAAAAACTGATGTGGATTAAGGAACATGAACCGGAGATCTATGGGAAGACCTATAAGATGCTGCTGGCAAAGGATTATATTATCTGTCGTCTCACCGGAGCGTTTGTGACAGATTATTCGGAAGCCTCCGGAACAGATGTATTTGACCTGCGGCATCTGAAATGGTCGGAGGAGATCCTGGAGGCAGCCGGAATTGATCCGGGCAAACTTCCGGAGCTTCATGCATCCACAGATGTGATCGGAGAGATGACTGCAGAAGCAGCGGTGGAGCTGGGACTTACCACGAAGACAAAGGTAGTCTGCGGAGGAGGAGACGGACCTTGTTCTGCGCTGGGAGCAGGATGTGTCGAGGACGGCCAGCTGTTCCTGTCCTTTGGAACCTCAGCCTGGATCGCAGGAACCTCCGGCAGAGTTGAGCTGGACAGGGAGAAGACCCTGATCGGGTTCGGACATGTGGTTCCGGGGAAATATATGCCCTGTGGGACGATGCAGGCAGCCGGAAGTTCTTATTCCTATATCAGAGAGGCTCTGTGCCAGGAAGAGGAAAGACATGCAGAAGAAACAGGAGAATCTGTCTATGAGCTTCTGAATCAGTTGGTGTGCCAGTCCCCTCCGGGGGCAAAAGGCTGATTTTTCTGCCTTATCTTTTGGGAGAGAGAAGCCCCAGATGGAATCCGGATACCTCCGGCAGTTTTCTGGGAATCCGGATGGAGCACCAGAAATGTGATTATGTGCGTGCGGTGCTGGAGGCATTGCCATGAACCTGGATGTGATCTTAAAGGCACAGCGGGAGCATATAGACGGGAAGGAGCTGATCCTGACCGGCGGCGGAGCAAAGGGAGACGTGCTGGCGCAGATCCTGGCCGATGTGCTGGGAGTGAAGCTGCACCGCCTGGATCATGTGGAAACGGCCACGTCCATCGCCGCAGCGGTGATTGCGGGCGTGGGCGTAGGAGCATTCCAGGATTTTTCTGTTGTGCGTCAGTTTGTAAAAACAGATAAGATATTCTGCCGAGAGAAGAGTATCGGGAGATATATGACAGGCAGAAAAAACTGTTCGAGCTTGGGTATCAGTGTCTGTTGGAGTATTATCGGGAGGATGCCAAGACAGTCTAAGCTGTCTAAATTTGTTCCGAAAGAAGAAATGGAGGAATAATGAAAAGTAATCAGGCGGCGAAAAATGCCGCCTGATTAAGAAATTCTATTCCCAGTTTGATGGCTGAACCGGATATTTGGCACACATCCGTGCAGCTTCATATATGCATCTATGTTTTCAAGAGGAGCCTGTACCGGGATGTCACAGCCTGGGGCGATCGTGAAGCCGCAGGGGTTGTCCCAGCATTTCCGGAAGCAGTCTATAACCGCTGCCTGAATACTGTCTGGCGTGCCTTCCAGGATTTCGATCGGGGAAACATTTCCCATGATCGACATCTTATCACCGACCGTTTCTTTGGCAAAAAGAGCAAAGGCTCTTTCTTTTGGCGTCATCTGGTCATCTTTGTGCATAAAATAAGACCCCCTTTGTACTTAAAACAGAAATTTGAATCTATGTTTACTATATCGCACAAAAATGAGAGAATCAATGAAACAGTTTTTTTTTTAAATCATAGAAAAAAAATGATAAAAACATTTGAATTATCAATTGGGCTATCAAAACTCCTTTGTGATATGATTGTCATGTAACGTATATAGTGATGCCAAGGCATTGAAAAGGGAATCCGGTGAGAATCCGGAACAGCCCGCTCTACTGTGTGATGGACAGCCTTCTGGATATGCCACCCGGGAGAAGGGGAAGGCGGAAGCGCTGGATGAAATCGAGTCAGGAGACCTGCTATATATGAGTATGATTTTTTTCGGTGGGGAAAGGACAGCGGTTACGTTGTGCCTTTTCGCACCTTTTTTTATGCAGACAAAGGAGACGGCATGGACATTGAGATCGTATCCGGTTTTCTCGGAGCCGGAAAGACAACCTTTCTGAAGCAGTATCTGCCGCTGCTTACCGGGAAGACAGTGGTCATTGAAAACGAATATGGGGAAATCGGGCTGGATGGAGATCTGATCCAGTCCGATATTCCAGTGAAAGAGCTTTATGCAGGATGCATCTGCTGCAGCCTGGCCGTAGATTTCAGGAATGGGATCCGGGAAATCGTCAGGCAGTATCAGCCGGACCGGATCGTGATCGAACCTTCCGGGGTGGGGAAGCTTTCCGATATTGTCAAGGTATGTGAGAAAGTCAGAGACAGAGACGGAGTAGAACTTAAGGTCGCCCGGCGCATCGCCGTGTGGATGGGAGCTCTTATGAAGAATATGCAGATGGATTTGGCGCATTCTATCTGGATCAGATCCGGCAGGCGCAGATTATTTTCTGCAGTCAGATGGAAGAATTGTCAGAAGAGCAGAAGACAGGGATCCTGAAGGATATCAGAAAAAGAAATCCGGATGCGGTGATCTGTGAAGGAGATTTCCGAAAGCTGGAAGGAGAAGAACTTGTAGGGATTTTAAAGATGGCGGAAAAGACAGATACAGGGACGGAGCCGCCTGGGACGGAAGCTCCGGGAATAAATATTTCCGGGGCGGCAGAGCTTACCTTTTCCAGCATCAGCTTTCAAAATATTCCCCGGATGACGAAACTGGAGGCGGAGACATTATTGGAAAAACTGCAGGACCGAAAGTATGGACGGATCCTGAGGGCAAAAGGCATACTGGAAACTCCATCGGGCGAGAAGCTTCAGATAGATGTGACATTGTCTCATGCATGTTTCCGATCCTGCAAAGACCAGAAGGAGAACAGGGTGGTCGTCATCGGTTCCGCTTTGAATCGTCCGGCTCTGGAAGAACTATTTCAGAAAAAGAGCCCGGTCAGGCTGCCGAAAAGGTCCAGGATATAAGAAAAAATATAAAATATGAACATCAAAAAGGGAGGTGCTTGTGTTATTATAATGACACAAGGCAGAACCCCTTATAATACAAGGGCTCTAGCGATTTAGTCCTAAATAAATTTCGTAACCAATCAACGAATTTATGAAGGAAAGGCCTCTCTTTTATAAATAACACAGTACAGAAGTAATAGAATTTCAGAACTCTGCTGAGATGTATTTACTATACCACGAAAGCGGTGATAATTGAATAAAAATATATTTTGGACTGAATTAGCTCGCATGAGATTTATATCTCAGCTGTCTGATTCAGTCTTTTTATTTAACAAGAAAGAAGGGAAAGATTATGGCAAAAGTAATTTCTATTGTAAACCAAAAAGGGGGAACGGGAAAATCAGCATGTACAGCTAATTTAGCAGTAGGATTAGTACAAAAGAATATGAAAGTGTTAATCGTTGATGCCGATCCACAGTCTGATGTATCCGCAGGATTTGGATATCGTGATTGTGATGAAAGTAATGAAACACTTACAGCTCTTATGGATACAGTAATGAAAGATGAAGATATTCCTTCAGACTGTTATATCAGGCATCAGGCAGAAGGAATAGACATTATCTGTTCTAACATTGGACTGGCAGGTACGGAAGTACAGTTGGTAAATGCAATGAGCAGGGAATATGTATTGAAACAGATTTTATATGGTATCAAGGATCAATATGATGCAATTATCATTGATTGTATGCCATCATTGGGAATGATCACAATCAATGCACTGGCTGCATCAGATGAAGTACTAATTCCGGTTGAAGCGTCTTACCTGCCAATCAAAGGATTGCAGCAGTTATTAAAAACAATCGGTAAGGTCCGTAAGCAAATCAATCCGAAGCTGCAAGTCGGTGGAATTCTGTTTACGATGGTCGATGCTCATACGAATGATGCCAGGAATAATATGGAACTTCTCAGAAATGTATATGGAAGTCAAATTCATATCTTCGATAATTATATTCCATTTTCTGTAAGAATGAAGGAAGCAGTCAGAGAAGGACAGAGTATTTTCTCTTATGATCCGAAAGGCAAAGCTACAGAAGCTTATCGGAGAGTGACGGAGGAGGTGCTGAAAGATGCCATCTAAAAAAAGAGCAACTCCCGTTTCCTTACAGCCGCTTGATGTATTGTTTGGAACAAACGAAGAGACAACCAATGGAATTAGTGAGATAGCAATAGGAAGTCTTCATCATTTACGAATCACCCGTTTCAAGTAAGAGATGATAAGAAAATGGAAGAATTAGCAGAAAGTATTACACAATATGGCGTCTTGGTTCCTGGTATTGTGCGTTTGAGAGAGTCCGGTGGTTATGAGCTGGTAGCTGGTCATCGGCGAAAACGAGCATGTGAACTTGCTGGACTAGAGAAAATGCCGGTTATCATCAAAGATCTTACGGATGACGAAGCTACGGTAATTATGGTAGATTCCAACATTCAACGAGAAGAGCTGCTGATCAGCGAAAAAGCATTTGCTTATAAAATGAAATATGAGGCGTTAAAGCGTCAGGGGAAACGCTCTGATTTAACTTCTTGCCAAGTTGGCAAGAAGTTGGCGGCAGAAGAAGTCAGTCAGAATACAGGAGATAGTTCCAGACAGATTCTTCGATATATTCATCTGACAGAGTTAATAGCAAAGCTATTAGAATTGGCAGACGAGAAAAAGCTTCCCTTTAACACTGCTGTTGAAATTTCATATTTGAGAAATGAAGAACAACAGGTGTTACTTCAGTATATGAGTAATCACAATATGGTACCGTCCATGAAGCAGGCAAAGGAATTGAAACAGATTTCAAAAGAGCGGATGTTGACGTATTCAGAGATTGATCAGATTTGCATGAATGAAAGTACTGAAAAAGTTCAGGTGCAGATTCCGGCGAAGAAATTGAAACAATATTTTCCAGAGACATATACAAAGACTCAGATGGAAGAAATTATATTTAAGCTTCTGGCATCGTGGGCAGAAAGAGAGGGTAAAGAATGAGCAATGAAGATACGGTAAGTAGAATACAAGCCTATCTGAAAAAGATAGAAAAGATACGTGTTAAACGGATGAAAAGAGAGAAGTTTGAACATTTGTTGAAAACATTAGGATTATCAGCAGGAAGGAAGTGAAAGTATGGCTTTAAAAATTGTACGAAGATATGATGTGAACGGAAGGGAGCTTACGGAGAAAGATTTGGAAACCTTTCGATTGGATTCTCCTGTGGTTAGAGAAATATTGGCAAACCTTAATCGGGAGGTGGCGGAAGGAATCAGACAGAAGGAGAAAAAAGGTGACGATTGAAGATGTAATTAAAAAATCAATTCTGCCACTGGTATTTATGGTATTCTGGTTTTGGATGACAAAAACAATTATGAAAGTCAGCGGACAGACGGATTGGTTCTGGTGGATATTTATTGCCGGATTACCATTTGGAATACATAAAATGCGGCTGATTCTAATCCCAAGAGGAATGGATACCACAGCAACACTTGGTATGGCTGCATTAAGTGTCATCATTGGAGCATTGATCGGAAGTATCATGATTCCAGTGTATGTGATCAGAGCGATATACGTTTTTATACGGTATATCATTGAAAGGTAGAAAATTAGTTTGATAAGAGGCAGGCTTGCGAAAACAAAAATCGTAAGTCTGCCTCTTTTTTTGTGCCTAAAAACAGGCAATTCAGGGTAAATCCCTTTTGCAAATATAAATTTTGGAGGATTTCATTATGAGAGAGCGAATTGAAAGCAAGCATGTAACAAAAGAAATCAAAAGTCAGATGCCAGTGATTCCGGTTGAGATTATCAAAGAAAGAGGTTGTACGTTCTGCCATATTATCTGGGAAGCTATGAGAAACAACCACGATGCATGATGAAAAATTGTGCCTGGGATGATGAAAATGAGCGTTTCCATCCAGTTCTTCGTGAACTGATTCCGTTTTACAAAGAGAAAATGGAAAAAGCAGAAGAAAAGTTCCTGGCAACGAAAAAGATTTATACAACGCTGCTAGGAATGTTTGCCGATGAAATGAGGCAGGAAGAGTTGGAAAAAGATGAATGTTACGGATGTGCCTATGGAAAATGTGGACCATGTATCGGTATCTGTTACAAATCAATGAAAGCATAGGAGGGGTAAGCCAATGAATACAACAATTATTTCCGGGCGATTGGTAAGAAATCCCGGATACAATGAAGTGGAGAATGAAAAAGGACTTCATAAGATTGCCAAGTTTGTTCTAGCAGTCAGAAGAAATTATTCCGATGAAGTCAGTTTCATTCCGGTAAAGGCTTTTTGCAAAGAAAGCAGAATTTGCCAGAGATTATCTGATGCAGGGGAACGAAGGTCATGGTGGAAGGT
>ENA-OPZM01000602-OPZM01000602.1-human-gut-metagenome-genome-assembly--contig:-NODE-602-length-15171-cov-1.587211_pt1 | contig 15171 bp, 21 predicted proteins | sample MGYA00242478_ERZ504493 | MGnify/ENA primary metagenome ERZ504493 (study PRJEB26092, sample SAMD00036227) | human gut metagenome | host: Homo sapiens | study: EMG produced TPA metagenomics assembly of...
GAAAACGGGTATAGTATTATAATCTTTCGGACGGTTTGAGAGTCCGGTTCGCGGAAGTGTCGGAACTGGCAGACGAGCAAGACTAAGGATCTTGTGGCATTCGTGCCGTGTGGGTTCAAGTCCCATCTTCCGCATTAAGCATTTGGTATAACCCCTTGGAAGCATAGAGTTTTCAAGGGGTTCTTTTTTAACCAGATTGGAAAGGGGCGAATTACCTTTGGCAACAAAAATTTTTGTTCACGGCTCAGGGCACAAAGCAACAAGTTGGGATAAAACAATTTCATAATTATGACAAACAATGAAGATATTGTAATGCCCCAATTTATCCTCCATTCTTAAAGGAAAAGAGGCAAGTTACGAAAATCTGTATTCATCATTTGTAAAATATTGCAGCGAAATTGACGGACAAATTCATTTGTGCGGTCTTTCATTAGGCGGCATTTTGGCTTTAAATTTTACATTGGATTTCCCGAAGAAAGTGAAATCATTAGTTTTAATCGGAACGCCATATAAAGTCCCAAAGTTAGCTTTTAGCTTTCAAAATATAATTTTCAGATTTTTACCAAAATCTATTTTTAAAACTATGGCATTTGATAAAAAGGATACTTTTGCTTTAGGAAACACCATGAAGAACTTAGATTTCAGCGATAGAGTAAAAAAATATTAAGTGCCCCACTCTGATCCTTTGTGGAAAGAAGGACAGCGCAAACGTAAAATCAGCACAATTTTTGTCACAAAACATTAAAAGTGCGGAATTAAAAATTATTGAGGATACAGGCCATGTTGTAAATGAAGAAAATCCCAAAGTTTTAGCAGAACTGTTGAGCGAATATTATTTGCAGAGTCCTATGGTATAAATGGGTGAGTGCGTCCTGGATGGCAACATCCTCCAAGAGAACGCTGATATGTACGATAATTGTGCATTATCAGCGTTTTTTGTGTCGTAAAATATTATAAATGATGTATAATAAAGAAAAATATTCTGAAAAATGTATCGAGATACGTAAAGGGAGGGACGGATATGCTGGAGAAGATTGATCTGAAGAAAAAGCTTACAAAGGCGGAGTATGACCTGCGGATGGAGGAACTTGTGCCGAAGCTTGGAAGACTGCAGCGGGAGTGCCAGAAATATAAGATCCCGGTAATGATCGCTTTCGAGGGATATGGGGCATCCGGGAAGGGCGTGCAGATCGGGGAGCTGATCCAGGGTCTGGATCCCAGAGGATTCCAGGTATATGCGGTAAAAAATGAAACAGAAGAAGAAAGAATGCATCCGTTCCTGTGGCGCTTCTGGACAAAGATGCCGCCGAAAGGCAGGATAGCGATCTATGACAGCAGCTGGTACCGGAAGGTGCTGATCGACAGATTTGACGGTAAGACCAGTGAAAAGGAAGTAGAAAACAGTTTCCGGTCTATTCGGTCTTTTGAAGAACAGCTGACGGCTGACGGCATGGTAATGATCAAGATTTTCTGGCTATTGATAAAAGGGAGCAGAAAAAACGACTTGAAAAACTGTTGGATCTAAGGAAACGGCGTGGAGAGTCAGTGAAGGGGATCTAAAGCGTAACAGGCATTTCCAGGAATACCGGGCTATGAACGAGGAAATGCTTCTGAGGACAGATACTGCCCATGCGCCCTGGCATATTGTGGAAGCAACAGACCGCAGATTTGCTACGGTAAAAATCTACAGCATTGTGGTAAAGACGCTGGAGCAGAAGATCCGGGAAGTGGCACGAAAAAAGGCAGAAGATGCAGAAGGATCCGGAAGTGTGACCATGACAGAAGAGCAGCCGGCAGAGGATCTCATCCTGAAGGAATCTGTTCTCTCAAAAGCAGATCTTTCTCTGTCCTATACGAAAGAGGAATATAAAGAAAAACTTTCAAAGCTTCAGAAAAAACTGGAAAAACTGCACGGAGAGTTATACAGATACCGGATTCCGGTAGTCCTTGGCTTTGAAGGATGGGATGCGGGAGGAAAGGGTGGAGCCATCAAACGGCTGACGCAGAGGATGGATCCCAGAGGCTACGTGGTACACCCTACTGCCTCGCCTAACGATATAGAGAGAGCACATCATTATCTCTGGCGGTTCTGGACAGACATGCCGAAAGCCGGACATGTTACTATCTTTGACCGGACATGGTACGGCAGGGTCATGGTAGAGAGGATCGAAGGCTTCTGTACCCGGCAGGAGTGGCAAAGGGCCTACCGGGAGATCAACGATATGGAAAAGGACCTGACAGAGGCAGGCGCTGTCGTACTCAAATTCTGGATGCAGATCGATAAAGAGGAGCAGGCCAGAAGATTTCAGGCCAGGCAGGAAAATCCGGAAAAGCAGTGGAAGATCACGGATGAAGACTGGAGGAACCGGGAAAAGTGGGATCAGTACGAAGAAGCAGTCAATGAGATGCTGATCCGGACATCCTCGCCATACGCACCCTGGATCGTGGTGGAGGGAAACTGTAAATATTATGCCAGGATCAAAGTGCTGGAAACCGTTGTAGAGGCGGTTGAGAAGAAATTGGAAGAAAAGAAGCAGGAAAAGAAAAGACAGGAAGAAAAGAAGGGGCGGAAATGAGCATGACGATCAGAGAACAGCTGGAAATCAGAGAAACCACATATTTGAGTCCCTATGCGACTTTAAGCAGCAAGTCAAAAGGAAGGGAACGTCCTGAGGAAGAGTGTGATATCCGCCCGGTCTTTCAAAGAGACCGGGACCGGATCCTGCACTGTAAATCCTTCCGGAGACTGAAGCAGAAAACCCAGGTGTTCCTGTTGCCAAAGGGAGATCATTACCGCACCCGTCTTACTCATACGCTGGAGGTTCCCAGAATGCCAGAACCATAGCCAAGGCGCTAAGGCTCAATGAGGATCTGACGGAGGCGATCGCCCTGGGACATGATCTGGGACATACGCCCTTTGGTCATGCCGGAGAGAGGGCTTTAAACCAGATCTGCCCTTAGGCTTCCGGCATCATGAGCAGAGTGTCAGAGTGGTAGAGCGTCTGGAGCATCAGGCCGGGGACTGAATCTGACCTGGGAAGTCAGAGACGGTATCCGGAATCATAAATCCAGCGGAAATCCTCATACCCTGGAGGGCAGATCGTACGGCTCTCTGATAAGATCGCGTATATCAATCATGATATCGACGATGCGATCCGGGGAGGGATCTTAAAGGAGACGGATATTCCCGAGAAGTTCCGGAGAGTGCTGGGGCAGTCTCCGAAGGTGCGGCTGGATACCATGGTACATAATGTGATCATCAACAGTATGGATCAGCCGGAGATCCGGATGTCTCCGGAAGTAGGAGAGGCCATGATGGGACTTCGGGGATTTCTGTTTGAAAGTGTATACCAGAATCCGGTGGCAAAGGGAGAGGAAAAGAAAGCGATCCATATGATCAAAAATCTTTATGAGTTTTATATCGATCATCTGGAAGTCCTTCCGGATCAGTTCCTGCGCATGATAGACGAGGACGGGGAATCCAGGGAACAGGTAGTATGTGATTATATAGCAGGAATGACAGATACATATGCAGTGAAGAAGTTCGAAGAATATTTTATTCCGGAATCCTGGAAAATTTAAAGGAAATCAGATACTTTTGTCGAATATTATAAAAGGGAGCATTTGTCATCATAGTGAAAAGAGCGTAAAACATGTATTACAGCGATGAGATTATTGAAGAAGTAAGATCCAGAAATGATATCGTAGATGTCATTTCTGCCTATGTAAAACTGCAGAAAAAGGGGAGTTCTTATTTTGGACTGTGCCCGTTCCATAACGAAAAGTCCCCTTCCTTTTCCGTCAGCCGGCAGAAACAGATGTATTATTGTTTCGGATGCGGTGCTGGAGGAAATGTGTTTACATTTCTTATGGAGTATGAGAATTATTCATTCGTGGAGGCACTGCGCTATCTGGCTGGACCGGGCGGGGGTGGATCTGCCGGAACAGGAGTATTCAGAGGCAGAGCGCAGACGGGCGGATGAAAAAGCAGTGCTTCTGGAGATTCACAAACGGGCAGCCCAGTTTTATTATGTACAGCTAAAGAGTTCCCAGGGAGAGCAGGCAATGGCATATCTCAGGGGAAGGCAGCTTGGCGATGACACCATCAAGGCCTTCGGGCTTGGGTATTCCAGCAAGTTCAGCAACACGCTATACCAGTTCCTGAAGTCCAAAGGTTATGCGGACGATATGCTTGCAAAGTCCGGTCTGATCACGATGGATGAAAAGCATGGTCCTCATGATAAATTCTGGAACCGGGTCATGTTTCCCATCATGGATGCCAATAACCGGGTGATCGGCTTCGGAGGCCGGGTCATGGGAGACGCAAAACCAAAGTACCTGAATTCGCCGGAGACTCTGATTTTTGACAAAAGCCGGAATCTGTACGGGCTGAACCGTGCCAGGACAACCAGAAAATCATATTTTCTTCTTTGTGAAGGATATATGGATGTGATATCACTGCATCAGGCGGGCTTTACCAATGCGGTGGCATCGCTGGGAACGGCTCTTACAGCCGGACATGCCTCGCTGATCAAGAGGTATGTGCAGGAGGTATATCTTACATACGACAGCGATGACGCAGGGACCAGAGCAGCGCTCAGGGCCCTTCCGATCCTGAAGGATGCCGGTATTACGGCAAAGATCATCCGGATGGAGCCCTATAAGGATCCGGATGAGTTTATTAAAAACCTGGGAGCGGAGCGTTTGAAGAGCGGATTGAAAAGGCCCGGAACGGATTCATGTTCAGTCTGGAGATACTGGAAAAAGATTATGACCTGAAATCGCCGGAGGGGAAGACCGGGTTTTTGAATGAAGCGGCAAGGAGGCTTGGACGCTTTGAAGAAGAGATTGAGAGGAATAATTATATCGAAGCGGTAGCGGAAAAGTATCATACCGGTTACGAAGAACTGCGGCGGCTGGTGGGGAAAATGGCCGTAAGGAAGGGCTGGCAAAACCTGTACAGCGCCCGAAGACGGCTGGTGCAAAGGAAAAGGAAGACGGGATCAGGAAGTCGCAGAAGATTCTTCTGACCTGGCTGGTATCAGATGAAAGGATTTTTGGACAGATCAAGGATTATATTTCACCGGAGGATTTTTCTGACGGGATCTACCGGAAGGCGGCAGGACTTTTGTTCCAGCAGTACCATGACGGGGAGATAAACCCGGCCAGGATCATGAATTATTTTACCGATGAAGAGGAACACCGGGAGGTGGCAGCTCTCTTTCACACCCGGATTGAGGAACTGACCTCCGAGCGTGAAAAGGAAAAGGCTTTGATGGAGACGGTGTTAAGGATCAAGAACCACAGCATCGAGACGGCAACCAGAAATCTGGAGCCACAGATATGGCGGGACTGCAGCGTTTGATGGAAGCCAAGAAGGAACTGCAGGACCTTAAGAAACTGCATATTTCCATTAATTAAGGATAAAATATAAACAAGCAATGAGAGGATGGACACTACCATGGAAGAAAACATCATGAAATTTGAGGAGAAATTAAAAGAATTAGTTTCACTCGGGAAAAAGAAGAAAAGTATCCTTGAGATCCAGGAAATCAATGATTTCTTCTCAGACATGGAACTGGAACCGGATCAGATGGAGAAAGTATTTGACTATCTGGAGGCAAACAATATCGATGTGCTCCGGATCGGTGCCGACGACGATGACGACATTGATGATGTAGACATTGTCATTTCAGAAGAGGATGAGGTCGATATGGAAAAGATCGACCTGTCGGTTCCGGACGGGATCAGTATTGAGGATCCGGTGCGTATGTACTTAAAGGAAATCGGAAAGGTGCCGCTCTTGACGGCTGATGAAGAGGTGGATCTGCCAAGCGTATGGCTGACGGCGACGAGGATGCGAAAAAGCGCCTGGCAGAAGCGAACTTAAGGCTGGTAGTCAGCATTGCCAAGCGTTATGTGGGACGCGGGATGCTCTTTCTGGATCTGATCCAGGAGGGAAATTTAGGTCTGATTAAAGCTGTGGAAAAATTTGATTATCATAAAGGATTTAAGTTCAGTACCTATGCCACCTGGTGGATCCGTCAGGCTATCACCAGGGCGATCGCAGACCAGGCAAGGACCATCCGTATCCCGGTACACATGGTGGAGACCATCAATAAGCTGATCCGTGTGTCCAGACAGTTACTGCAGGAACTGGGAAGGAACCTACGCCGGAGGAGATTGCGGCACAGCTGGACATGCCTGTAGAGAGAGTACGCGAGATCTTAAAGATATCCCAGGAACCGGTGTCTCTGGAGACGCCGATCGGAGAAGAAGAGGACAGCCATCTGGGAGACTTTATCCAGGACGACAATGTGCCGGTACCGGCAGAGGCAGCAGCCCAGACCCTGTTAAAGGAACAGCTGGACGAGGTTCTGGACACTTTGACAGAGCGGGAGCAGAAGGTATTAAGACTCAGGTTCGGCATGAACGACGGAAGAGCCAGGACACTGGAAGAGGTCGGCAAGGAATTTGACGTAACCAGAGAGCGTATCCGACAGATCGAGGCAAAAGCACTCCGGAAGCTCCGTCACCCCAGCCGCAGCAGAAAATTAAGAGATTATCTGGATTAAGAAAGAGGCGCCTATGGAACTATCAAAAAGACTTCATGCAGTTGCAGGTCTTGTGACAGAGGGCGCCTCTGTTGCAGATATTGGGACTGATCATGGATACATACCCATCTATCTGATCCAGGAAAGAATCGCGTCAAAGGTGATCGCCCTGGATGTAAAAAAAGGTCCGGCTGGAGCGGGCAAGGATGCATATCATCGGCCACGGCTGAAAGGACAGATCGAGACCAGGCTTCCGACGGCTCAGGAAGTGGCACCGGGGAGGTGGATACGATGATCAGCCGCCGGATGGGGGGCGGTCTTGTGATCCATATCCTGGAAGACAGTCCGGAGACAGTGAAAGAGATATCCTCCTTTATTCTGCAGCCCCAGTCCGAGATTGATAAGGTGCGCAGGTATTTAAATGAGCACGGTTATCGGATCGTGGAGGAGCGGATGGTGGAAGAAAGCGGCAAATTCTATCCCATGATGCGGGCCGTCCACGGAAAAGAGGAAGCATATGAGGAATACGAATATCTGTATGGAAAGAGACTCCTGGAGAAAAAGGACCCGGTGCTTGGCCGGTATCTCCAGCGAGAGCAGAATATCAGAGAAGTATACTAGAGCAGCTTCAGCGGCATAAGAACAGCGCGACGGCAAGAGAGCGGGAAAAAGAGGTGCAGGAGGAGTGGAGAAAGATCCGCCAGGCTCTTGCACACTATGAAGCAAAACAGGAGGTTACAGATGAAGTGCCGGGAAATCATAGAGAACATTGAAAAATCCTATCCCAGAAATTATGCGCTGGAATGGGACAACGTAGGACTTCTGGCCGGGAGTCATGAAAAAGAAGTTAGACGCATATATGTAGCATTGGATGCCACCGATGAAGTGATTGAAGCAGCAAAAGCCGCCGATGCGGATCTTCTGGTAACACATCACCCATGATCTTTTCGCCGGTATCCCGGATCACTGATGAAGACTTTATCGGAAGGCGGCTGCTCCGGCTGATCCAGGGAAATATAGCTTACTATGCGATGCATACAAACTATGATGTGCTGCGGATGTCGGAACTTTCAGGCGAGTACCTTGGCCTGTCAGACGCCAGGATCCTGGAGGTCACCAGTGAAACGCCGAAAGAGGAGGGAATCGGACGTATGGCAGATCTTCCGGATCCCGTTTCCCTTCAGGATTACTGTGAAACGGTAAAGAAAGCCTTCGGGCTTCAGACAGTCCAGGCGTTTGGAGACCTTGCGGGAGCGGTGAAAAGGATCGCAGTTTCACCCGGCTCCGGAAAGAGTATGATAGATCCGGCGATCACCATGGGTGCAGACGTGCTGGTTACCGGAGACATCGGACATCATGAGGGAATTGACGCCGTGGCCCGGGGACTTGCGGTGATCGATGCCGGACACTACGGGATCGAACATATTTTTATCAAAGATATGAAACAGTTTCTGGAGCGAAGCTTTGCAGGCGTGGAAGTCATAACGGCGCCCAGAAAGGATCCGTTTACAGTGCTGTGATAAAAAGACTGGAGGGAGAGTATGGACAGAAAGACGTATCACGTTCAGATCGGAGAAGATATCCGGGAATATCCGGAAGGGACTACCTATCTTGAGATTGCAAAAGAATATCAGAAGGATTACCCGGAAGATATCGTTTTAGTATTTGTGGATGGAAAGCTGCAGGAGCTGACCAAACAAATAAAGGGCGACTGTGTCCTGAAATTCGAGACCACGGCAGACCAGGCCGGACATAAGACCTATAAAAGAAGCATGAGCTGATGCTGGTCAAGGCTGTCTATGATGTGGGACATCACGAAAATATCGAGAAGGTGCGGATCCATTATTCTGTCAGCAAAGGATATTACTGTACTATTACCGGAAAGGTAAAGGTAGACCAGGAGTTCCTCGACCAGGTATCAGCCAGGATGGAGGATATGGTAGCGATGGATCTGCCGATCCGGAAAAGGTCTGTACATACCGATGACGCTATTGCGTTATTCCGCCAGCATGGAATGTATGATAAGGAGCGTCTGTTTGAGTACAGACGGGTGTCCAAGGTCAACATTTACAGTATGAACGAGTTTGAGGACTATTTTTACGGCTACATGGTGCCTAGCGCGAAATATCTGAAATATTTTAAGCTCTATCTCTATGATGAAGGATTTGTAATCCAGATGCCGGAACGCAAGAACCCCAAGGAGGTGCCGCCTTTTGAGCCGCAGAATAAACTGTTCCATGTGCTGAAGGAGTCTACAAGATGGGGAGACATGCAGGGGATTGAAACGGTAGGCGATCTGAACGATAAGATTACCGGAGGGGATTTAAGTGAGATTGTCTTGGTGCAGGAGGCGCTGCAGGAAAAAAAGATCGCAGATATCGCGGCAGAGATAGCCAGGCGCCCGGAGGTCAAATTTGTGCTGATTGCCGGCCCGTCCTCTTCTGGAAAGACCACATTTTCTCATCGCCTGTCTGTCCAGCTTCGGGTAAACGGACTGACACCTCATCCGATCGCGGTAGACAATTATTTTGTGGAAAGGGAAGAAAATCCAAAAGATGAGAATGGGAATTTTGATTTCGAGTGCCTGGAGGCTGTGGATGTGGATCTGTTTAACAGGCAGCTTTCCGATCTGCTGGAGGGGAAAGAGGTAACAATTCCCACATTTAATTTTGTGACAGGGCATAAGGAATACGGAAATCAGCGCAAGAAGCTGGGGGCCAATGATGTGCTTGTAATAGAAGGGATCCACTGCCTGAATCCTGAGCTGACCAGACAGCTGGATGACAGAAATAAGTTTAAGATTTATATCAGCGCTCTGACCCAGCTGAATATTGATGAGCATAACCGGATTCCTACCACGGACGGACGCCTTCTCCGAAGGATCGTGCGGGACGCCAGGACCAGAGGATCATCGGCTAAAGATACGATCCGGATGTGGCCGTCGGTACGGATGGGAGAGGAAAAAAATATTTTCCCGTATCAGGAAGAGGCAGATGTGATGTTTAATTCTGCGCTGATTTATGAACTGGCGGTATTGAAGCCTTATGTAGAAGCCCGGCTGTTTGGGATCGGTCGGGATGAGCCGGAGTACACAGAGGCAAAACGGCTTTTGAAGTTTTTGGATTATTTTGTAGGGATCGGCAGTGAAAATGTTCCGACCAATTCTCTGCTGAGAGAATTTATAGGCGGGGGATGTTTCAGGATCTGACGCTATATTAATAAGATTAATAGGATAGAAATTGTCAGGCTTGTGAAAGAAAGAAATCATCTTTTCACAGGCCCTGTTTCATAGCTTTTATCTTTTATAAAATGTCTGAATGGACTCCAGGCGGGAAGACATATTAGCAAGCATGGCGTCTGCGACCGCTAAAGCTGCCATAGCCTCCACAACTACCACCGCTCTGGGGACGATCACGGGATCATGCCGCCCTTTGACTGTCAGAGTAGTATTTTCCATATTGCGGGTGACAGTCTGCTGTGGTTTGGAAATAGAAGCTGTCGGCTTTACTGCTGCCCGGAGAATGATCTGGCTGCCGTCGCTGATGCCGCCCAGGATGCCGCCGGCGTGGTTGCTCTTCTTGGACAGACGGCCATTTTCGCAGTAGAAGGGGTCGTTATTCTGGCTTCCAAGGAGAAGGGAAGAGGCAAAGCCTTCTCCAATCTCTACACCCTTGACAGCGCCGATGGACATGACTGCTTTCGCAAGAGAGGCATCCAGCTTTTCAAAGACCGGATCGCCAATTCCGGCAGGAACCCCGTCAATCAGGCATTCGATGGTTCCGCCGGAGGAGTCCAGTTCCTTTATACAGCTTTCCAGGTATTCCGATGCTTTTTTTGGCCCATTCCATGTTTGGCATATACAGGCTGTTCTGAAAAATGCAGGAAAGATCGGTCTCGTCCTCGGGGATGCAAAAGGCCCCGATAGACCGGGTGTATGCATCAGCCGGATCCCCAGGGAGGCCAGCAGCTTTGAGGCAATGGCCCCGGCAGCCACGCGTCCGATGGTCTCCCGGCCGGAGGAACGCCCGCCGCCCCTGTAATCGCGGAAACCATATTTGGCATCATAGGTATAGTCAGCATGTCCGGGCCGGTAAGTGTCCATGACATTGCTATAGTCTCTGGAACGCTGGTCGTGATTATAGATCATGACCGAAATGGGGGTTCCTGTTGTAAAGCCTTCGAAAACACCAGAGAGAATCTGTACTTTATCGTCTTCCTGTCTGGCGGTAGAGTAACGGCTCTGGCCAGGTTTCCGCCGGTTCAGATAAGGCTGGATATCCTTTGCCGAGAGAGGAAGACCGGCAGGACATCCGTCGATAACGGCGCCGATGGCGGGACCGTGGGATTCTCCCCAGGTTGTGACGGTGAATAATCTTCCAAATGTTGATCCAGACATAATCGTTCAAGCTCCTTTTCTAAAAGATGTAATCCAATGACATCTATTATATAGAAAAGACGGGGAACCTGCAATCATAAAGTCTTCAAAAAAACTTCACTTTTTTTTGTGATTTTATGTTGTACTTTTAAATATATGCATATTATAATAGGAGAGTATGAATATTATGGCATATTATATTTGCCGGATGTGATATAAAGAGGAGTAAGGATAATGAGTAAGAATGACAAAAGGGCAGAGGAGATCATGGAAGAAACCATGAATGAGATCATGGACGATCTGGATCAGACAGATGCCTTTGACGAAGACGACTTTGAAGACGAAGATGACTTTGAAGACGAAGACGACTTTGAAGATGAAGAGGATTTTGGAGACGACACTTTCTCAGACGAAGAATTTATGACGAAGGCGATGAGATGGAGGAGGATCCCGGCATGGCAGAGTTTATCGACGAGGAGACGCCGGAAGAAGAGGCGGATGAGTTAGAACCATCCGGCGCAGATGAGGACGAAGCGGATGCAGAAGAACAGGATCCGGAAAAAGCCGAGAAAAAGAAAAGACGAAAAAAGAAAGCGCTGATTGTGATCGGAAGTATTCTGGGCGTGCTGATCCTTGTATATGTAGGCTTTGCTATATATTTTAACAGCCATTTCATGTTTAATACCAGGATTAACGGGACTAATTTTTCCCTGCAGAGCGTCAGTCAGGTGGAAAAGTATATGGAACAGCAGGTAGAAGACTATGTGCTGACACTGGAGGAGTCTGACGGCGATACGGAGACAATTTCCGGCAGCGACATTACGCTGGAATATGTACCGGGAGACGAACTGGCCAAGCTGGCAGAAAACCAGAACAAGCTGCTGTGGATCACATCCCTGTGGGATGCGCCGGAGATTGAGGCGAAGGTAGGCGTGGAGTATGACGAGAAGCGCTGAATGAACAGATTGCAGGCTTCAGTGCCTGGCAGAGGAGAATCAGACGGCGTCTGTTGACGCACATCCGGAGTTCCAGACCGATAAGTTTGTTGTCGTGGATGAAGTGGTCGGTACACAGATCGACACAGAGAAATTTAATGAAGCAGTAAATGCGGCTATCAATGGATTTCAGTCTACACTGGATCTGACAGAGGCCGGGTGTTATATTCTTCCGAGATTCACGGCGGAATCTGAAGAGGTGCAGACAGCGGCTGATACCATGAACAGTTATCTGGGGGCGAATGTTACATATGACTTCAGCCTTATACAGAGGTTGTGGATGCATCTGTCATTTCTCAGTGGGTGACGGTCGATGCAGATATGAATGTTACATTCAGCCAGGATGCCGTAAAGGCATATATCCAGTCGCTGGCAGACAAATATAATACAAAAGGCAAGGCCCGCACGATCACTACCGCAACCGGAAATCAGGCGACGGTAGAGGGCGGAAGCTATGATGGCAGATCGATCAGGAAGCGGAGTACAATGCCTGATCGCCAACATCCAGAATGCGGAGACTGTGACCAGAGAACCAAGCTATGCCAGCCGGGGTGCGAGCCATGAAGGAAACGATTATGGCAGCACTTACGCAGAAGTAGATCTGACGAATCAGATGGTATATTTTGTCCAGAACGGACAGGTGGTCCTGTCCTCAGCATGTGTGACGGGGAATCCGAATAATGGTAACGGCACGCCGCAGGGAGTTTATTCGCTGGCTTATAAGGAACTGGATTCCGTGCTCCGGGGAGAAAAACGCCCGGACGGGTCTTACGAGTATGAAAGTCCGGTTAAATACTGGATGCCATTTAATGGAGGCATTGGGTTCCACGACGCCACATGGCAGTCGTCCTTTGGAGGCTCACGCTATCTGACGAACGGATCACATGGCTGTATTAACCTGCCTTACGATGTGGCCGGGCAGCTCTATAATCTGATTTCGGCCGGAACACCGGTGGTATGCATTATTAAAAGGGGTAGTTATGTATCAATTACTGAAGAAAGACGGAAAAGCAAAAAGAGGAAGATTTACTACGGTACATGGGGTCGTTGAGACCCCTGTATTTATGAATGTGGGAACTGTGGCTGCTATTAAGGGAGCGGTCTCCACAGATGATCTTAGAGGGATCAAGACTCAGATCGAGCTGTCCAATACGTATCATCTCCACGTAAGGCCGGGAGATCAGGTGATCCGGAAGCTGGGAGGGCTTCATAAGTTTATGGCCTGGGACAAGCCGATCCTGACAGATTCCGGAGGATTCCAGGTGTTTTCCCTGGCGGGCTTAAGAAAGATCAAAGAAGAAGGTGTTTATTTTCATTCTCATATTGATGGAAAGAAAATTTTCATGGGCCCGGAGGAGAGTATGCAGATCCAGTCCAATCTGGCGTCTACCATAGCGATGGCCTTTGATGAATGTCCCTCCAGCGTGGCGGACAGAGAATATATGGAGCGCTCTGTGGAGCGCACGTCAAGGTGGCTTGTCCGGTGCAAAAAGGAGATGGAAAGACTCAACAGCCTTCCGGATACGATCAACCGGAAGCAGATGCTGTTTGGCATCAATCAGGGTGGTGTCTATGAAGACATCCGTATCCGCCATGCCCGGCAGATCGCAGAGCTCGATCTGGACGGTTATGCCATTGGTGGGCTGGCTGTAGGAGAGTCTCATGAGGATATGTACCGGATCCTGGATGCAGTAGTGCCGTATCTGCCGGAAACAAAGCCGACTTACCTGATGGGTGTGGGAACGCCGGTAAATATCCTGGAAGCCGTGGACAGGGGCGTAGACTTTTTTGACTGTGTGTACCCCAGCAGGAACGGACGGATGGCCATGTCTATACAAATCATGGGAAACTGAATCTTTTTAACGCAAAGTATGAGCTGGACGACAGACCGATCGAAGAAGGATGTCAGTGTCCGGCCTGCCGCACTTATTCCAGAGCATATATCCGGCATCTTTTAAAAGCCAAGGAAATGCTGGGCATGCGCCTGTGTGTGCTTCATAATCTGTATTTTTATAATACTATGATGGAAGAAATCCGGGAAGCAATCGAAGCTGGAAATTATCAGGCATATAAAAAGCGGAAAATAGAGGGAATGACAGGCGGAAAATCCTAAAAAATTCCATGAAATTGCAGGAAATTACTTGAAGAAATGCACATTTTTGTGTATGATAGCAATAGTGTTTATAGATATTAGGAGGAATTATTATGTACGCATTAGCATCACAGAGCTCCGGCGGAAGCTGGGTATTGCTGATCCTGGTATATGCAGTGATCTTTGCAGGCTTCTGGTTTATTTTTATCAGACCACAGAGAAAAGAGCAGAAAAGAGTTCAGGCTATGATCTCCGAGATGGAAGTTGGAGATACCGTGCTGACGACCAGCGGATTTTACGGTGTTATCATTGACATCAGCGATGATGACATCATTGTAGAGTTCGGCAGCAACCGGAATTGCCGGATTCCAATGCAGAAGGCAGCGGTTGCCCAGGTAGAAAAGGCAGCAGCAGAATAGATAAGCAGAAAATGAGACGCTTCGGGATTGCAAGTGCAGGATCCCGGAGCGTTTTTGCGTACAGATAAGGAAGATCTTTCCTGTTTCTTGTACTAAATTCCATACATAGAGGAGAATGATAACTATTATCAAAATAAACCTTGATGTTTGAATACCGTGATGATATACTGACCTTGCTAAAAGGAAAAGACACAGGAAAGGAGAAACAGGAAATGGCACAGTTTGAACAGTGGGCAGGATTCAGGGGAGAAAACTGGAGGAAATCTGTTGATGTCCGCAATTTTATCCAGGAAAACTATACCATGTATGATGGAGATGAAGCCTTCCTGGAGGAGCCGACAGAGGCAACAAATCTTTTATGGGGAAAGCTTCAGGAGCTGCAGCAAGAGGAACGTGCAAAAGGCGGCGTTCTGGATATGGAGACAGGAATTGTTTCCGGACTGACCTCCTATGGACCAGGATATATCAGCGAAGAATTAAAGGAGATGGAGCAGGTAGTAGGCCTGCAGACAGACAAGCCTTTAAAACGTGCATTTATGCCGTTCGGAGGCATCAAGATGGCAGAGCAGGCCTGCACAACCTACGGATATCAGCCCAGCGAGAAGCTGCATGAAATATTTACTAAATATCATAAGACGCATAATCAGGGAGTGTTTGATATCTATACACCGGAGATGAAGAAAGCACGCCACAATAAAATTATCACCGGACTTCCGGACACTTACGGAAGAGGGCG
>ENA-OPZM01000603-OPZM01000603.1-human-gut-metagenome-genome-assembly--contig:-NODE-603-length-15165-cov-3.150352_pt1 | contig 15165 bp, 15 predicted proteins | sample MGYA00242478_ERZ504493 | MGnify/ENA primary metagenome ERZ504493 (study PRJEB26092, sample SAMD00036227) | human gut metagenome | host: Homo sapiens | study: EMG produced TPA metagenomics assembly of...
GTGGAACGGATCAGCGGGTTGGGCTGGTGCCCAGAGCCATGATCATGGTATCCACATCCAGCTCAAACTCGCTGCCTCCTTGACGATGGGGCGGCGGCGGCCGGAAGCATCGGGTTCGCCCAGCTCCATCTCCACGCAGGTCATGCCCTTCACGCAGCCGTTTTCATCGCCCAGAACCTCGACCGGGTTGGTCAGTGTCTTGAAGATGATGCCCTCTTCCTCGGCATGCTCGACTTCTTCCTTACGGGCAGGCAGTTCGGCCATGCCGCGGCGGTATACAATGTACACCTGCTCGGCACCCAGGCGCTTGGCGCAGCGGGCTGCGTCCATGGCGACGTTGCCGCCGCCCACAACGGCAACGGCACGGCTCTTCATGATAGGGGTGCGGCTGCCAGGCTGGTATGCTTTCATCAGGTTCACGCGGGTCAGGTACTCGTTAGCAGAGTAAACGCCTTCAGGCTCTCGCCGGGGATGCCCATAAAGCGGGGCAGACCGGCGCCGGAAGCGATATAGATTGCCTCAAAGCCATAGTCGTTCATCAGCTCGTCAACGGTCAGCACCTTGCCGATGACCATGTTGCACTCAATATCAACACCCAGCTCTTTCAGGCCTTCCACTTCGTGCTGCACAATATCCTTGGGCAGACGGAACTCCGGAATGCCGTACATCAGAACGCCGCCTGCAACGTGCAGGGCTTCGTATACGGTAACCTTATAGCCCAGCTTGGCCAGGTCGCCGGCAACGGTCAGGCCGGAAGGACCTGCACCGATAACTGCCACCTTATGGCCGTTCGGCTCCGGCTTAGCAGCCGGGGTGTGGACGTTTTCACGGTGCCAGTCAGCCACAAAGCGCTCCAGGCGGCCAATGCCGACGGGTTCGCCCTTGATGCCGCGCACGCACTTGCCCTCGCACTGGTTCTCCTGCGGGCAGACACGGCCACAGACAGCGGGCAGCGCGCTGGACTTTGCGATGACTTGGTAAGCAGCTTCAAAATCGCCTTTTGCCACTTCGGCAATAAAGGCGGGAATATCGATCTGAACAGGGCAGCCGGTGCGGCAGGCGGGCTTTTTGCACTGCAGGCAGCGCTTGGCTTCGTTCACAGCCATTTCAGCGGTATAGCCCAGGGCAACTTCCTTAAAGTTTTTGTTGCGGACGTTGGGGTCCTGGCTGGGCATGGGGCATTTTTTCGGGTCCATATTCGGCATGTTACTCAACCTCCTTTTTCAGCAGGTTGCATTCCGCTTCCCGCGCGTGGGCTTCAAAATCGCGGTACATGGTGCCGCGGTGCATGGCTTCATCAAAATCGACTTCAAAACCGTCGAAATCGGGGCCATCCACACAGGCAAATTTGGTTTTGCCGCCCACAGTCAGGCGGCAGCCGCCGCACATGCCGGTGCCATCCACCATGATGGGATTCATGGAAACAACGGTCTTAACGTTATAAGGCTTGGTGGTCTTGACAACGAACTTCATCATGATCAGCGGTCCGATGGTGATGACCTCGTCAAAGTTGGCGCCAGCCTTGATCTTTTCTTCCAGCGGCATCGTCACAACGCCCTTCTGGCCGTAAGAACCGTCATCGGACATGATGATCAGCTCGTCACAGCAGGCGCGGAATTCGTCTTCCAGGATGACAAGGTCTTTATTACGGAAGCCGATGATGCCGGTAACCTTGGTGCCCTGGGCCTTGAGGGCCTGGGCAACGGGCAGGGCAATGGCGCAGCGACGCCGCCGCCGACCACACAGACATTTTTGAGCCCTTCAATTTCAGTTGCTTTGCCCAGCGGGCCGACAAAGTCATGCACATACTCGCCCTCTTTGAGGGAGTTCAGCTGCATGGTGCCTGCGCCGACGATCTGGAAAATGATGGCCACAGTGCCTGCTGCGGCATCATAATGGGCAATCGTCAGGGGGATGCGCTCAGAATCCTCCTTGGCGCGGATGATGATGAACTGGCCCGCTTTCGCCTTTTTAGCGATCAGCGGTGCTTCAATGACCATTTCGGTCACTGTGGGGTTCAATTCCCGCTTTTTAACGATCTTGAACACTTGTTCTAACCTCGCTTTTTCTCCGTTTTATCATTCCGTCCCCCGCCTGCCAAATGCGCACAAGCAGGCAAAAGGGTAGATGGTATCATTGTACCATATTTACTTTACCAGCTTTTTTCAGGATTGTAAAGCGGTAAAGTGTGGTGTTTTATCGTCGCAGTGTGTCAAAGAATGCTCTGTCGGGGCGAACATTGTTCGCCTGCAGTCTTTCTCCGTGTATGCTGTTTCCCGGAAAAGCCGCTGCATCATCAGGTTGGTGGGCGCACAATGTGCGTTCCTACGGCCTCCACAGAATATTTGGGCATACCAAGTTATGACATGCGGTACCGTCCTGTCTGCGCTGTTCACACCGTCAAAGCGTCAATGGCGGCTTTGCATGCCTGCAGGGTCAGGTAGGTGACTGCACAGTCTGAGCCGATAAACCAGCGTTCTTCGCCGTTACAGACAATTTTGCGGATCAATTTTCCACGGTACTCCGCCTGGATATAAATGCCGTTTGCCATGTTGCTGCCCCCTTTTCCGGCCGGCTAAAAGTAGCCTTACTTTTTATTGTGCCATCTTTTGGAGCAGCTTACAAGGGCAGGCAGTGTAAAATTTCGCCCATGCTGCGTACAGAAAATTCAGCAGTTGCACCAAAACTTTATCCATGCGCGGCAAACTGATAATATTTGACAGCGTTTCCAGTTTTTTCACTGGAAAACTGTAGCTTTTTATGCTATACTGTATCAAAATATCTGCCGTTTTATTTTTACAAAATTATTGCGTCCTTTTGCAGGGCGTGTATAATATAATAGTAGATAATACGGGTGCAGCTGCACCCGGCTGGAGGAATACGGATATGACAAAGCAAGAGATGCTGCAGTTAAAAATGACTGCGACCCGCGTGCGCATGGGCATTATTGAAGCGACCCATGGCGGCAAAAGCGGGCACCCGGGCGCAGCCTTTCTGCTGCTGATGTGCTGACTTACTTATACTTTAAGGAAATGCAGATCGATCCGCAGAACCCGCAGGACCCTGACCGTGACCGTTTTGTGCTTTCCAAGGGCCATGCAGCGCCGGGTCTGTACTCGGTGCTGGCAGAGCGCGGGTTCTTCCCCGTGGCTGACCTGCCTACCCTGCGCCGCTCCGGCAGCTACCTGCAGGGCCACCCCAACATGAACACGGTTCCCGGTGTTGATATGAGCACCGGCAGCCTGGGCCAGGGTGTTTCCGCCGCAGCCGGCATGGCACTGGCCGCCAAGATGAAGAACCCCGACATCAACGTGTACACCCTGCTGGGTGACGGCGAGATCGAAGAGGGCGAGTGCTGGGAAGCATTTATGTTTGCCAACCACTATAAGCTGGATAACCTCTGCATCATGATCGACGTGAACGGCCTGCAGATCGACGGCCCCACCGCCAAGGTCATGAACAGCGAACCGCTGGACCAGAAGATGGATGCCTTCGGCTTTAACACCATCATCTGCAACGGCAACAGCCTGGCTGACCTGGAGCAGGCATTCATCTTGTTTGACCGCTCCCATGGTTCCGGCAAGCCGACCTGCTTCCTGCTGCACACCACCAAGGGCCTGGGCGTGAGCTTTATGGAGAACGCTGTGGATTGGCACGGCAAAGCCCCCAACGATGCCGAGTATGACAAGGCGATGGCCGAGCTGCGCGCCAGCTATGAAGTGATGGAAAAGGAGGCTGAACGGATCAATGCTGATAACAAGAGCATTGCCACGCGCGACAGCTACGGTGCTGCGCTGCTGGAACTGGCCGATGCAGGCCATGACGATATCGTGGTATTTGATGCGGATTTGTCCGCTTCGACCCGTACCTCAGTATTTGCAAAAAAATATTCTGAACGCTTTTTTGACTGCGGCATTGCCGAGTGCAACATGGTCGGTGTAGCCGCCGGCATGTCCACCTTTGGCTATGTGCCTTTTGTTTCCTCGTTTGCCATGTTTGCTGCGGGCCGCGCTTTTGAGCAGATCCGCAACAGCATCGGTTACCCCGAGCTGAACGTCAAGATTGCTGCCACCACGGCGGCCTGTCCGTCGGCGAGGACGGTGCTTCCCACCAGTGCTGCGAGGACTTTGCGCTGATGCGCACCATCCCCGGCATGGTCGTGATCTGCCCCTCTGACGATCTGGAAGCCCGCGCCGCTGTGCGCGCCGCTTACGCCCACAAGGGTCCCGTTTACCTGCGTTTCAGCCGTCTGGCCACCCCTTCCCTGCATGATGCCAATAACTATACTTTTGAAATCGGCAAGGGCGAGGTTCTGTGCGACGGTTTTGATCTGGCCATCATCTCCACCGGTCTGATGACCAGCGAAGCTCTGAAGGCTGCTGTCACCCTGAAGCGTCAGGATGCCATCAGTGTGCGCGTGATCAACATGCCCACCATCAAGCCGCTGGACGAAGAGATCGTTCTGCGCGCTGCCCGCGAGTGCCACAAAATCATCACGGTGGAAGAGCACAGCGTGATCGGCGGCCTGGGCGAGGCTGTTTGCAGTCTGCTGAGCGAGAAGGCCCCCACGCCCGTGCGCCGCATTGGTGTGCAGGATAAATTCGGCCATTCCGGCCCCGCATGGGAGGTTCTGCGCGATTACGGCCTGACCGCCGACGCCATTGCCGATGCCGTGCGCAGCTTTGTGAAAGAGGACCAGTAAGCTCTTTCCCCCGCCCCATTTGATTCAATAAGCAACACCCCGCCATCCGGTTCAAACGCCGGGCGGCGGGGTGTTTTGGTTTGTATGGATTTAGGTCAGAACTGATTGCACGCAAACACGCTGGCTCCGGTGGGCGCGGGCGGCGGCAAGGCCGGGGGCACTGTCCTCAAAGATCATGGTATGGGCGGCGTCCACGCCAAAGTGGGCCATGGCTTTCAGGTAGCCCTCCGGGTCCGGCTTATTGTTGACCACATCTTCCTGGGTCAGGATCAGGTCAAACCAGTCAGTGCAGTGAAAGTGGTCCAGCATTTCCGTTGCGTTCTGGCGGCTTCCTGTGGTAATCACGGCCAGGTAATGGGTGGGGCGCAGGGCTTCCAAGATGACAAACAGTGCCTCGTTTTTGCGGGCTATGTCCATGTTGGCGGCGTAATACTGCTTTTTCAGGTCATGCACCCGCTCCACATCCTCGGCAGAGGGGCTGCCGCCCATCAGCGGCTGCAAAAAGGCGCGGTAATGACTGCCGTTGCAGTAAGCGGCATAGTAATCATAATCCACCGTAAAGCCGAACGACTCCAGCGCACGGCGGTAGCTTTCAGCGTTGACGGCAACCGTATCAAACAATGTGCCGTCCAGATCAACGGCGATCAGTCCTTGCTTTTTCATCAAACTTTCCCTCGTTTTCCCATGTATTCAGGTCGTTGGCCACCATGACAAGCCCAGCATAGAACATGGGGGCACGCTTTTTATCTTTGTTGAGCTTGTAGGGCATCAGGCGCAGCCAGTGGATGAGCTCGTGCGCCAGGATGCTGTGCAGCCCTGCCGCGCCGCAGCGGGCACGCAGGTCATCGCAGACCGCTTCAAACAGCGTATCATAGGCGGCGGAGCGGGTCAGCTGGAAGTCAATATGGTTTTCCTGCACAGTGCAGCGCGGGGTCATCATCATGAACTCATAGCCGCCGTGCAGGCTTTGCAGCAGTTTGCCGTAATCCAGGTAGGGGCTGTCGTGCAGATTGCCGGTGTTGGGGTCAATGATGTACACGCTTTATCGGGGTTCTCCACATCGGTGCGGCAGATGATGTTTTCCACCGTCAGATCGCCGTGGATATCCGCCACGGGGTCTGCAGCGAACAGGGTACGCAGCGCATTGTGGTCAAACAGGCGGCCCAGCTCTTTCAGGTTGCGGTAGCTGCGGCCATTGATCCAGATGCGGTCATAGTTCCACAGTTCTTTCAGGATGCGGGCGTCCCGGATCTTTTCCAGATTGGCATCCATCTTTTTGTTCAGGTATTCCTCTATTTTTTCGGGATCCGCCGGGCGGGCTGTGGCGCGGTAGAGCTGTTCATCCAGTGCCCGCAGCACACTGCGCAGGATGGCTGCGCTTTTTCCCGGCGGGTTGGAATGGATATAGCGGAACAGCCCCACCGCGCTGCCGGAATAGGTCATATCATACCAGCAGTAGCCTTCGCCGGTGCCCTCGCGCAGAATTTCGCACAGCGGCAGGCGGGCGGCATTGCGGCGCAGCCAAGCCAGCTGTTCGGCCAGTTTGGCACCGTCCGCGCCAAAGGCGTATTTGCGGTAAAAGGTCGCGGCACCATCGGTACACAGCATGGTAGTTGCGTTGGAACCGGCAGAATAATCCTGCAAAATGGTAATGTTCTGGTTGATCTCAATGAACTTGGCCACATAGGCTTTGTTCTGCAGGCTGAAATACTGGTTGAGGAATGCGCCGCGGTCCCGCGGGTCCACCTGGGGCAGCAGGTTCAGGTAGTTTTCCTGCCCGGCTTCCCGGTTGGCGATCGGCTCCGCTGCACCGTTCAGAGCGGCGCGCAGATGTTCCGGCAAAAGAGGTGCCGCAAACATAACCGCCAGCGGCAGCAGGAACCAGGCGATCACCAGCCACGGGCGGCATCGCTCAAACCGAGGGAGCCCGCCACGCCAAGGCTGGTCACATCCACGCTCTTGACGCCGAACAGCATGTTGAACACTTCCACCAAGCCAAAGCTGCCGCCAGCGCCGCCGCAGGCAATGATTGCCTGCCCCAGCACCGCGTAAGAAGCAAGGTAGGCCCCCCACATGAGAACCGTATTGAGCAGCAGCCGCCACAGGTTGACGCGGCGCAGATCCTTGAAGGTATTGATGAGACTCCAGCAGAACACAAGGCCGTCCAGCTTGATGGTATCATTGAAAATGCTGCACACGGCCAGGCAACACCGCTTGAGCAGGTCCCGCAGCAGCACCACCAGCACCAGGGCGGCGGCCAGAAGCAGCGCAAAAACCAGATAATACCGCGCTGCGCCCAAAACCGCAGCGCCGCCCAGCCCGGCCAGCCGGAACCCGCCGAACAGCAGCGCCACCACCCACACATCCAGAAAGCGATCCATGATGACAGTGGCAAAAGCAAAGCCTGTTCCGGTTTTCATTTTGCGGCCAGCCAGAGCGGCGCGCAGAAAATCGCCCACATGGAATGGCAGCAGAAAGTTGACGGCATAGCCCCCGGCCATGGCGCGCAGCAGGCTGCGGCGCTGGGGGTATTCATAAATGCGGATGAACTGTTCCCACCGGAGCAGGCGGAACACATGCCCCAGCAGCACCAATGCCGCGGAGGAAAGCAGCAATAATAAAATGGTTCCGAAAGGTTGCATCGGCGGTCACCTGAATCAGTTAGTTTATTGGGGGGATTTTACATCAGCATTTCAAACGCGGCCTTGTTGGCTTCCTGTTCCGCCTGGGCATACTCCGCCGGGGTGCCAAAGGCAGGTGCAGATCAGTTGCAAATCCGCGCAGGTCCGCCCCGCGGGCGGCCAGCACGTTGTAAATGCCGGAAACAAAAAATTCTTTATAATCGCAGTGGTGCAGGTACTCTGCACAGGCAGAAGCATAGAGCTGCTTATTTTTGAAGTAATACGCCCCGCAGATAGCATCATGCTGACGACCTGCTTTTCCACCGTGTGGCACACCCTGCCGTCGGCCCCATATTGCAGGTAGCTGTAGGCCGGGGAGTCGCTGGCAAAGGTCAGCAGTGCGCCGTCCGGGCCGTTGGCAAAATCGCCCGCCTTGCAAAACTCATTGAACGGCTTGCAGAGGAACAGGTGGTCGCAGTCATTAAAGAGCAGCGGCTCATCGTCCGGCAGGCTTTCCGTCCCGCGCAGGCGGTGATGGCGGCGCCTCCGTCACTTCGGGCAGGGCCACGATTTTGGCATCGGGGTAATAGGTTTTGATTTCCCGGTCAATGGCATGGTCGCGGATATGCTCCTCCAGCACCACAAAGGTGATATCGGCACAGTCCACAAATTTGGCAATGCTCTGGGTTGCCCAATAGAAAAACGGGCGGTCGTTGATCTCGATTAGGGGCTTGGGCATCACAAAGCCGTTTTCAAAAAAGCGGCTGCCGCGCCCGGCCATCGGCATTACAAGGTGCAGCTTTGCCATGTTATTCCCCTTTCGCATCGCGGGCAGCCAGCATGGCGCACTCGTTCTCGATCACGCGGCGCAGGCCTTCGCGGATGTCGATCTTCGGTTCCCAGCCATAGCACTCTTTGGCGTGGGTGTTATCGCACAGGGAATACTTGTTGACCTCGTGGTCCAGAATTTCCGGCTTGATGCCGTAAGCGCCGCCGTACAGCTCCGGGTACTTGGCCCAATAGTGGCTGGACGGGCAGTATTTGGCTTCGATCTGCTTGCCCATCAGCTCGCAGGCCGTGGCGTACAGTTCGCGGACGGAGTAGTTCTTGTTGCTGGAAACGTTGACGGCATCAAAGCCCGGCTGATCCCACACGCGCATGGCCAGGTCGATAAGGTCATCCACATAGATATAATCGCGGCGCTGGTTGCCGTCAGAGTGGAACTCCGGCACGCGGTCATAGTACAGCTCGCGGATCATATAGCCCACAAACGGCGGCTGCTTGCGCAGGCAGTCAATGTGCGGGCCGTAAACGTTGGCAAAGCGCAGGCAGGTGATGTTCATGCCGTAGGTATCGGCAAAGCTCTGGCAGAACCGCTCGCCGCAGTATTTGGTGTTGGGATAGATCAGCGTGGGCGGGTTGAACTTGGATTCCACGGTCGGGAACTCGGTTTCATTCTCGTACATCGCGTTGGTGGATGCCTGAATGACATGCTTAACGCCGGTGCGGCGGGCGTTTTCCAGCACGTTGACAAGGCCCAGTGTGTTGACGCTGACGGCCTCCACCGGGTCGCTCTGGCAGTCCGGCAGGGGGGCAATGCCCGCAATGTTATAGACGATATCAAACTTTTCCTGCTCAAACAGGGCTTTCATGCCCTCTTTATCGCGGATATCCATCTTGATGACATCGGCGGAAAAATCATGGTCGTCAAAATGCAGGTTATCGGCGCTGCCATAGCTGTAGTTATCCACACCAATGGCGGTATGGCCGTTTTTCCACAATGCATGCATAAGCTGGCCGCCGATAAACCCGGCAGCACCCGTTACCAGAACCTTCATAATCAACATCCCCCTTTACAGATTAGAAGCAATGATGGTGCTTGTATATTCTTCGATTGGTTTTTCCCGCCATTCGCGGGTCACAAACTCGTTTTTGTTTTTCAGGTAGCGCCCGCACAGTTTGAGCAGGCTGACGCCAAAGCTGGTCAGTTTGTTGTTGGATACCTGGTCTTCCTCCCGCCAGCTGATGGGGAAGAAAAGGACTTTCTGCTTGAGGTGGCAGAGGGCCAGGATCATGCAGTCATTAAAATACAACGTATCCGGAAATTTTTTATAATAACCGTTTGCCAGCGGTGTCACTGCGTACAGGTTCAGGCCGCTGCCCAGGTCGGTGATCTTGTGCCCGGCCACCAGGCTGAACAGCCAGTTAAAGCCATAGTTGCCCACCACGCGCAGAGTGCTGTAGCCCTTGATGCGGCTTCCCGGCATAAAACGGGAGCCGAGGCAGCAATCGTACTTGCGGTGGCGGCCGCTGTGTACCAGGGGCAGCACATCGCGGATATCGCCCTGGTCGTCGCCATGCAGCACAATCAGGTAGTCGAAGTTATGCTGAACGGCGTACTGGAATGCCACTTTATGGCTGCCGCCCAGGCCATAGTTCTGGTCGTTGCGCAGCAGGCGGACCGGGGCCTGCGGGTGGGCCTGCATCCAGCTTTGCACGGCGGCCTCGGTGCCGTCGGTGGAGCGGTTATTGACCACGATGCACTCGGTGACCATAGCGGCCACCTGACGGTCCAGCAGCTGGTTCAGCACACGGGGCACCTGTTTTTCACAGTTATAGGCAGGGATAAAAACAAGAAAGCGTTCCGGCATAGGGCAAGCCTCCTGAACAAGATATTTTGATTGATTATAGAATACTATATTTGGGGCGGGGGGTCAAATTGAAAGGAGCGAAGATTGAATTAGAAATTAGGGCGGGCCTGCGGTTTTGCGCTGTGGGGAACGGTCGAGACCGTTCCCTGCAAAGCCGTTGGAAATGTGCTCTACACACCCGCAGGTTTTCCACATTTTTTCCTGTGCTTGTGGAAACTCAATCGACTACCAGCACTTGCAGGTGGGCGGTGCCGTGGGTGACGGGGTAGCGGGCGGTGATGGTAAAGTTTTCTTCGATCCAGGCATGGAACGCGGCCATATCGCGCACTTCGGCTTCATCATACAGAATCACATCGGGACGCTTCTCGGGCAATTCCTCATAATACTGGATGAACCGCGGGTCGCTGTCGGTACCGGAGATGACGGACGCCTGACCGATGGTCAAGGTTCCTCCCGCCATCATAAAGCCAAGGCCGTGCTGCTCGCCAATAGCCTGCAGCACCTGCTTGCCCGCAAAGTTCCAGCGCTTCGTACAGGGCCATCTGCATATCGGCGGCTTTTTCGTCCGCCCAGGTCCCTGCGGCGGGGCCTGCGGTGATCTGCTTCAGGTTGGCTGTTGCCACATTGGCAGGCTTCCACCCCGTTACCAGAACGCACCAGAACCGGCACACCAGCAAAAATACCAGCAGCGCCGCCAGCACACACTGACCCTGGGGCAGTTTTCCCTGCTCCGGATTCTCCTGCCTGCACGCCAACATGGCAAAGCAGCCGCAGAGCGCGGGCCAGGTCAGATACATAAAGGTAGCCGAAAAGCCCAGCAGCGTAGAGCGCAGAATGAACGCATACGCCGCTATGCCCGGCAGAAAGCCCAGCCAGAACAGCGGCTCCCGCGCCGTGCCGCGCCCCTTGCGGAACGCCCAGGCCGCCGCCAGCACCAGCGCCGGCATAAAATAGCGCTCATCGGAGCTGGAGTCCGCCACAGCGCGCACCGCGCAGAGCAGGGCCGCCAGAATGCCCCAAAGGTTCAGGGCAAGGCCGATCCAATCCCGTTTTTGGCGGGTTTTGGCCCACCACAGCAGACAGAGCACCACGCTGGCGGCCAGCGGCTTTGCCAGGAATTTGGCGGTGTTCAGTGCCTGGCTTGCCAACAGGGCCAGCCGCTGGCTTGTGGTAAAATCATACTGCGGGTCGTTCAGGATCAGGCTGACGCGCTGCAAAAACACGGTAAGCCCCATGCCGGGCAGCACATACGCCAGAAACGCTGCCGCGCAGGCCATACAGCCCAGCACAAACAGCACCGCGCCGCGGGGGATCTTACAGATCGTCGGCTCCTTGCCGCGGCGGTCCAGCAACACCATGCCGATAAAAATCACCGCCGCCGCCAGCGCGCTTTGCGGGAACGCCAGAAAGCTGAAGCAGGCGCACACCGCCCCCAGCACTACCAGCCATGGGCGGCGGAAACCATGGGTGTAATAATGGTAAAAGCACAAAAATGCTGCCACGGTGAAGTGGAACTGCTGGCTGATATAATCCGGCCCCAAGAACCACTTGGGGGTGTAGACAAACAGCACCACCGCGCTCAGCAGCGCCCCATGGCGGCCAATGGTCTGCTTGAAATCGCGGTAAAATACCGCGCTCATGGCCGCTTTGCAGACCAGCACCACAGCGCGCACAAACAGCAGTGCCCCGGTGGTTGTGCCTGCAATGGCGGTATACAGAGCCAGCACCAGCGCTGCCGGTAAGGCCGAAAGCTGGTGCGGCTCCCACATGGTATAAAACAGCCGGTCCCCCTTTACCAGGCGGAAGCCCAGGGAGAACGCATATTCTTCATCAATTTCCAGCCCCACAAACAGCGTTTTGGCCATGGCGAGAACCGCCAGAACCAGCAGCACCGGGGTTAAAATTTTCCACAGGCGGTCCTGTGCATTTTTTTGCGGCATAGGCCGCCCCTCCTCTATTGTTTGATTTCATGTAAGGCAAAGCGACGGGCGCACAATGTGCGCCCCTACGGGAGTTCTGCAATTTCTAATTGCTAATTAGGTTACAGGTGTTTTTGCAGCAGTTTGTCCCTTGCGCACAGCAAATACGGCAGGTAGTTTTCGCAAAAGGCTTCCCATTTGCATTGCAGCCAGCTGCGGGTGTGCTGAGAATGGTGTTTGACCGCCGCCACATCAAAGTAGCGGGATTTATTGCGCACAATGATTTTTTGCTCAAAGGGCATCTGCCAGCCTTCCGGGTACCAGTAAGTGGGGGGCAACAGGCGGTAGCTGCCGGGGTGTTCGGCGGCATAGCGGTTCAGCTGGCTTTCGTCATGCCACAGGGGCACCACGCCGTTGCGGATATCCTGCTCTGTGCGGCGGTCCAGCTCTTTGCACATGGCCAGGAATGCCGCGGAGGTACCGCCGTTCAGCCCGCCGGAAACATAGTCCCGCCCGCAGTTGTACGGGATATAGGCCGTACATCTGGGGTTGCGGTCATAGCTGTAAAACATCGGCTTTTTGTTCCAGAACCCCGGCTGCTGGACCAGCAGCAACTGTTCCCCCTGCTGCGGACGGGGCAAAAATTCTTCCGGGGTAATGACCTCCCGGCAGGTCAGGTTCGCATTGAAAAAGAAGAGATAATCCAGCTGTTCCAACGCCTTTTCCTGGGTTAGGAAAATCGCAAAGCGCTTCATGGTGCTCAGCGGCCAGTCATAGGCGGGCTGGTCAATGCGGTGCACAGCGGGGTCATCCTCGTGGGCGATGGACGGTGCATCGGTAAAGATAAAGTATTCTTTTTTGCAGCCGGGTAAAAAGTTCCGGCTGAAAGTTTCATAAAATTCCGGCCAGAACACGGTGTATTTGCCGGTGCAGATATACAGCATGCCAATGGTTGCCATGTTGTGTTTCCCCCTTAACGATGGGTAATTTTTTGCCAAAGGCGGCCAGCCTGGGTGCGCAGATAGGCGGCATCGCTGGTCCAGATATAAAACGCAAGGTTCAGCAGGTTGGGCAGGATGCAGACCACAACAGCCCGCCCCAGCAGCCCCAGAATACCGCCGGACAACAGGCGCACACGCGTAGCTGCCTGCCATAAGTACCACAAGGGTGACAAGATGCACCGCCTGCACCCGCAGGTAGCGCCAGCCGCTGCCGCGCATATACTGGCGGCAGACCACAATGCCGCGCCCCACCCACATGATGCAGTGGGCCACAACGGTAGCCGCCACAATGCCGGTAATGCCAAACGCCGGGAAGAGTGCAAAGCTTAGAATCAGGTTTGTGGCGGCAGAGGCGACCATGAACCACTGGTCCTGCTCAAAGTGGCCCAGCACGGCGCGGTAGGAGCCGAGCATCCGGTGGTTCCAGCCCACATATTCGTTCAGGCTGAACACAATAACAAAGCCCAGCGGCAGCAGGCGGTCGCTGCCCATCCACAGGCTGATAAACGGCTGGAACAGGCAGAGATATGCCGTTGCCACAAAGCTGCCGAAAAAATAGCTGAACAGATCCAGCCCCCAGAACACCTGTTTATCATGGGCGTTGGCCGTGGCGGATTTATCGTACACAATATTGCCGATGGCTGCGGCAAAGCTGTCCATGATTTTATTGCCGATGTTGGTGGCGCTGTCCGACACGGTGGTATAGTTGCCAAGGTTAGCCGTCATAGCGCTGCCCGCCATACGGCTAGTGACGATGGTATCGGACGAGCCATAAATGGTGTTGGACAGGCGGTGAACCAGGTAATACTTGAGGTCATGGAAGATGCCAAGATCCTTGAAATCCCGCAAAGTAACCTTGACCTCGTGCAGTTCGGGGAAGTCCTTTTTATACCGCGCTGCCACCACCAGGTTGGCACCGGTGTTGAACAGGATGCTGACGCCGAAATACAAAATATAGTTTGGCAGCCACAGCGCAATGGCAATGCGGGCCAGATAGTTGGCAACATTAAAGCAGAAGTCGATGCGGGTACACAGGTACCCCTGCTGGGTGCAGGTGTACATCAGCCGCCGGGTGACAAGGAAATAGCCCGACAGCGTGGAGATGGTGTTGAGCAGGTAAACGGTATAGCCGTCTGGATGCTGGCCACGCCGGGCATGATCCACGGCAGGGCCAGCGCCCCGATGCCCGCCAGCACGCAGATAACCACACCCACGGCGCGGTATGCCCATTTATACATGGACATATATTTGCTGATCTTCTCGGTATCCTTGGCGGCGATCTGTTCATACAAGCGGTAGCTGATGACGCTGCCAACACCGAATTCCGCGATGGAGAAAAAGTTGAACAGCTTATCCACCACCTGGGATGCGGCGGTGATATCGTTGCCAAAGTTAAATACCAGCAGCCGCCGCGTGGCAAAGCCCAGCAACATCAGCAGCAGGCTGGACCCCAGCGCATAGACCAGGTTCAAAATTGTTTTTTGTGTACGCAATCAGGTGTTCTCCTAGGTGTTTTGATAGGGTCAAGGCGCGGAAAGGCGGCGGGGTCGAGTGACCCCACCCTACGGGGCATGGAGCCGAAACCGGCATTTACGGCAGAGGTTCATGGGGCATCGGGGACGCCGCCCCCTACAATGGGTGCAGAGCTTTATTTCCGTTTCAGCAGCCCGGCCGCCCAAAGGGCAAAGCGGGGGCCGAAGTGGTTGAGCAGGAAGGCAAACAGCTTCCAGTCCGGGCGGGTGTTCTCGTCCCCCAGTTTCCAGAGTGCTTTGCAGGCGGTCAGGCCGGGGGCACAGGCGGCGCGTACCTCGGCATCACGGCAGGCAGCGCCGCGGGCCTGCGGCCAGAACACATTGGCGGTGCGCCGCCAGATCTCGGCTTGCTCCGCCGGGGTCCAGGGGCAGTCCGGCGCGGCGAACATTTTTTCAAACCGGTGGATAACCGCCGCGATGCCCGCAAAATGTTTGGCAAGGCCCGCGTTCAACAGGCTGCCCGCCCGGTTGGCGCGGTAGACCACCAGCTCCACATCCAGGTAATACAGCTTGGGGCAGGCACCGGCCAGCACCAGGTCAAAGGGATAATCCTCCGCCCAGCGGACCTCATTCCAGAAAAGCAGGTTATGCTTAACCAGAAATTCCCGGTCAATACAAAAGCGCCAGACCGCCCCAGTGGCCCGCGGCATACAGCCGCGCCACGCGGGGCGGCGTAATCGGGGGTCGGCATCCGGGCCGGGGGGTGAACCCGCTCCACCGGGGCCGGGGATAAGGCTTG
>ENA-OPZM01000605-OPZM01000605.1-human-gut-metagenome-genome-assembly--contig:-NODE-605-length-15088-cov-4.768532_pt1 | contig 15088 bp, 22 predicted proteins | sample MGYA00242478_ERZ504493 | MGnify/ENA primary metagenome ERZ504493 (study PRJEB26092, sample SAMD00036227) | human gut metagenome | host: Homo sapiens | study: EMG produced TPA metagenomics assembly of...
GCAGGCAACGCCTTCCACGCCAGGCCGCAGCCGGCAGCGACTCCCCGGGCACGGGAATCGTTCGCCCGGGAAGGCCGCGGCTCGATGCAAAGGGACTCGCAGCCATGGCGGCCGCGTGGTGGGAAACGTGATGACAAGCGCCGGGCGCTTCTCCCTCATGGCAACTCCAACCAATACGCTACGGGCGCACGACGCGCACGGCCTGCTCCATCTTCTCCACGATCACGTACATGTTGGTGACCTCGCCCACCGCAAGCTGGTCTTTAATGCCAAAGTGGTCCAGGCAGGTACCGCAGGTGAGAATCTCGACACCCTGCTCCGCCAGGCCCTTCAGGTCATCGAGCACCGGCGAGCCCTCGACGGTGAGCTTGGCACCGCCGTTGTAGAAAAGCATAGTCGCGGGCAGCTCCTCCTGCTGCGTCACGGCAAAGACAAACGCCTTCATGAGCTTGTGGCCCAGCTCGTCGTCGCCACGGCCCATGCAATCGGTATAGACGGAAATGACAAGTTTGCCCTTGCCGGCGCTGGCGTCGCAGAAAGCAGCGCCGTCCTGCTCGGGGTCCGCAACGGCCACGGCACCGGCGGTCGCGACGGTCACGTGCCACTCAGCGTCAGAAACCTTCTCGACTGAGGCCGTGCAGCCCTTCTCCTGCGCCATCTTGGAGATGTTCTTGACGGCGGTCTCGTTGTCGACCGAGGTCACGACTGTGCCCTCGCCATCGAGCTGCTTCAGGGCTCTGAGCGTCTTGACGACGGGCAGCGGGCAGGCATCGCCCATGGCATTGACTTCAATTTTGGTAGACATAGTTTTTCCTTTCAAAAGGGACCGCCCAGAACAGTAGGCGGTCGCATAAACGGTTTTCCTTAATGCACAACGCGAACGGCAGGACCGCCTGGTACCGGCTCGTACACGCGCCCGACGACGGCGGCGATACGTCCTTCGGCATGTAGACGGCTCGCAAGCTCATCCACATCGGCAGCAGGTGCCGCGATAAGCAGGCCACCAGACGTCTGCGGGTCGTACAGCGCGTCGAGCATGCCCGGCTCAAGGTCCTCGTCGGCCGTCACGCGCGGGCCAAAGAAGTCCTGGTTGCGGTAGGAGCCCGCGGGGATAATGCCCAAACGCGCCATGTCGAGCACCTGGTCAAAGAGTGGCACCGCCCCCGACGCAAGCTCAATCTGCACGCCCGAGCCCTCGGCCATCTCGCACGCATGCCCGATCAGGCCAAAGCCCGTAATGTCGGTGCAGCCGTGAAGCTCAAGTCCCTCGGCCAAACGAATCGGAGCCTCGTTGAGGGTGCGCATCGAGTCAAACATGGCCGCGGCCTCATCTTGCTCGATAAGCTCGCCCTTAATGGCCGTGGTGATGATGCCCGAGCCGATCGCCTTGGTCAGCAACAGGACGTCGCCCACGCGCGCGCCGCTATTGGCAAGCATACGATCGAGCGCGACAAAGCCGCTCACGGACAGGCCGTACTTGGGCTCGTCGTCGTTGATGGTGTGGCCGCCCGCGATGGAGCAACCCGCCTCGACGCACTTGTCGGCGCCGCCCGCCAGAATCTGACCTGCGACCTCGACGCCAGGCAACTGGGAATGCACAGCAGGTTCATGGCATGGCTCGGCCGCCCGCCCATGGCGTAGATGTCCGACAGCGAATTGGCCGCGGCGATCTGGCCAAACAGAAACGGGTCGTCGACCATCGGCGGGAAGAAGTCGACGGACTGAACGAGGCCCAGGTTATCGCCGACGCGAAGGACGCTCGCATCGTCGGAGGTATCGAACCCCACGAGCAAGTTGTCGTTATGCACATTTGGCAAATCGCCCAGGACCTGGGCGAGGGCTCCGGGAGCCAACTTAGCGGCTCAACCGCTCGCGGCAGTCATAGACGTAAGCTTAATCTGATCGTCAGCCATCGATACCTCCTCTCATCGGTCAATCATTTTCTCCCAGTATACGCATGAATGCGAGCCTACGGCGGATGCATTAATTGAGCGCCTGTGCGCGAATCGCCGCGCCGATGGCACCGGCGAAGCGGGCCTGGGGCGAGGTGGTGACCGGCGACCCCAGCAGCGCCGCCAGCCGCTCCACAACGTAAGCGTTCTCGCACAAGCCTCCCGTCAGGTAGTACGGAGCACCCGTCGCCTGCCCGGCCATAGTGGCCACGCGCGAGACCACGCTGTCGATCACGCCACGCGCAATGTTCTCGCGCAGCTCACCGCGACCGATCAGGCTGATAACCTCGCTTTCGGCAAACACCGTGCACATGCTGCTGATCTTGGTGGGCTCGCCGGAACGCGCCAGGTCGGCCATCTGCTGCTGGGAAATGCCCAGGCGGTCGGCCATGATCTCCAAAAAGCGCCCCGTGCCGGCGGCGCACTTGTCGTTCATGGCAAACTTGGCCACGCGGCCACTTTTAAGCTGAATGACCTTGGTGTCCTGACCGCCCACGTCGATCACGGTGCCGTGGTCGCCAAACAGACGCACGGCACCGGTGCCGTGGCAGGTAATCTCGGTCACGACCTTGTGCGCATAGGGCACGGCGACACGACCGTAGCCGGTCGCGATCACACGCACGTCGTCGGCAGCCACGTCATAACCCGCCGCTGCCAGTGCCTCGCGCAGCCGCTCGGCAGCATCGACCGAGGAGAACCCGGTTGGCTGCACGCACGTCCACGACACCGAACCCTCCCCGTCGACCACAGCAGCCTTAGCCGCCGTAGACCCGATATCGATCCCGATCCCTATCATGGCTCTCTCCCAATCTAAACATCAAAGGTAGCGGCGCGTTCAGGCGCCTTAGCTCTAGGTTTCTCAGGTGCCGGAGATTGCCCCGAAAGAGGAGCGCAGCGTACTTTGGGTACGCAAGCGACGGTTTGAGGAGCAAGATCCGGTGCCTGAGGAAGCTAGAGAGTTTCGATGAAGGCGACGATGCGCGTCTCGATCTGGCCCATGTCGCCGTTGCTGTAGTCGGTCTCGATCTTCATATACGGAATATCCGCACCCTCGACAGCCTCCTGCATGCGCGCACTCTCCACGTTAAAGGTGTGACACGCCTGGAGCACGCTCTCCACTACGCCATCGACGTGATACTTCTCGCACATGGCCAGCGTGTTTTCCATACGACCGTCGCTGGGCGTCATGACCGAGCAGTTGATATCCAGGTAGCGGTCGGCGATGGCGCGAAGGATGTCGGGAGCCTCCGGGTCGATCATCATGCCGCCGTGCGCTCGCCCGAGCAGTCGTCCATGCACACGACCACGCCGCCGTTGGACTCGATGGTGCGACCGATCTTGTTGATCACGCCGCCCACCGGGCAGCCGGTGATCAGAATGCGCTTGGCATCCGCCGCGATCGGGCGCTCGCCTGCATCATAGGCCTCGCGCAGCTTGGCGACCTTTTGCTCCAGCTGCTGCGTATAGGCCTCGATATCAAAGCTGAACGTACCGGCAAACATGGTGCTCATCAGGTCGACGCCGCTCATGGCCGCCGGCTGGTTGGCCTGCAGCGCAAACATCTCGAGCTGGGCCGCACGCAAGCGGTTGCGACGACGGACGGCAGCGCGCAGGTCATCGTCGGTAATCGTGATTCCGTAGAAGCCTCGAGCTCCTCCTTGAGCAGGCAGCACTCCTCGTACCAGCTCGCGCTCGTAGGCACGGTCGCGACCCTGCGGAAGATGCAGAATGTGCGTGCGCTTGAGTTCGTTGAGCAGCTCGTACATCTTCTTTTTGCCGTCGCAGGTGGTCTCGCCGATGATCATGTCGCTAAAGTACGTAAACGGGCACTTTTGCGAGTAGCAAAGCCATAGGTCGACTTGATGAGCGGGCAGAGATTTGCCGGCAGCACCTTCTCGGCCTCGGGAATCACCTCATCGGACGTACCGCACAGAGCCACGCTCGAGGCGCCCGCGGCATCGATAATCTCGAGCGGCGTGTAGCTGCACAGAAAACCGATCAGGCGATTACCGGCCTGCTTGTAATCCTTGACGCGAATAAACGCCGCCTTGCGCTGCTCGTTGAACTCCTCAAACGTGGACGGCAACGGCTGCTCAATATATTCCGGCATATAGCTCCTTAACAAACCTTTTAACCAACCAAGGAAACGGCTTTCCCAGGTGCCCGAGGTTGCCGTGAAAGAGAAGCGCCGCGTACTTTGGTACGCAAGCGACGGTTTGAACGGCAAGACCGGGTGCCTGGGGAAGCCGCCGAGACGGATAGCTCTAAATGGTTTCCAAGAAAGCCTCGATCCTGGTTTGCAGCTGACCTGCGTCCTCGCCGGCGTAGTCGGTCGTGATGTGCATAAACGGAATGCCGGCCTCCTCGGCGGCCTTCTCCACGGCAAACGACTCCATCTCGTAGAGCGTGCAGAACTGCAGAGCCACGTCGACGATGCCGTCGGCATGCAGGTCCTTGGCCATCTGGACAATGTCCTTCATACGCTGGTCGTTGGGCGTAAAGACGGCGCAGTTGATCCTAAAGTAGCGCTCGGCGATGGCATCGAGCATCTCGTCGACCGTCTCGCCGGACTCGTCGACCAGGTCCTTGTAGTAGCGCGAGCCCGTGCAGGACTCCTCGCCTACCACAACGCCGCCGGCCTTCTCGATAAGGTTGAACAGCTTCCAGTTGGGCACGGCCATGGGCGTACCGGTGTACAGGATGCGCTTGGTCCCCTTGGGTGCCACGCCCTCGCCGGCCTCGACACGCTGCTCGCACTCAGCCGCCATATCGTTGATGGCTCCGGTCAGACGCGGTGTGTCGTCCATAAAGGCGGCCTGAACGGTCAGCAGGCTGTCGAGACCGCTGATGGGCGCAGGGTCGGCAGCGCGGGTCGCAGCGAGGCGCTGCAGGGCGCGGCGCTTCTCATTGACGGCGTGGATGGCAGCCTTCAGCCCTCGGGCGTAATCTTGACGCCGCACTCGTCCTCGATCTTGGCGGCGAGCTTCTTGACCTCGGCCTTCCAGGTCACGAGCGTCGACTCGTCGTGCACGTTGGGAATATCCATGACGTACATGTTCTTTTGCGTGGCAAAGACTCGTAGGCTTTCTTCTTACCGTCGCAGGTGTTCTCGCCTACCACCAGGTCACTCGACTCAATGTAGGGGCAGACCTCGCCCAGCTTAAAGCCGGCAAAGCTCTTGATAAGCGGGCAGGTGTTGCGCGGCAGGTGCTCCTCGACCTTATCGGTTGCCCAATCGGCACCCGAGCACAGGCCCACGGGAATGCCGTCACAGGCAAGCACGATCTCCTCGGGCACGTACACGCAGAACGAGCCGACGATCTTGGTGGCCTCGCCGGCCTCCTTCTTGTCGAGCATCTCCTTAATACGGCCGCTGTGGATGTTGGTGGCGACAAAATCCAGGTAGGACGTGGACTTGGGGCGATTGTTCTGCGTCAGGAACATATCGCCGTACATCTGGCCCACGGCGCCCAGCAGCATGTCGTGGTCGGCAAGATTCATGCCGAGGCTCTCCCACATCGGATGGAAATCGAATTCTTCAGCCATGACGGTTCCCCTCTCGAACCAAATACGGATAACTACGGTATTGCTGCACGGTGGGTGGCGAAAACCCAGCCGTGCTCAAACCCGGAATTTTGGGGAACCTGCTTTGCAGCTGATTATTTAGCTGTGCGTCGTCTCTCCCGGAGCCGTGAACATACCTGCTCATATGCGGCTCCGAGCCATATACAGGGCGCGCACGGCAACGCGACGCGAATATGTCTTATGCGGCATCGGCGCGCCCTCCTTTTCTCGTCGAAGGTAACTATATCAACGGTTGTCGTCCAGACGAACACCGCCGACATTCGTACGACAGCGTCGTGTACCGTCGTTTAATAAATAATTATCTTGATTGATAAGAGTTTGTCATCCACCATTCGGCAAACAGCAAGACAAAGCCGCCGGGGCTTATATCCCCGACGGCATTACCCGGCGCTACCGACAAACCAAATGAATCTTATTCGCATCGAAGTGCATGCGCAGCGTCTCGCCTGCTTGCGGCAGCTCGTCGACAGCTACGTTCACCTTGTTGACCTTCCACTGCAGACGCGTGGGCGCATCAGCACGCGGCACGTCTAACAGCACCAGCCGCTCAAAGCGCGAATCGCTCACTCGGGCCACATGCAGGTCGTAGCTGTTACGACCCCGCTCAGCACGGTTGTCCACATGGAAGTAGCTTGCGCGAATGCCCAGGTATGCCACGTCATCGGGAACCTCGCGGCCCACGTTGAAGGTCATGCCCCAGTCGAGGGCCTCAACTTCTTCGTCGCCGATCTTGCGCGCCCGGCTTGTGTTCTTGCAGCCCGTCAGGCGCAGCGCCGCCAGCGTCTGCGGGCGGCGAACCACGTCCTCGACGGAGCCGATCTCCTCCACATGCCCGTCGTGCATCACGCAGATTCGCTGGCACAGGCGGCACGCTTCGTCGATGTCGTGGCTCACGTAGAGTACGGTGCGGTTGCACACATCGAACAGGTCGAGCATGTTCTGCTCGAGGGCGCTCTTAAGATAGGAATCGAGTGCGCTCATGGGCTCGTCGAACATAAAAATGCCCGGATGCGCCGCCACCATGCGGGCAAGCGCCACGCGCTGCTGCTGCCCGCCCGAGAGTCGTGCGGGATAGCGGTCGACAAAATCGGCCAGACCGAAAATGCTCAGATAGCGCTCGGCGAGCTTTTTGCGCGCGGCGGCGTCACCCGCGTCCTTTACACCGGCGCATACGTTATCGGCCACTGTCATGTTAGGAAACAGCTGATAGTTTTGGAACAGCAGAGCGCATTTGCGCGCCTGGGGCGACAGATTGATGCCCGCCGCCGAGTCAAAAAAGGTCACGCCGTTGACGACAATCTTGCCCTCGTCGGGCGTCTCCACACCGGCGATGCAGCGCAGCGTACAGCTCTTGCCGCAACCCGAGGCGCCCAGCAGGGCCACGCGCTCCTCGCCGGCCTCAAGCTGCATGTCGAGCACAAACCCGGGATAACGTTTCTTAATATCCAAAACGAGCGACATAGCTTATCGACCTCCCCGCGGCGCCGCATCATCACGCATGAGCTCGGCCAGCGCCTCGCGATCGATACGCAGCGCATCGCCGCCGACTGGGTCGAGCGAATCGCCCTGTCCGGCGAGACCTTTGGCCTGTTTGCGCTCCGCACGGGAAAGGCCACGTTCGCGATACTTTTGCGAATGCGCCGTGTACATATTGATGAACAGAATGACCAGGAAGCTGAACGCGATTACGACCACGACCCAAAAGAGGGCCACCGACGTATTGCCGCCCATCCACTCAAAGTAAATCGCAATGGGAATGGTCTGCGTAATACCGGCGTAGTTGCCCGCAAAGAACAGGGTGCAGCCAAACTCGCCCATCGCGCGGGCAAAGGCGAGCACCGTGCCGGCGGCAATCGAGGGCCAGCCAAGCGGCATCATGAGCTTGGCAAAGATGCGACGCTCGGACCATCCCAGGGTTCGCGCGGCGTCGAGCATCTGCGCGTCAAGACTCTCGAAGGCTCCGAGCGCCGTGCGGTAAACCAGCGGAAACGACACGACGACGGCCGAAATGACCGCCGCGGGCCACGTAAAGACGATCGAGATGCCGTGTGCGATCAGCCACTGGCCCACCCCGGTCGAGCGGCCAAACAGCATGAGGAGCAAAAAGCCGCAGACCGTGGGCGGCAGCACCATAGGGATGGTAAAGACCGAATCGAGCAAACCCTTCACGCGGCTCGTGGTACCCATGGTCTTCCACGCGGCAAACAGGCCCAGCGCAAACGCGATCACCAGGCAAGGCCGCTCGTTTTTATGGACACCCAAAACGGGCGATAGTCGATGCCGCCCAATAAGGAGGCCAGAGAGGCCAAGGGGCCCTGCTCATCCCGCAACACGACAGACGATGCCTCTACCATTTGAGCGCTATCAAGCCAACGCGCGCCGCCCTTGGCATCACCCGAGGCTGATGCAATCACCACATAGCGGTCCCCATCCGCACCGCGCTCGTCAAAGCCATAGGTATACCCGCCGGCATCAAACGTTGTTTCCGCCGTGACATACCAAGGGAGATCCACGTCCCCTAGCTGCGCGCCTCCCATGCAGTTTGCGCTGTCGAGCTCACAGACGAGGGCCTTGAGACCCGATACGGACTCGTTATCCTGCGGATCCAATCCATACTTCTCGACCGCCTTGGGCGATATCCACACCACAACGCGGTCGGCAGCGAGCGCCGCTACAAGGTCCACGTCCTCGTCAACGGGAAACCGGTAGCCCTCAGGCTGGCCCTCCATGTCACGAGCGGTCCCCTTGGCCAACCGCTCAAAACCCTCGATCCCATAGGAAAGCCCATGAGCGGTCGCAGCAACCTGGGCCCCGTCCTCAGCGTTCCCAGCAAACGCAAATCCCGGCACCCAGCAAAGCGCGAAGGTCAAAGCGCAGGCGACAAGCATGCGGAATCTATTAAGCACGAAAAGCTCCAAGCGAATACAAGGACGGAGTGAAACACAAAACGATGGAATTATCGCGCCAAGCCGCACTACGCGGAAAGCTCAAAGCCGTACTTAGCCCAAATCTTCTGAACCTTCTTGTTGGACAGGCAAAAGTCGATAAACGCCTTGGCCTCGTCGGCATGCTCGGAGCTTTCGGCAACGGCGCCCGGGTACACGATGGGCTTGTGCGAATCCTCGGGGCACACGAAGGCCTCCTCGATGCCGTCGTAGCGGAAGATGTCGGAGCTGTAGACAAAACCGGCCACGCAGTCGCCTGTGGACACATAAGCGGCGGCGGTGCCCACCTTATCGGCCAGTGCGACCTTGTCGGCGATCTCGGGAGCATACTCGCCGTCGTCGCCCTCGGTGCCGGTGTAGAGGCCCACGGAAGCCAGGGCCTGGTTGGCGTACTTGCCGGCGGGGACGGTCTTGGCGTCGCCAATGGCGATCTTGCCGTCCAGATTCGCGACGTCGGCGATGGCCTCGACCTTGGTGTCAGAGCCCTCGGCGCGGATGATCACGAGGTCGTTGACGAACATATCCTCACGTGTGTCGGCATCGACGAGCTCGGCGGCTTCGGCGTCGTCCATGGTGCCCTTGGAGGCCGTGATGAGCACGTCGACGGCGGCACCGGCGCGCATCTGCTCGACAAGGTCGCCAGACGCCTTAAACTGCGTGTCGGCAAACGTGGTGCCGGTCTGCTCGGTGTAGAGCTCCTGAACCTCGGGCAGAGCTTTCTCGAGCGAGTTAGCGGCAAAGACCTGCAGCTCGACAGCCTTCTTCTTAGAGGAAGACTTGACGGAGCCGGCATCGGAACCAGCGGGCTCGGACGTCTTGTTGCCCGAGCAGCCGGCAAGGCCAAGGCCGGCGGCAGAGGCAGCAGAAAGCGAGACAAAACCGCGGCGTGAAACCATATCGAACATATTCAACCCTTTCGAACGCTATGCCCGGGCACCCCGCCGCAGGCTTTATTCTGTTACTAGATTATACTTCCGCGCGAATAATGATAATGAGAAATTATTCTCGCTAGAGAATATAGTTTCGAGTTGCCGTGCACCTCGGCGTCGCTTCGGCGGAAAACAAAGGCGGAGCAGCGTTCAGGTCGCCCCGCCGCAGGTAAACCGCTTATTTGGTATGTCCGCCGCCCGCCGTCATTTGGGCCGCATGCTCCAGCTGATCGCTCACGGCTCCCAGCTTTCGCGGGCCGCTTTCGTGGATCCCGGAAAGTTGATGACAAGCGTATGCCCACGCTGCATGCACACGGCGCGCGAGAGCATAGCGCGGCGCGTCTTGGTCATGGAGTACGCGCGGATTGCCTCTGCAATACCCGGCACATCGCGGTCGCAGACGGCACGCGTCGCCTCGGGCGTCACGTCGCGCATCGAAAGTCCCGTGCCGCCACAGGTGAGCACGACATTGGCGTGGCACTCATCGGCAGCTTCCACAATGGCATCACCGATCTCGCTGGCGTCGTCGCGCACGACCACATGTGAGACGACCGTCCAGCCTGCGCCTCGATAAGTTCCTCGAGTGCGGCTCCAGCCTCGTCCTGAGCAAGATCGCGCGTATCCGAGCACGTCACGATCGAAATCTTCAACTCCATAGTCTTCCTCCTACAACACCGTGCCCTCGGGCAGGTCGACACGCACGACATCCACGACGTCGCCCGCCTTGAGCTCGCACGGTCCTTCGTCAATACGCAGCAGGCAGTTGGACCGCTGCATCGTGCCGAGCAGCGCCGAATTCTGCGTCTTGGCCTCGGTCACCAACAGCTCACTGGTCTCGGGGTCGCGCAAAACCGTGGCGCGATCGAAGAAGCGTCGGTCCTGGCGCTTTTTCACGCCGTGCGTGAGCGTCGCCTGCTGCACGGGACGCACGCCCTCGGCAAAGCCGCGCATCTTGCGAATCGCCGGACGGGCAAGCATCTCAAAGCCCACATACGCCGCGGCCGGATTGCCTGAAAGCCCTAGGTAGGGCTTGCCCCCGAGTAAGCCAAACGTGATGGCCTTGCCCGGACGCATCGAGATGCGATCGAACAGCACCACGCCCTCGCGCCGGACGAGCGCCGTCACGTAGTCGTAATCGCCCGCCGAGGCGCCGCCGCTCGTAATGACAAAATCGCACTCTCGCGTGGCGCGATGCACCAGCTCGCCAATCGCCCGCTCATCGTCGGGCGCAATACCGTAGAACACGGGCTCGGCGCCGGCATCGAGCGCTCGGCCATCAGCGCCGAGGAGTTGGAATCGCGAATCTGACCGCGCGCCGGTACCTTACTCGGTGCGACCAGTTCCGTGCCCAGCGAGATGATGCCCACACGTGGGACAGCGTGCACCTTCACGCTCGCGTATCCGGCGCTTGCCAGCAAGCCGCGCCCGCCGGAGTCACAACCTCACCAGCACGCATCACGACTTCGCCGGCATGGGCCTCCTCGGCGGCAGAGCGAACGTTCTCCCCCACCTTGGCCGGCGCCGAAAACCTCACACGCGAGCCCTCGTTGCCGTCACCGTCGAGCACATCGACGATCTCGTACTTCACCACGGCATCGGCACCCTCGGGCACCGGCGCGCCCGTCATGATGCGGACCGTCTCGCCCGCGCCGATTGCGTCCCCAAACACATGACCCGCGGCCTCATGTCCGATAACATCGAGCGTCACCGGCGCCTCGCCAGATGCCTGCGCCAAGTCCGCCGAGCGCACGGCATATCCGTCCATAGCGCTGTTGGCAAACGGCGAGATGTCGATATCGGCCACCGCGTCCTCGGCCAGGGGAAGACCGGCGGCCTGCCACACGGGAATCTCGACGAGATCGGTCGGAGCAACGTGCGACAGGACAATCGACTGTGCGTCATCCAGCGGAATGAGTTTCTCTGCCATATGCACCTCTTAATGCCACGGCGCACAACAGGGGCGCCGATTCTTTATGCTTGTCTCAGTATAATCCCCCGTCGCACGACCGCGACTCGGCCTGTACCAGTAAATACACCTGTCGGCCGCAAGCCGCGAAACAGAATGGAAACCAACCCACCGGCTCGTCGCGTTTGCCGCGTTTTATAATGCTTGCGTTGCAACCTAAAAGAGGAACGTATGGCTCATAACGACAAACCCGAAAGCGCAAACGAAACGCAGGATCATTCCCAGCCGCTCGACGATGGCGGCTTTTTCTCCCTGAACGACGTCATCACGGCAGGCAGGCATAAACTTACCCGCTCCGAGCATCTCTTGGCTGCCGACACGCGCCGCAACGCCCGCAACCTACTCGCGAGCGCCAAGTTGCTCGCGCTCGTCGTCATTGTCTCGCTCGCCATGGGCGTTGCCGCTTGGGCGTTTTTGGCCTCGCTGAATATCGCCACCGACTATCGCGAGCACCATGTGTGGGTCTACGCCTTGCTTCCCGTTGTGGGCGTTGCCACCGCATGGGTGTACAAAAACCACGGTCTTGCCGCCAAACGCGGTAACAACCTGGTCATCGACTCCGCTCTGGCACACGCCTCATCCATATGCGCATGGCCGTCCTCACCTTCGTCTGCTCCACGCTCACGCACCTAACGGGCGGATCGGCCGGTCGCGAGGGAGCCGCGGTGCAGATTGGCGGCACCATCGCCAGCAACATCTCGAGCCTCGCCCACCTCAAAAAGCATGACCACCACGACCTCATGCTCGCCGGCATCTCGTCGGCCTTTGGCGCCGTATTCGGCTCGCCCCTTGCCGGGGCTTTCTTTGGCATGGAGATGTGCTTTATCGGCAAGATCGACTACACCGCGGGCATCTACTGCCTGGTCGCCTCGTTTACCGGCTACTTTACATCACTCGCCCTAGGTACCGAGTACGAGGCGAATGTTATCGCCAGCGTTCCCAACATGACACCACGGACGGTTGTCATCGTTGTTATCAGCGCCATTATCTTCGGTCTGACGGCACGCCTCTTTGCCTGGTCAGTTCGAACCGTCAAGAGCCTGTACGGTCGCTTTATCACCAATTATCTTATTCGCGCACTCATAGGTGCACTCGTGGTTTTGGCCGCCTATGCCCTTCTCGACGCTTGGAACTACGCCGGCCTTTCCACGTGGCTTTCCGGCGCCGGATTTGCCGGCAACACCACCCTGGCGGACGCAGCCATCAAGTTGGTCGTCACAGCGCTCACCCTGGGCGCCGGCTTCCAAGGCGGCGAGGTCACGCCCCTGTTTGGTATCGGTGCGGCGCTCGGCGGCTGGATCGGTTGCCTCGTCGGAATCGACCCCAGCTTTCTGGCAGCGCTGGGCATGCTCGGCGTGTTCTGCGCCGGCCTCAACGTGCCCATCACCACCTGTATGATGGCCATCGACCTGTTCCACGGCACGGCAGCCGGGTTCTTTGTCATCGTGGCCTTTATCAGCTACCTAACCGCCGGACACCGCGGCGTGTACCCCGCCCAGCGCATCATCTCGCCCAAGCGCCGTTCGCTTATTGTAGATGAGGGCGGTACGGTAGCGGATGCTATCGAGCGCCACAACGACCTGATAGAGTAGACGTAAGTATTCGACGTGCAGCCACAATCGGGGGCAATTCGACCTGAGCGCGACCGCACCGTCACGTCATACGCCGGGAGTCGCCCCATGCACGCAACTGATTTTGGCCGCACGCTCATCATCGCCAACCCAGCCGCCCAGTCGGGTGCGGCGCACGAAGTTGCCGAGCGCCTGCAACGCTTTTTGGATATGACCGCGCGCGCATCCCAGTTTGACCTGGTGCTGACCGAGCGCATGGGACACGCCAAGGAGCTGGCCGCACAGGTCGAGGGCTATCGCACCGTTATCGCTCTTGGCGGCGACGGCGTGATCCACGAGGTCGTCAACGGACTTATGGCGCAAGAGGAGGACGCCCGCCCCGCTCTTGCCGTCCTACCCGTGGGCTCTGGCAACGATTTTGCCCAAACGCTCGGCATCGACGATTTCTCCGGTAAGGATTTTGGCGCGCTGCTCACCTGCGAGCTGCAGCGTCAGGACATCGGGCGCATTCGCTCGTGGAGCCCTGCGAGCGGCAGCGGCGAGGCTACCGTTGAGTACTACGACCAGACGCTTTCGGTCGGCATCGATGCCGCCATCGGCCTGGGCACCACCGAGCTGCGCAAAAAAGACCGGCTTGACGGGCGCGCCGCTCTACACCCTTTCGGGACTTGAGCAGTTTGGCCTGCGCTACCGCAACTACCCCATGACAGTCAGCTTTGACGGCGCGCCCGCCGAGCGCGTGAGGGCGATCATCATGCGATTCAGCTTGGTCCTACCTATGGCTCGGGCTATCGCATCTGCCCGATGCCGACCCCTGCGACGGCATGCTCGACGTCTGCTACGCCTGCGGCCCCGTCCCTCGCGCGGTAGCCCTGCCTATGTTCCTTTCGGCCAAGGACGGCCACCATACCAAGTTGCCACCGGTTCGCATGCGCCGCTGCCGCCATGCCGAGCTAACTTTTGAGGAGCCCGACTACCCCATCCAGGCCGACGGCGAGCCCGTTGACGCCTCGCGCATCGAGGTCGACGTCCTCGGCAGCGCCCTCCAAGTTTGGCACCCTACCCGCTAGCAAGGCCAGTGGAACAAACGACTACTCGTCGCTGCCCGGCTTGCGTCGGTTGGCCTTTTTAATGGCATTGAAGTGCTTGTCATTGAGTCTGCGCTGACGAGAGCGCTGGGGCACCTTGGTCTTTACACGTCGACGCGGTGGACGTCCGCGTCGCTCGAGCTCGGCGTGCAGCTTGCGCAGGCAGCTCGCGCGATTTTGGAACTGGCTGCGGCTCTCGCGCGCCGTCACGGTAATCCCTGTGGCACGTGCTTCATGCGCACCGCCGAGTCCGTCGTGTTCACGCCTTGTCCGCCCGGACCCGTCGCGCGAAACACCTGTACCTCGCAATCGCGCGCCAACTCTTCGGCCGCCATCGCGGCATAGCGCGCATACTCGCACCATCCCATCTTGTTCTCATCCATATCAATACCTCCCCTCATACAAAAAAATGTGACAAAGGGACAGTCCCTTTGTCACATCGCATACCAATCGCTTGTGTTGCGCGCTTAGGCGAAGGTGATCTCGCCGGTCTCGCAGTCCATATCGGCGATACGGGCCAGGCTCTCAACGCGGAAGCCACGCTCGCGGAGCTTATCGCCACCGCCCTGGAAGCCTTCTCCACCGCAATGCCAATGCCGGATACCTCGGCACCCGCAGCCTCGCAGATCTTGATAAGACCCTCGAGCGCGCAGCCGTTGGCCAAGAAGTCGTCGATGATCAGGACCTTGTCGCCCTCGGACAGGAAGCGCTTGCCCACGATGACCGGATACTCCTTCTGCTTGGTAAAGGAGTAGATGGTCGTAGCATACTGCTCGCCGTCGAGGTTGATGGACTGTGCCTTCTTGCAAAGACAACCGGCACGCCACCAAAATGCTGGGCTGCGATGCAAGCCATACCAATGCCCGAAGCCTCGATCGTCAGAATCTTGTTGATCTCGACATCCTTGAACAGACGGGCCCACTCAGCGCCCATGTGGTCGAACAGCTCAACGTCGCACTGGTGGTTGAGGAAGGCATCAACCTTAAGGACGTTACCGGCCTTTACGATGCCGTCATGGCGAATACGATCCTCAAGCTCCTGCATGGCGCAAC
>ENA-OPZM01000610-OPZM01000610.1-human-gut-metagenome-genome-assembly--contig:-NODE-610-length-15061-cov-4.174970_pt1 | contig 15061 bp, 19 predicted proteins | sample MGYA00242478_ERZ504493 | MGnify/ENA primary metagenome ERZ504493 (study PRJEB26092, sample SAMD00036227) | human gut metagenome | host: Homo sapiens | study: EMG produced TPA metagenomics assembly of...
GGTTGCTTATCGCGCTAATTGTTGTTGTTGCCGTGCTCGTCGGTGTCGTTTTGTATCTTGTCGCCGATTCTCTTTGGTCAGATCATGGAAGTCCTGAGCCGCCTGCCTGAGCAGCTTCGTGTTGCGGGTGGCGACCTCAACGAGATGATCTCGCATGCCAAGACGCTTAACAACACGCCGCTCAAGGAGTATCTGGACGATAATCTTTCGTCGCTTGTTACCGTGGCATCGAAGTACGTGTCTCAGATCGCTGCCGAGCTTGGCCGCGGTGTGTTCCCGCTCATCACCAATACGGCCTCGCAGTTGTTCGTGCTCTTCCTTGGTCTGGTGCTTGCGTACTGGATGGCCTGCGACTACCCTCGCATGCACCACGAGATTTGCACCATCATCGGTCAGGAGAAGGAGACCTCGTACCGCTTTATGGTCGCCATCCTTTCTCGCTCTGTCGGCGGCTACATGCGCGGTATGGTCGTGACGTCCATCTGCGGTGGTTTCCTCGCTTTTATCGGTTTTATTATCATCGGCCATCCGTATGCGGCGCTCATGGCTATCTTTACCGGCATCATGCATTTGGTTCCGGTCGTCGGTCCCTGGGTGAGCGCAGCAATCGCCACGGTGCTCGGTTTCATGTTCAGCCCATGTTGGCGTTGTGGACGCTCGTCGTGACGATGGTCGCGCAAAACGTTACCGATAACGTGATTTCGCCCAAGGTCATGCAGAGCTCGGTTCAGGTGCATCCCATCATGAGCCTCACGGCGCTCGTTATTGGCTCGGCACTCATGGGCCCCATCGGCATGATTATTGCCATCCCGCTGTGTGCGGCCCTCAAGGTATCTTCGTGTACTACTTCGAGAATGAGACCGGCCGCCAGCTTGTGCTTATGACGGCGCCGTGTTTAAGGGCACGCCGTACCGCGATGCCGATGCAACCCGGTCGCCGCCTACGATGCGCTCGGCGATGACACCTTCATTTACGAGTCCGAGCTCATCGGCAACGAGACTGCGCCCGAGGCCAAGGCCATGCCCAAGCCGGAGCTCGATAATCCCTGGATCAAGCTCTCGGGTCTTCAGCCGACGCGACAGGTTTTTTCAAGAACCCCTTCGCCAAGGATAACGATTCCAACACGGATGACGACACCAAAACCGGCATCGACGGCTCCATGGACGATTCAGATTCTAAATAGGTCCTATTAACTTTCTTGAAGTTATAAATGACAAGAAACGCGAGCAAAGCGATTGATAAGGGGCCGGTTACATAGAAAAAGAGAACGTCAATTGCGCGTAGAGTGAAATATGCCTTATCGCCGGACATTACTGCATACAATACGTAACCAAATGCTGGTTGGTTTGCGTACCAGCAGGAGAAGGCCAAGAGCGCTAAAAGTGCTACTACCAGAAGTGCATTCAGGACAAATCGTTTGCTTTTCATCGATCGCTCCTTCCGGGTGAGTCTTATATGTATTTTACTAAAAACATTTTTTAAAAGGATTGCTTAGTCCTAAATAACGTGCACTTTCGCTGGAGGGTCGCTGTTTGGCGGCCCTCTTTTTTGCACAGGCGCGGTGGGATGGTAATATCGTTACGTTTGAACTGTTTCGATGTGAAACCGAGGAGATTCCCTCTATGAGTGCTGACTACCCGTCAATGACTACGGCCGAGATTCGCTCCAAGTTCCTCAACTTCTTTGAGGAGCGCGGTCTTAAGCTCTATCCTTCTTCGTCCCTCGTCCCCGACGATCCTTCGCTGCTGCTTGCCAACGCCGGCATGAACCAGTTTAAGGAGTACTACCAGGGCAAGAAGACCATGAAGGAGGTCGGCGCGATCTCCTGCCAGAAGTGTGTCCGCACCAACGACATCGACTGCATCGGTGAGGACGGCCGTCACCTGTCCTTCTTTGAGATGCTCGGCGACTTCTCCTTTGGCGGCGTCTCCAAGCAGCAGGCCTGCGCTTGGGCCTTTGAGCTCATCACCAAGGAGTTCAAGCTGCCGCTCGACCGCCTGTACTTCACCGTCTTTACCGAAGACGACGAGACCCACGACGTGTGGCGCTCTCTGGGCGTTGCCGAGGATCACATCTCCCGCCTGGGCGAGGACGACAACTTCTGGGCCGCTGGCCCCACCGGCCCCTGCGGTCCGTGCTCCGAGATCTACTTTGACATGGGCGAGGAGGTCGGTTGCGGCAGCCCCGACTGCAAGCCTGGCTGCGACTGCGACCGCTTCCTTGAGTTCTGGAACCTCGTGTTTACCCAGTACGACCGCCAGGAGGACGGCTCCATGCCGGAGCTGCCGCACCGCAACCTCGATACGGGCATGGGTCTGGAGCGCATGGCCGCCATCATGCAGCACAAGACCGCTAACTACGACGCGATTTGATGCAGCACCTCATCAAACTCGGCGAGGAGATCAGCGGCAAGACCTATGACGCCGACGATTACTCCGGCGCCAGCCGCTCCCTGCGCATCATCGCCGACCACTCCCGTGCCGTCGACTTTATGATCTCGGACGGCATCCTGCCCGGTAATGAGGGCCGCGAGTACGTCCTGCGCCGCCTGCTCCGTCGTGCCGTGTTCCACGGCCGCTTGCTGGGCATCGAGGCGCATTCCTGACCAAGTTCATCGACGAGGTCAACGCTCAGATGGGTGAGGCCTATCCCGAGCTGCTCAAGAACGTCGCACTCGTCAAGGGTATTGTCGCTTCCGAGGAGGAGCGCTTCTCTACGACACTCGATAATGGTCGCGTCTACCTGGACGAGGCTCTGGCGGCGCTTGCCGAGGGTGCTGTTCTTCCGGGCGATGTTGCCTTTAAGCTGCACGACACCTTTGGTTTTCCCATCGACCTGACCGTCGAGATTGCCGGCGCCGCTGGCCACGACGTCGACATGGACGCTTCACCGCCTGCATGGAGGACCAGAAGGCCCGTGCTCGCGCCAACGCCAAGGGCGACGCCTGGGGCAGCTTCAACGACGTGTGGGTCGAGCTTTCGGACAAGGTCGACTCGACCGAGTTTGACGGCTATGACAACGACGTCATCGAGGGCGCCAAGGTTGTCGCCATCGTGCGCAACGGCGAGTCCGTCGAGTCCGCCGCTGCGGGGGAGGACGTCGAGGTTGTGCTCGACCGCACCCCGTTCTATGCCGAGATGGGCGGCCAGCAGGGTGACGCCGGCGAGCTTTCCGCCGAGGGCGTTGCACTGACCATTTCCGATACCAAGAACCACAACGGCCTGTATGCCCACGTCGCGCAGGTCGCCGAGGGCACGCTGACCGTCGGTGCTACCGTGACCGCCGCGCTCGACGCCGAGCGCCGTGGCTTCCTGCGTCGCAACCACACCGCCACCCACCTGCTTGACGCCGCGCTTAAGCACGTCCTGGGCGAGCATGTCTCTCAGGCCGCTCGCTGGTGACGCCCGAGCACCTGCGCTTTGACTTCACGCACTTTGAGGCCCTGTCCTCCGAGCAGCTCAAGCTGTCGAGGACCTGGTCAACCAGCAGATCTTCGCTTCCAAGCCGGTCGTGACCCGCGTCATGGGCATCGACGAGGCCAAGGCTGCCGGCGCTGTCGCTCTCTTCGGCGAGAAGTACGGCGACGTCGTCCGCGTTGTCTCCGTGGGCGCCGAGGACCAGCCGTTCTCCCGTGAGCTCTGCGGTGGCACCCATGCCGCCAACACCGCCGAGATCGGCCTGTTCAAGATCATTTCCGAGTCCTCTACGGGCTCCAACGTCCGCCGTATCGAGGCCGTGACCTCTAAGGGCGCTCTCGATTACATGGCCGACCGCCTGGCGCTCGTCGACGCCGCTGCCGCTGCGCTCAAGTGCCGCGTGGATGAGGTTCCCGCCCGCGTGGAGAACCTGCAGGCCGAGCTGCGCGAGACGTCCAATAAGCTCAAGAAGGCTCTGACCGGTGGGTCCTCCGATGCCATTTCCGGCGCCATCGACGGCGCTGTCGAGCTGAACGGCTACAAGCTCGTTATCGCTGAGCTCCAGGGCCTTGAGGCTGCCGACCTGCGCAACGTCTGGGATACCGTGCACCAGAAGGTCGCCGGCCCCGTCGCCTGCGTCGTCGCCAGCGTGACCGAGAAAGGCACCCCTGCGCTGCTCGCCGCTGGCTCCGATGACGCCGTGAAGGCCGGTTTCCACGCCGGTAACGTGATCAAGCAGATCGCGGGCCTGGTCGATGGTCGCGGTGGCGGTCGTCCCAACATGGCCCAGGCCGGTGGCAAGAACGCTGCCGGTATCGCCGATGCCCTCGCGGCCGCCAAGACCGCGCTCGGCGCCTAAGTAGTCGCTGTGGTCGCGCTCGCGCTGGACATAGGGGAGACCAGGATCGGCATCGCCGTCTCGAGCCGTGATGGCAAGATGGCGATGCCCGTCAAGGTGCTTCCGGCCGCTGAGGTTACCGGTATGGCCAAGACGTTCCGTTACCTGGTCGAGGACTATGAGCCCGACATCTTGGTAAGCGGGCGTCCCCTGACCATGGCCGGCGAGCCTGGCCCCCAGGCCGAGCGCGTTGCCGCCATAGCGCAAAAGATCGCCGACGAGCTCGATCTTCCGCTGGAGTTTGAGGACGAGCGCCTGTCCTCGCAAGAGGCCAAGCGTATCCTGCGCGAGCAGGGACTCAACGAAAAGCAGATGAGGGGCAAGATCGACATGATCGCCGCAGCCTGTTCTTGCAGACATGGCTCGATCGTAAAAACGAGGAGGTTTCGCATGTCTAGCGCTTTCGATCCGCGCCAGCCGAATCGTACACGACAGCCTGCGCCACGCCCTGTATCGTCCGGTCAGCGTCCGATGCAACCGACGCAGCGTTCGGCTCAACCTACTCGGCGTACTGCTCAACAGCCCGCCGCTCGTCCCGCGCAGCCCGCGGGCGGTTCCCGCTTTAAGCAGCAGGCTCCTGCCCAGCGCACGCAGGGACAGGCACCGCAATCACGCTCCCACGCACATCATGCTCATGGCTCGCACGGCGTTGCTCCGGCCACGCGCTCGAGCTATAACACGCGCGCTCGCCGTGGTGCCCAAAAGAAAAGCTCCCCGGTGCCTATGATTATCGGTGGCGTCGTCGCCGTGCTTGCGCTTGTCGCGATCGTTTTCTTTGTCGTGCCAGCTGTCAAGGGCTTTTTTGCTGGTGAGGATGCGAAAGTCACTGCTGGCCAGCAGGTTACTATCGCTATTCCCGATGGTGCCTCGGGTGACAGCATCGCTTCGATTCTCTCCGAGAACCATATCGTCGAAAATCCCAAGGATTATTACGCGGCGGTCAAAAAGCTCAACGCGGACATGTCGCTTAAACCTGGCACGTACTCGTTCACGACGCTGATGGATGCGACTAAGGTCGTCCAGCAGCTCATGGAGGGCCCCAATGCCGGCTCCGATGCGCTGACAATCCCCGAGGGCCTGACGGTCGACCAGGTTGCCGACCGCGTGGCCCAGGCCTACGACAGTATCTCCAAAGAGGACTTCCTCAACCAGGCGAAGGCCAGCAATTATGTGAACGACTATGCGTTCCTGAAAGGCGCTGCGAACGATTCGCTCGAGGGCTTCCTGTTCCCTAAGACCTACTCGTTGGGCAAGGACAAGTGCCGATGATGTCATCCGAGCCATGCTCGATCAGTTCAACACCGAGTATAAATCGCTCGACTTTGCCGGTTGCGAGGCCAAGATCAAGGAGCGCTACGGCGTGGAGATGTCCGATTACGATATCATCAATCTCGCTTCCATCGTTGAGCGCGAGGGCCTCAACGCCGAGCAGCGCGCGCATGTCGCCTCGGTGTTTTACAACCGTCTTGCCGGCAAGCTCGACGGTCTGCGCTACCTCAATAGCGATGCGACCATGATGTATGTCACCGGCGGCGAGGTTACCGCCGACGACCTTCAGAGCGATAGTCCGTACAACACCTATAAGCATGAGGGGCTGCCGCCCACGCCCATCTGCTCTCCGTCGTTCGAGGCGCTCAAGGCCACCCTTGAGCCCACCGACTCCGATGACCTGTATTTCTACATTACGCAGGACGAGGAGTATTTCTCGCAGACCTACGAAGAGCACCAACAGTCTTGGAATTAAACATGAGGATTTTCAGCCCCAAACGATATGTTGCCTCGGTCGACCGCATCGACCTCGATACCCTTTGGCCGATGGCAAGCGCGCCATTCTGCTCGATCGCGACAACACCCTGGTGCCGCGTGATACCGAGCAGGTACCCACTGCGGTCTCCGCTTGGCTCGAGGCCGCCCATGCCAAGGGCTTTAAGCTGTGCATGGTGTCCAATAACTGGCATCGCGACCAGGTCATGGCGTCGGCGCGCGAGCTGGGGCTCGAGGCCATCAGCCATGCCATGAAGCCCGCCCCGTTTGCCCTGAAGGCGGGTCTTAAGCGCCTGGGGGCCACGGCTAACGAGGCCGTACTGATCGGCGATCAGCTTTACACGGACGTGTGGGGCGGTAACTTTGCCGGCGTTGACACTATTCTGGTTAAGCCGCAGGCAACCCAGGACCTGTGGTACACGCAGATCTTCCGTATCTTTGAGCGCCGGGCCCTGCGCGACCTTCCCTTCGAGGAATAGGTTTCGCCATGTCTCAGCACATCAAACACGGCTGCGACCATATCTTCTTTATCGGCTTTTTGGGTGCGGGCAAGTCGACGCTTGCGCGCAACGTGGGCACGATGTTCAAGCGTCGATTCATCGATACCGATCGTTTGGTTGTGCGTCGATGCGGCAAGTCGGTGACCGAGATATTTAAGACCGAGGGTGAGGATCGTTTTCGCGAGCTCGAGACCTCGGCACTCCGTTCGCTTCAGAGCGAGCGCAGCCTGCTGGTATCGTGCGGGGGTGGCATCGTCGAGACGCCGGTGAACATTGAGCTGATGCACGAGATGTACATGCGTGTACCTCGAAGGCGACTTTGAGGACTCGTTGCGCCAGATTCGCCGTTCCGATACCCGACCCGATTTCCGCTCGCCCGAGCACGCCGCGCGCCTGTTTGAGCATCGCCGTCCGCTGTATCGCCAAGCCGCCGATATTACCCTTGATATTCGCAACAAGTCCTTCGAGGACGTTTCCTACCTTTGTGCCGAGATGCTTTTGGAGCGTGGACTGCTATGATTCGCCGTCAACTTATCAATTTCCAAAACCGCAGTGTCGATGTCCGCGTCGGATTGGGCGCGTTCGAGGAGCTGCCGCGCATGTTTGCCTCGGCTGTGGGCAAGCCTAAACGCGCGATGGTGGTTTGGAACGAAGGCGCATCCGAGCGTTTTGGCGAGGTCGTCGAGCATGCGCTGGTCGACGCCGGTTTTGCCGTGTCGCCGCTTGTCCTCGAGGTTTCGCCTGCCGGTGCTACGCTGGCCGATGCCGATACCGTTTTTGGCGCCCTGTCGGCTAACGGCATTACCTGCGACGATCTCGTTGTCGCTGTCGGTGACACGGCGACCTGCTCGGTCGTTTGCTGGTGCGCCAACCAGTGGTGCGGACGCACCGAGTGCGCCTTGCTGCCGACGACGTTCGACGCCATGCTCACGGTCGCGACGACCATGAAGCCACTCGTCGCCTCGTCGGCGAATGCGCTTCCCGCTATCGCGTTCCGTCCCGAGCCGGGCTTGGTCGTGTGTGACCTCGAACTTGTTCGCGAAGCGGACCCCGAGGACCTCAAGCTCGGTTATGCGGTACTTGTTGGCACCATGCTTTCGAGCAGCAAGTCCCGTTGGAATCAGTTTACCGAGACCGTCCCCGAGATTCTCGCTGGCGAGGAAGTCGCGCTCGTCAATGCCGTTCAGTGGTCTCAGACTGCCCGCAAGGACGTACTGATGGCCACGAACCCGAGCGCCCGCCATGCGCTCGATTTTGGCAAGACGGGGGAGCGTACCCTGCGCGCCTGCTTGGGCGATGCCGCTTCGCAGGTCCCCGCATACCAGCTCCTTTCCGAGGGTATGCGCTTTGAGGCGCGCCTAGCACATGATGCCTGCGACTTCGATATCGACTACGTGTTTGAGGTTGATGACTGCCTGGAGGACTTTGGTATCGAGGAGTTTGCCTTCGATCTGGAGCCCGCCGCATATATCGAGGAGTTCCGCAGGCAGCAGTTTGTCCGCTCGAACCGCAGTATGTTGCCGCTGCCCGCGGCACTTGGCGCCATTCGTCTAACGAGCGTTGAGGACGAGGTTCTTGAGCGCCATGCTCACGCCTACTTGGCTTCTCGCAAAGAACTTCTCTAAGTTTTATTGACATCCATCGTCTTTCGTATCATGTTGAGGTGCGGGTTTTCAATCGGTTGCGGATCGCGTGCGAATCCGTCTTTCGATCGGGACCCGTCCCGCTTTTATGAGGACAACAAGAAAGGAATCTGCATGTCTGAGTTTGCTGCCGGTCCTGCCGGTCGTATCGAGCGTGTCCGTGCCCTGATGGCCGAGCGCGGCTACGACGCCATCGTCGTGCGCGACGAGGCCAACCTCCGTTGGCTCACGGGCGTGAGGGGCGTCTTCGACTACACCTTCGAGTTCCCTCACGCCGCGTTTATTACGGCCGATCAGTGCCTGTTCCACACCGACTCGCGCTATCTCAACAGTTTTGAGGAGAACACGCCCGCCGGCAGCCCCTGGGTCTACGACATGGACGAGGGCACCATCCCCGGCTGGGTCGCCGGCAAGATTGCGGTCAACAAATGCCGCGTCTGCGCCGTCGAGGATGACATGCAGATTAACTTCTACCAGGGTATTCAGCGTGGTCTGGAGGACCGCTCCGTTGCCTGCATGCTGCCGCTGATGCATGACGACATCCGCAAGATGCGTGCCATCAAGGATGCAGAGGAGATCGAGCTCATGCGCCACGCGCAGTCGATCACCGATGCTGCCTTCCAGCACATGCTCGGCTTTATTAAGCCCGGCATGACCGAGAAACAGGTCCGCAACGAGCTCGAGAACTTTATGTTCGCCAACGGCGCCGACAGCCTGGCCTTTGGCTCCATCGTCGCGAGCGGTCCCAACACCGCCAATCCGCATGCCGTCCCGAGCGACCGCGTGATCGAGAAGGGCGACTTTGTCCTCATGGATTACGGTGCGGGCTACTGCGACTACCGCTCCGACATGACGCGCACTGTCGTGATGGGCGAGCCCACCCAGGAGCAGCTCGACCTGTACGCGCTCGTGCGCCGCACCCATGAGGAGTGCGTCGCCGCCATCCATCCGGGCGTCGAGGGCAACGACATTTTCAAGCTTTCCAAGAAGATCATCGGCGATGCCGGCTATGGCGATTACTACAACCATGGTCTGGGCCACGGCGTGGGCATCGACATCCACGAGCTGCCTAACTTCAACCGTAGCAAGAATATCATCGAGGTCGGCTCGGTTATCACCATGGAGCCCGGCGTGTACCTGCCCGGCGTGGGCGGCGTTCGCCTGGAGGACTACGGCGTCGTCACCGAGAACGGCTATGAGCCTTCACCAAGACCCCGCACGACCTGCATATTATCGATTGCTAAACCATCCATTTGGGTTTTTGGAGGCGGGGCGTCCGGATCGATTCGGGCGTCCCGCGTTCTCTTTTTATGCGCTCGCCGCAGCCGCCGTCTGCAAGTGTATAATTTCGCTCGTATGTAATTTGGACGTTTGTGCGTCTAGCCAATAACAAGAAAGGTCGCTATGCCTACTATCTCTACCGCCGACTTCAAGAACGGCCTCGGTCTCCGCATTAAGGACAAGGTCTACACCATCGTCGAGTTCCAGCACGTCAAGCCGGGCAAGGGCGGCGCTTTCGTGCGCTACAAGACCCGCGACATCAAGAGCGGCCGCGTCGTCGAGAACACCTGCAACGCCGGCACCAAGTTCGAGAGCGTCATGCTCACCACCCGTGAGTTCCAGTACCTCTACAACGACGGCGCCGACTACATCTTCATGGATAACGAGTCTTACGAGCAGGTTCCCGTTCCCGAGGACATGGTGGGCGAGAACGCCAAGTGGCTGCGCGAGAACGACACCTGCCAGTTGCTCTTCGCCGACGACGAGCTCATGGGCGTGACCCCGCCGATGTTCATCGAGACCACCATCGTCCAGACCGACCCGGGCTTTAAGGGCGACACCGTCCAGGGTTCCACCAAGCCGGCCACCATCGACACCGGCGCTGTCATCCAGGTCCCCATGTACCTCAACGAGGGCGAGGTCATCAAGGTTGACACCCGCGACGGCAAGTTCGTCTCCCGCGTCTAGCAACCGACTCTTCTAGGAGGACTCATGCCCCAGGAAATCAAGATTGACGGCATCGGCATTTCGCCCGATGTTCTGACCGCCATCGTCTCGCGCGCCGTCACGGATGTCGAGGGCATCGCCTCCGTGGGCGTCAAGGACCTTGCCACCAACCTTGTCTCCATGATGCTTTCGTCCAAGGCCCCGGCTTCCGAGCCGGCGGTCGAGGCCAAGGTCATCGGCGACAAGCTCGCACTTACCGTGCGCGTCGTGGTGTTCTTTGGCTATCCGTTCAAGAAACTCGCCGAGGCCGTTCGCGCCGCCGTGGTCGCCGCCATCGATGCCCAGGTGGGCGTCGAGGTCGAGCGCGTTGACGTTTGCATCGACGGCCTCGTTTTCCCCAAGGAGTAACCTTTGAGCCTTAAGGTTTATCGCGGGCGTACGCTTGCCCGCAGTCAGGCGCTGCAGCTGCTGTTCCAGGCCGAGGCCACGGACAGCCCGCTCGAGCGCGTCCTCGAGGGCGATTTCCTGATCTCGAAGGGTCCCCTCGACCCCTACGCGCTGGAGCTGTGCCGCGGTGCCTACGAGCACATCGACCGCATCGACTGCGCCCTGCGCTCCGTCGCCAAGAACTGGATCTTATGCGCATGCCCGGTGCCGATCGCAATCTGCTGCGCATCGCCGTCTATGAGATGCGCTTCCTCACCGACGAGGAGTCTCGGATGCCATCGTGATCAACGAGGCTGTCGAGCTTGCCAAGGCCTATGGCACCGACCAGTCCGCGTCGTTTGTCAACGGCGTGCTGGGCAAGATCGCTCGTAGCGAGGAGCTGCCGGGCGAGGACCTCTATCAGGAGCTACTGGCCGAGGACCGTGCCCGCGAGGAGGCCCAGGCCGCCGAGCTGCCGCCAAGGTTGCCGCCGCTCAGGCTGCGGCCGGCGTTCTCGACGAGGATGCCGAGGTCGCCGAGGCCGAGACCGGTACCGTCAAGGAGTAGCCATGCCAGAGGGTTCCGTCCGCAACTTCGACGAGATCTCGAACCGCTTGGACCAGATTATCGCGACCGTTCGCTCCAAGGATACGTCCCTGGAGCGTTCGCTCGATCTGTTTGACGAGGCGATCGAGCTGGGCTCCCGTGCGGTCGATATGGTCGATAAGTTTGAGTTAACGCCTCGTGAGGCCGATAAGCTCGAGCAGGAATACGATGAGGATGCGGCAAACGAATCCCAGGATAGCCAGGCCGCGTCTCCGGATACGAATGGTTGATGGCATTCATGAAACGTGTGCGTCTCGATGACGAACTGATTTCACAGGGCATCTGCGCCGATCGCGCGGATGCCTTCGCACTCTTATGGCCGGCTTGGTCTCGAGTGGCGGCGAGCGTTTGACCTCACCGGGCCTTAAGGTGACGCCGGGCCTGCCGTTGCACGTGAAGGGTCGTATTCCCTACGTTGGGCGCGGCGGGCTCAAGCTCGAGGGCGCGCTCGATGCGTTTTGTATCGATCCCACGGGCCTTGCCTGCCTCGATGTGGGATGCTCCACGGGCGGCTTTACCGATTGCCTGCTCAAGCGCGGCGCCGCCACAGTCGTTTCGGTCGATGTGGGTCGCGCTCAGTTTGATTGGTCGCTTCGCCAAGACGAGCGCGTGACGCTCCACGAGCGCACCAACGTGACGCAGCTGCCCGAGCTCGGCTATGGCGGCTCTATCGACTTGGCTGTCTGCGACGTGTCGTTTACGAGTATCGCGAATATCATCGACGCGTGCTGGCGTGCCTGAAGCTTCGGGTTCGTTTTGCACGCTTGTAAAGCCCCAGTTTGAGGCGCCGGCTTCGCTGGTGGGCGAGGGCGGTATCGTGACCGACCCCGCCGTCCGCCGCGATACGCTCGTGGCGGCGATTGAACTCTTTGCCGCCAAGGGCCTGTTCCCGCTCGACGTGTGCGTGTCGCCCATCCATGGCGCCAAGGGCAACGTTGAGTTTTTCCTGTACGGCACGAGGTTTGCGCCCGGCGAGCGCGCCGAGGCTGAGTTGCAATCCCAGGTATCGGTTTTGAGCGAGAAAGCTGCAACGCTATGAAGGTCTTTCTGGTTCCCAATTACTACAAGCAAGAGGCGGTCGAGAGCGGCTGATGCTCGAGCTTTGGCTTTCGCGCCAGGGCTACGAGGTCGCATGGGCTGCCGATCAGCGCTCCAAGATCCAGAGCGCGCCCGATGTTGACGATGCCGACTTGGTTATTACGCTCGGCGGCGACGGCACGCTGCTGCGTGCCGCCCGCATTCTCAACTACCGTGAGATTCCCATTTTGGGTCTTTCCTATGGTCATTTGGGTTTTTTGACGGCCGCGAGCCCCGAGGAGCGCGACATTTTGCAGGTCGTGAGCGATGCCCTGTCCGGCGAGCTCCATGTGAGCCGCCGTGCCACCATCGCCGCCGATATTGTTTCGGTTCGCGAAGACGGCACGAAGGATGTTGTGCGCACGTTTGCCCTCAACGATATGGCGCTTACGCGCGGGCCCCTGTCCGATATGGTCGAATTTGACATCACGGTGTCCGGCCATCATATCGACCGCCTGCGCGGTGACGGCGTGGTCGTTTCGACGGCGACCGGCTCTACCGGCTACGCGCTTTCCGCCGGCGGCCCCATTGTCGGCCCCGATTACACGGGCATGGTCTGTGTGCCCATCGCTCCGCATACCATTCAGGCTCGCGCTTTTTTGACCTCGCCGAGCGATGTCGTGGAGATCTTTATGTCCGATGACCGCCCGAGCGTTCCGGCGATCGCCATCGATGGACAGTTTATTACCTGCGATGGCACGGTCGAGAGCGTGGCTGTGCGCCGTGGTCCCGGCGATGTGCTGCTGCTTGATTATGGTCCCGAGAGTTTCTATAACTCGGTGAGCCGCGTGTTCTACGGAGTGCGTCATGATCGATGAGCTGCTGGTTTCCAACATTGCACTCATTCGCGAGGCGACGTTGGTTCCGAGCACGGGTCTAACGGTTCTGACTGGAGAAACCGGCGCCGGTAAGACCGCGCTGCTCTCGGCACTCAAGCTCATTTTGGGCGAGCGCGCGGATTCGTCGACGGTGCGCGAGGGCGAGGCACTTGCCAGCGTCGAGGCGCGCCTGTTTGATGGCCCGCATGACACGGAGGGCGTCACCGTGCGGCGCAGCCTTTCTGCCGAGGGCCGCAGCCGCGTAAAAATTGACGGCCGCATCGCCAGCGTGCGCGAACTTTCGGAGCGCGTCGGTGTGATGATGGATCTTTGCGGTCAGCACGAGCACCAGCGCCTGCTCGACCCGGCGCATCATGTTGCCATGGTCGATGCCTGGGCAGGGCGCCCGGCACTCGAGGCGCTCGAGCACTACCGTGCTTGCTTTAAGGCATCGCGTGCGGCTGCCAAGGAGGTCCGTCGCGTCGAAGAGGCCTCGCGTGCGCAGGGGAGTCGCGTTGAGGAGGCGCGCTTCGCCCTGGAGCGCATCGCCGATGTCGACCCCAAGCCGGGTGAGTATGAGGAGCTCGAGGAGCTGCTGCCGCGCTCCGAGCATGCTGAGGTGTTGGTGGCCACGGCCAACGATGCCCATGCATCGCTTGCAGCTGAAGGGGGAGCGCTCGATGCCGTGAACAGTGCCGTGGCGGAGCTTTCCCGCATGGCGGCCGTCGACCGCAAGCTGGGTGATATCGCCGATGCGCTTTCGGATGCCTGTATCTCGCTTGAGGATTGTGCCAACGAGCTGCGCACCTATCGCGATGGGGTCGCCTTCGATCCGCGCGAGCTGGCTCGTATGCGCGAGCGCTATTCCGATCTTAAGGCCCTACTGCGTCAGTGGGGGCCCACCATGGACGATGTCTTTGCCATGCGCGACCGCTCACAAGAGCTGTTGTCGCTGGTCGATGATGGTGATGAGCGGATCAAGAAGGCTCGCGAGGCGCTCGGGTGTGCCGAACGCGAGCTTTTTGCTGCTGCCAAGCGCTTAAACGCGTGCGGAATACCGCAGCCCCTCGCTTTTGCCACGAGGTTGGCCGTCAGATGGCGCGCCTGGAGATGGGCGACGCCGAGCTCGTTTGGGAGTCGCGCGATCTTCCGCGTGCCGAATGGACGCTGGCGGGGCCTTCGAGCTATGAGCTTTTGTATCGCAGTGGTGCCGGATTGACGCCGCGCCCCCTGCGCCGCATTGCGTCGGGCGGCGAGCTGAGCCGCGTCATGCTGGCGAGCAAGGTCGTTCTCGGTAACGCGGACGGCGTGGATACGCTGGTGTTCGACGAGGTCGATGCAGGTGTCGGCGGCTCTACCGCACGTGCCTCGCGAGCGTGCTGGCAGATCTCGCCGCTACGCATCAGGTGATTGTCGTAACCCACCTGGCGCAGGTCGCCGTCATGGCCGATAAGCACTACGTGTAAGTAAAGAGCCCGGCGACGTTCCCCAGACGCATCTGGATGAGGTGGCCGGGGACGCCCGCATCGCAGAGATCGCCCGCATGCTGAGCGGCGATCAATCGGAGGCAAGCCTGGCACACGCCAAGCAGATGCTGGAAGAGGCTCGAGGTTAGAACGAGCGACAGTGTTGACGGGGACAAAATATCAGCAATTGTTGCACCGCCACTTGCTTGTCTGGCCCGACCGTCAAAAACTATGTCGGTTTACTACGATGAATCGGCGTAGCTCGAGCACAGCTAAAATTGTAAAAAGAAAACCGCAGGTAGAACCCCTGCGGTTTTCTTTTAAAACACGATGTGGTCGCATATTCCGATTTCATCGTAGGGTTGATTTTCAATCTCAACGCAACAGCCTGAACGGACCCCGCGTTTCCGCAGCTAGCGCAACGCGGAAATAGCCCCGGCACCTGGTCGTCGCCTCGTTTCCGCAGGTGGAGAGGCTGTGGAGCCGGTGCCCCCATGCCG
>ENA-OPZM01000611-OPZM01000611.1-human-gut-metagenome-genome-assembly--contig:-NODE-611-length-15052-cov-2.989347_pt1 | contig 15052 bp, 16 predicted proteins | sample MGYA00242478_ERZ504493 | MGnify/ENA primary metagenome ERZ504493 (study PRJEB26092, sample SAMD00036227) | human gut metagenome | host: Homo sapiens | study: EMG produced TPA metagenomics assembly of...
CATGGGTGGAGAGAATTCTATGATCACAGACGATGTAAAAACTGTTCTTTTCGAGCTGCATGTTTTGATGGAACAAATATCCGCCTTTCTTCCAAGAGAATCGGTCTGAGAACAGATGCTTCCGGTAAATTCGAAAAAAGGTCTTGACCCGAACAATGCGCAGGCAGCTATCGACAGAGCATGCCAGCTGATGGAGGAACTTGGAGCAGGTGAAGTCGTAGGTGGAATGGTAGATATCTGCAATGAAGTAAGAGAACCATCCAGAGTTCCTTTCAAACCGGAGAAGATTAATGCTCTTCTTGGAACTGACCTGACACCGGAAGAAATGCTTGCTTATCTGGCAAAAGTAGAACTGACCTATGACGAAAAAACAAATGAGATCGTAGCTCCTACTTTCCGTCAGGATATCCATTATGTAGCTGATGTTGCAGAAGAAGTTGCAAGATTTTTCGGATATGATAAGATTCCGACTACTCTGCCTACAGGTGAAGCTACAACAGGTAAGCTTCCGTTTAAACTTCGTATTGAAGCAGTGGCACGTGATATTGCGGAATATTGTGGTTTCTCTGAAGGAATGACCTATTCTTTCGAAAGTCCGAAGGTATTTGACAAATTAAGACTTCCGGCTGACAGTAAGCTCCGTCAGGGAATCGTGATCAGCAATCCTCTGGGAGAAGACTACAGTGTCATGAGAACAACTACTTTAAACGGTATGCTCAGTTCTCTGGCTACGAACTATAACAGAAGAAATAAAGATGTACGTCTCTATGAACTTGGTAATGTATATCGTCCGAAAGCACTTCCTCTTACAGAACTTCCGGATGAGCGTATGCACTTTACACTTGGTATGTATGGAAACGGCGATTTCTTTGACATGAAAGGTGTATGTGAAGAGTTCTTTGAGAAAGTAGGAATGAGAGATAAAGTAGATTATGATCCAAACAGCGGAAAAACTTACCTTCATCCCGGAAGACAGGCAAATATGGTTTATGATGGTAAGGTTGTGGGCTATCTGGGAGAGGTTCATCCTCTGGTTGCAGATACTTATGGAATCGGTGATAAGGCATATGTGGCAGTGATTGATATCCTTACGGTTCTTGAATTTGCAAGCTTCAACCATAAATACACAGGAATTGCAAAATATCCTGCAGTAACCCGCGATTTAAGTATGGTCGTTCCGAAAACCGTTCTTGCAGGACAGATTGAACATATTCTGACTCAGAGAGGCGGAAAGATTCTGGAGAGTTATCAGTTATTTGACATTTATGAAGGAAACCAGATTAAAGGAGGATATAAATCCATGGCTTATTCTCTGGTATTCCGTCACCATGACAAGACTCTGGAAGAGAGCGAGATTACAGCTGCAATGAAGAAAATCCTGAATGGTCTGACAGACCTTGGAATCGAGTTGAGAAGTTAATGCTGATTTATGTATTAAGACATGGGATAACTCAGTGGAATAAACTGAAAAAAGTGCAGGGGGCAATGGATATTCCCCTTGCACCGGAAGGAATTGAACTGGCGAAAAGAACAGGAGAAGCATTAAAAGATGTTCCGTTTGATATCTGTTTTACCAGTCCTCTGACAAGAGCGAGACAGACAGCACATTATGTGCTGGGAAACAGGCAGATTCCCGTTATTGAGGATAAAAGAATCCAGGAAATTGATTTCGGAGTTCTTGAAGGAAGCCGGTTTAAGGATGAACAAGGGAAGATCATCAGCCATGAAATGGAAATTTTCTTTGAAGAGCCACAGAAATTTGAACGTCCTCAAAACGGCGAAAACATTTCTGATATCCTGAAACGCACCAGAGAATTCTGGGTGGAGAAAACGACAGATCCTGCTCTGGCAGACAAAACAATTCTTGTTTCTTCTCATGGATGTGCAGTTCGTGCACTGCTTCAGAATGTCTATCAGGATCCGGAACATTTCTGGCATGGATGTGTGCCTCCAAACTGCAGTATCAATCTGCTTGAAGTAAAAGATGGAAAAGCCAGATTTCTGGAAGAAGATAAAGTTTATTCTGAAATATAACAATTCTGTAAAATAATCCGGTGGAAAACTGTGCTTTGAGTACAGCTTTTCTGCCGGACTTTTAATATATTTTGTTATTGTTTATACACCACTATCCCGAGACATACAAGCCAAAATTCCATTGCCGCAGGCAATCTGGAATGAATTTTGGCTACGTTACTGTGAACAGTAACTATATTTTTACTTGTGACAGATATGACGTTGTGATATGATATACGAAAAAGAAAATTGTCTGTAATTTTGTGCAGAATCTGCAAATAATCACAGGAGGTGTATTATGGGCAAAAAAATTATGAATACGGTTCTTTTTCTGGTGGTGCTTGGCGGATGTGTTGCCATGACGCTGCTGACCGGGAATGGTTCATCAGGCACGATGATTTATAACTTTGCATTCCTCGCTGTTATGGCTGTGATCTATCTGGCCGGACTGTTTGGCGGTATGTTTCGGGTAGACAGCATTGGAGAGGCTCTTGCAAGAGGAACGCAGGAGCTTTCCAGTATATTCAAAATACCCGGAAAAGCCAAAAGCGAAGATCTTTCCTGCCTGAAGGGGATGTTTGAACATAAATATCTGGATGACAGAATGGACAGCTTTGTAGATGCCATGGAGAAAAACCAGGAAGGAATCGGAGATGTTGAAGATTACATAAATGAGGACGAGATTGATCTTCATGTACATAAGAGATTCTGGAAATGGCACCGGATATTTTTACCAGCTTGGTATTCTTGGTACTTTTATTGGTCTGGTATGGGGGCTTAAGAGTTTTGAGCCATCCAGCTATGAGACAATGACTACCTCTGTATCTGCCCTGGTAGATGGTATCAAAGTAGCATTCCTTACTTCTATCTATGGAATTGCATTTGCACTGATCTACAGTTCCGGAATGAAAAGCGTTTATTCCGGAATGGATGCGAAGCTTCAGGGATTTCTGGAGAGATTTCATCTTTATGTACTTCCGGCGGCTGAGAGCGAGTCAAGAAACCTGATGCTTGCAAGTCAGAAGGTTCAGACAAAAGCCATGAAACAGATGGCAGAGCAGCTTACCTCACAGATGGCAGAGAGTTTTGAGAAAGCAATCAATCCTACTTTCCAGAAGATGACAGAATCTCTGGAGATTCTGACAGAATCTGTAACAAAATGTCAGGAGGATGTGGTTCAGGATATCCTGCGTACTTTTTTGCGGGAGATGAACGGTTCATTTAAAATGCAGTTCACAGATTTCAATGAAGCTCTTGTACAGCTGAAGGAAGCGCAGAAAGAAAATATTGATTATACTACAAGGCTCTATCAGACGATGAGTAATCAGCTGAATACCTCATATGCAAAACAGAGCGAAGCTATGAAAGACCTTGTAAATGAACTGGGACAGGTTCAGGGCCGTTATATGTCTACGGCAACAAGAATCACACAGGATAATCAGGAAATCCAGAAGCTTCAGCAGCAGGATTATCAGCGCATTGCGGATTATCTGCATGAATCCGAGAAATCTTCTGCCAAATTCTGGGTTGCCTGCAATCAGACAATGCAGAAATATGTGGAAGCTGCCGCGCAGGGAATGGAAAAGGTTTCGGCTGCAAATCAGGCAGGAAAAGATGTGCTTGAGGCTAACCGTAAACTGGTAGAACAGTTGGATGTAAAGATGAAAGACTTTGTATCTTATCAGAAGATGACTTACGAGACAATGGAAGAGGTACGCAGACTCTTTGCAGATATTTCTGTTCAGAAAGAAGACAACAATATTTATCTCTCAGGCGGAAAATCAGCTCAGAGTGCGGCACAGAAAGAATCTGTGGAGGAAGTACGCAAACTTCTGGAGGAACAGAGCGAGCGTCAGGAAGCACTTCTGGAGGAGATGAACAAAAATATGAAGAATATTTCCAAAAACCAGAAAGGTAAATTCAGCTTATTCAAATAAGAAAAGGAGAGAAATATGCGCAAAAGAAAGAAATCAGAAGAGGGCGGATTTAATGTCTGGCGGTCTTATTCTGATATGATGGCCGGTGTGCTGCTCCTTTTTATACTGATTATGTGTGTGACTCTTTTTCAGGCTCAGAAAAGTTATAACGAGAGTATTAAGGAGAGAGATGACAAGATAGCTCTTCAGGAGCAGTATACAGCGGAAATTCTGGCACAGCAGAGTGAGCTGGACGAGAAAAACAGCAAGCTGAGTTCCCAGGATGAACAGCTTGACAAGCAGAAAAAGCTTCTTGCAGAACTGGCAGCACAGTTAAAGGAACAGCAGGCCAGCCTTGATGAAAAAACATCTCTTCTTGCCACACAGCAGAAGAAAATTGATAATATCATCGGTGTCAAGGCAGATGTTATTGAAGCATTGCAGAAGGAGTTTTCCAAAAACAATGTAAGTGTTGATATTGATGCTCAGACAGGTGCTCTTACCCTCAATGCAAATGTATTATTTGACTATGATAAGTCAGAACTGACAGATGAGGGCAAACAGGAACTTGCAGATATCCTTCCGATCTACTGTAAGGTGCTTCTTCAGAAAGATTATAAGAAGTATCTGGCTGAGATCATCATTGACGGTTATACAGACACAGACGGAGACTATGATTACAATCTGGAGCTTTCTCAGAAACGTTCTCTCGCAGTTGCACAGTATCTGACGGAAATCAGGGAGAACTTCCTGAGTTCTGATGAGATTTCAGAACTTCAGAATTATCTGACCGTAAATGGTCATGGTTCAGCCAATCCGGTTCTGGATTCCGATGGGAATGTAGATAAGGATGCATCCAGACGAGTGGAAGTAAAGTTTCGTCTGAAAGATGATGAGATGATAAATGAGCTTAATCAGATTATGAATACAGATAAGACTTCTGATTCTGAAAAATCCGGCAGCAATTAAACTGCTGGATTTTTCAATTCCGGAGTGTGTTTGAAAAATGCTTTGATGCAGATGCTTTATCTTACAATTCACGAAAGATAACGAGTAATTTTACCAATAACAGTTCACATTTCCGAGAGAAAATGTGGTATGATAAAACAGTACACAGTTTCCTGTAATGGTGATGATGCGCTGTACCCTACATAAGAAAAAAGAAAGAGGAATTATCATGTCTTTGAAAATTGGAAGAAACGATCCATGCTGGTGTGGAAGCGGAAAAAAATATAAAAAATGCCATGAGGCATTTGATGAAAAAATGGGAATAATGAAGCAGAAAGGATATGCAGTGATCGATCATGATCTGATCAAAACACCCGAACAGATCGCGAAAATAAAAGAAAGCTGCAAAATCAATATTGCAGTTCTTGATTATGTGGAAGAGCATATTAAACCAGGTGTATCCACTGAAGAGATTGACAGATGGGTACATGAAGAGACTGTACGGCATGGGGGAATCCCGGCACCGTTAAATTACGAAGGATTTCCAAAGAGCGTGTGTACTTCTGTAAATGAAGTGGTATGCCATGGAATCCCGGATGAAGAGCAGATTCTGAAAGAGGGAGATATTATCAATGTTGATGTATCTACAATATATAATGGTTATTATTCTGACTCGTCCAGAATGTTCTGCATCGGTAAAGTGAGTCCGGAGAAAGAAAAACTTGTCAAGGTCACAAAAGAATGTGTTGAGATTGGTATTTCCCAGGTGAAACCATGGACTCCGATCGGAAATATGGGAAGTGCAGTTCATAAACATGCAGTAGAAAACGGATATTCTGTAGTCAGAGAAATCGGTGGACATGGTGTGGGAGTTGAGTTCCATGAAGATCCATGGGTAAGCTTTGTTTCTGAAGAGAATACAGGTGTCCTGATGGTTCCGGGTATGATGTTTACCATAGAGCCGATGGTAAATATGGGAAGCGATGAAATTTATACGGATGAGATTGACGAGTGGACAGTCCGTACAGAGGACGGACTTCCTTCAGCCAGTGGGAAGTAACTGTTCTGGTTACGGAAACAGGATGTGAAGTAATCTGTTGGTAAAAAATTTGCAAAAAGTATTGCAATACATCAGGTATATAGTATAATCACAACTGTTGTGAAAAAAGATGGTCCTCTGTTACAGGATATGTATTAAGAACATCCATATAAGAATAGGAGAAAAATACAATGAACGAAATTATCAAAAACATCGAAGCAGCTCAGTTAAAAGCTGAAGTACCGGCATTCAACACAGGTGATACTGTAAGAGTACACGCACTGATCAAAGAAGGAAACCGTGAACGTGTTCAGGTTTTTGAAGGAACAGTTCTCAAGAAACAGGGCGGAAGCAACAGAGCTACATTTACTGTAAGAAAGAGCTCTAACGGAGTAGGCGTTGAGAAAACATGGCCGCTTCATTCCCCACATGTAGTAAAAGTAGAAGTTATCCGTCGTGGTAAAGTACGTCGTGCGAAACTGAACTACTTAAGAGATCGTGTAGGTAAAGCAGCTAAGGTTAAAGAGCTTGTTAAATAATTTCATGAATTAGCAGAAGAAGGGACAATAACTTGTGTATTGTCCCTCTTTTTCCATCTGTCAGGAGATTTGGATGAATATCAGAAAATGGAAAGATAGTCCGGCACTGAAAGAGACCAGAGATATGCTGGAAATAAAACTTGAAGATAAAAAAGTCCGGGGAATCCTTAACTGGATATTTCAGATAGCGGTAGTGCTCATTTTTGGCATTCTGGCGGGAATTGCGCTGTTTCAATCAGTGACTGTACAGGAGAGTACCATGGAGCCCACACTGCAGGTTGGAGAACGCTTTTTTGTAAACAGGGCTGTTTATAAAGTATCCTCACCTGAACGGGGAGATATCATTGTATATAAAACCAGTGGAAGTGATGATGCGGCTCTGCATATCGGCCGCGTGATCGGTCTGCCCGGTGAGACTGTACAGATATCCAACGGAGCAGTATTGATCAACGGAGAAGTATATAATGAAAATAAGAATTTTCCTGAAATCAGTAATGCGGGATTGGCATCCGACGGAGTGTCTCTGGAAAGCGGTGAGTATTTTGTACTTGGCGATAACAGAAATAACAGTGAGGACAGCCGGTATGGTGATATCGGAAATATCAATAAGAAATATATTGTGGGAAAGGTATGGTTTGTCATTTCCCCGAAAGATAAATTTGGATTTTTGAAAGGTTAGGTGTATATGAACGTACAGTGGTACCCTGGTCATATGACCAAGGCAAAGAGACAGATGCAGGAGGACATTAAGCTGATCGATCTGATCATTGAACTTGTGGATGCCCGCGTACCTCTTTCGAGCAGAAACCCGGATATTGATGAACTGGGAAAAAATAAATCCAGACTGATTCTTCTTAATAAATCAGATCTGGCTGACGAGCGCCAGAATGAAGCCTGGAAAACTTATTTTCAGGCAAAGGGATTTTATGTTGTAAAAGTAGATTCCAGAAATGGTTCCGGAATGAAAGCAATCAATAATGTGATCCAGGAAGCATGTAAGGAAAAGATAGAAAGAGACAGACGCCGCGGTATTAAAAACCGTCCGATCCGCGCTATGGTAGTGGGAATCCCGAATGTAGGAAAATCTACATTTATCAATACCTTTGCAGGACGGGCCTGTGCAAAGACCGGAAACAAGCCGGGAGTTACGAAAGGAAAACAGTGGATCCGTCTGAATAAGGGAGTAGAACTTTTGGACACTCCTGGTATTTTGTGGCCGAAATTTGAAGACCAGCAGGTGGGAATCCGTCTGGCATGTGTAGGTTCTATCAAAGATGACATTCTGAATATGGAGGAACTGGCACTCTGGCTGATCGATTATCTGCGCGAAAATTATAAAGGGATTCTGGCAGAGAGATATCAGATCACAGAGGAGGGAACTTCTGTGGAAGTTCTGGAGCGATTGCCAGAGCCAGAGGGTGTCTGAAAAAGCAGGAAGAGCTGGATTATGCCAAAGCTTCGCTGATACTGTTTGATGATTTCCGTTCCGGAAAAATGGGGCGGATCACATTGGAGTGGGCGCCATTATGAAAACAATAGCTGAGATTAAAGCCGAGTTTGCTGCAGCAGATATGAGCAGCTACCCGGCTTTATATGAAATTTATAAAGAAGATACAAGAAGTGGTGTGCAAAAGCTGATCGCACAGTGCCGCAAAAAGGAAGCAGCTCTGGAAGCGGAGAAGCAGCGTATTGAAAATATGAAGGTATATGAGCATAAATATGAACATCTTGATTATTTATGCGGAATTGATGAAGTGGGAAGAGGCCCCCTTGCAGGCCCGGTTGTGGCATGTGCGGTAATTCTGCCACAGGACAGCCGGATCCTTTATCTGAACGATTCCAAGAAACTCAGTGCTTCCAAAAGAGAAGAACTGTATGATGTGATTATGAGGGAAGCGGTTTCAGTAGGAATCGGTATGCGCAGCCCGGAGCGTATTGATGAGATCAATATCCTTCAGGCTACTTATGAGGCAATGCGGGAGGCGGTAAGTAAACTGGAAGTGGTTCCTCAGCTTCTTCTCAATGATGCAGTCACGATTCCTCAGATCACCATTCCACAGGTTCCCATTATTAAGGGAGATGCAAAGAGTGTTTCCATTGCAGCAGCAAGTATTGTTGCAAAAGTGACAAGGGACAGAATGATGGAAGAATATGATAAAGTGTTCCCGGAATATGGTTTTGCATCAAATAAGGGATATGGTTCTGCCGATCATATTGCGGCACTGAAAAAATACGGAGAAACCCCGATCCACAGAAAGACCTTTATTACACATTTCATATAAACAGTCGCAAAAGGGTTACTATCCTTCAGTACACAGCAATACACTGAGTGATGCACAGTAACAACAAAAGATGCCTACATATAATATAAAAAGAAATGGATGGAAGAATTTGCATAAAAATACCCGGTCTACCGGAAGCTGTTACGAACGAAAAGCTGCTGATTATCTGAAACAGCAGGGATTATTTATTCTGAGATATAATTACAGATGCAGATTTGGAGAAATCGATCTGATTGCCAGAGATGGAGAATATCTTGTTTTTGTTGAGGTAAAATACAGGAAAGACAATAGTTCCGGTTATTCGCTGGCTGCAGTAAATCCTGCTAAACAGAAAACCATATGTAAGGTGGCAAGGTATTTTCTTACAGTGGAATATCACAATGTGGATATCCCATGCCGTTTCGATGTGGCAGGAATTGACGGGGATGAAATACACTGGGTTAAGAATGCGTTTGAATATATTGCAATCCTCTAATAATTATAGAAACTGCTTTGATGAATAATCTGCCATACAGCAGGAAGGGAATAATGAAATATGAAGATAAAATGGAACAGTGAACAGATTCCAAAGATGAATGTAAAAAACAATAAAGATGTTACATTTCTTACATATCCCGCATATGAAGAAATGAACTGGCTTGTTCATGGATTCAGCACCCGCTTTGGCGGAGTGAGCAGAGAAATCTACAGTTCTATGAACCTGAGTTTTACAAGAGGTGATGAGGAGTCCTGCGTGAAAGAAAATTACAGAAGGATTTCTGATGCTATGGGATTTGATATGAACAGCATCGTTACATCTGATCAGACTCATACCAACAATGTGCGGAAAGTAACAGAGAAAGACCGCGGAAAGGGAATTGTGATCCCGCGTGATTATACAGATACAGATGGAATGATCACAAATGTTCCGGGGCTGGTTCTTGCAACCTTTTATGCGGATTGCGTTCCACTGTATTTTGCTGATCCGACGAATCACGCGATCGGACTGTCTCATTCGGGATGGAGAGGTACGGTTCAGAAAATCGGTGCAGTTACCATAGAAAAGATGTCTGAAGAGTATGGAAGTAATCCGAAAGATCTGAAAGTGGCCATCGGACCGTCTATCTGTCAGGAGTGTTATGAAGTCAGCGAAGATGTGATTGAAGAATTTGAAAAGGTTTTTGATAAGAAATACCGGAACAAGCTGTTTTACAGAAAAGAAAACGGAAAATATCAGTTAAACCTGTGGATGGCAAACAAGATTATTTTTCTGGAAGCGGGAATCCCGGAAGAAAACATTTCCATGCCAAATCTCTGTACCTGCTGTAATCCTGAGTTTCTCTTTTCTCACAGGGCTTCCCATGGAAAAAGGGGAAATCTTGGGGCTTTTCTTGGCATACGTTCATAAAACCTGAAATTGTTATAAGCACAACAGTGCGAAGTGAGTAATCCTGAATTTGCAGATTAACTGTACAATACGAAAGAGGGGGAGCTAGTTAACAGCTCCCCTTTTCGTATTCATCTGCCGGAAAAACTATCTGGAATTTACTTTTTCCATAAGAGACATGATCTTTTCGTTGCTGGAACGAACCTTCTCAACGGAAACATCATGATTGATGATATCAATGATGCTCGCAAGATATTTACTCATATTTGCTTCTACATAATATGGTCTTTCGAGAAGTTCCGGAATGCGGTAATTCAGGTTGGTTGTGATCACTCTGTCAAGCCAGCCTTTCTCGTAATATTCATCAAATTTATCCAGACCGTCTGTGAACAGACCGTAGGTAGTGCATACAAATACTCTCTTTGCGTTGCGTTCCTTTAACTGTTTGGCAACATCCAGCATACTTCCGCCGGAGGAAATCATGTCATCGATAACTACAACATCTTTGCCTTCTACGGAATCTCCGAGGAATTCATGTGCAACAATAGGATTCTTTCCATTGACGATTGTAGAGTAATCACGACGTTTGTAGAACATACCCATATCTACTCCAAGGATGTTGGAGAAATATACAGCTCTTGACATGGCACCTTCATCAGGGCTGATGATCATCAGATGGTCATTGTCAACACGAAGATCCGGCACACTCTTGATCAGAGCTTTTAAAAACTGATAAGTAGGGAAAAAGTTATCAAAACCATTCAGCGGAATAGAGTTCTGGACACGTGGATCATGGGCATCAAAGGTAATGATATTGGAAACTCCCATATCGCTTAATTCCTTCAGTGCCAGTGCACAGTCCAGAGATTCTCTTTTAGTACGTCTGTGCTGGCGGCCTTCATAAAGGAACGGCATAATTACATTGATACGGTGTGCCTTGCCTGTTGCAGCGGAAATAATTCGTTTAAGATCCTGGAAATGGTTGTCAGGAGACATATGGTTCTCGTGTCCGCATACAGTATAAGATTCACTGTAATTGGTCACATCAACCATAATATAAAGGTCAGTGCCACGAACGGATTCTTTAATATAACCTTTACCTTCACCGGTTCCGAAACGGGGGCATTCACATTCTACAATAAATGATTCTTCGCTGTATCCCTGAGGAATAACACTGAGCTGTTTGCGTTCAACCAGCTCATTACGGAATTTAACAAGTTTTCTGTCAACTTCTTCTGCAAGTTCTCTGCATCCAAGAGCTGCAATACGGATAGGTGCAACCGGCATGGATTTTTCCAACAATTCTATGTTTGGCATAATACTCCTCCTAAGTAGTGATTTTATACTCAAAAAATAGATTTCAATATAATATATAACATTTGCCCTAAAATACGTCAAGGAATTTATTGATTTTTTCTTTTACAATTGTTATGATATAAAAGATAGTGGATTCTGGGCGCAGGTATATTTTGCCCGGAATTACTGTCATATGATATCAGGAGTAAATGTCAGAAAGTTACTGTGCCTGCACAGTAAATAAATCAGCGGCTCCTGAATGATCGAGAAACAAAATGTGCCGGAAAAGTTTATCCCACACACAATTTCCGGTTACATTCCAATGGAGTAAAATTCATGAAAAAAAAATTTACACATAATATCCAAGGTTCTTCCGGACAGTATCGGAGAAGAACTGGAACTGGAACCGGGAGATGCGTTGCTTTCCATTAACGGCCAGCCGGTAGAGGATGTGTTTGATTATCGTTATCTGATGAATGACGAATTTGTTAAGCTCCTTATCCGAAAGAAGAATGGCGAGGAATGGGAACTGGAAGTAGAAAAGGAATATGAAGATGATCTTGGCGTGGAGTTTGAGAACAGTCTTATGGATGAGTACCGCTCCTGTTCCAATCACTGTATTTTCTGTTTTATAGACCAGATGCCGCCCGGTATGAGAGAAACTTTATATTTTAAAGATGACGATTCCAGACTGTCATTCCTGCAGGGAAACTATGTTACCCTTACCAATATGAGTGACTATGATCTGGATCGTATTATCAAGTTTCATCTTTCCCCGATCAATGTATCGTTTCAGACTATGAATCCCAGCTTCGCTGTAAAATGCTCCATAATCGATTTGCCGGAGATGCCCTTGCAAAAGTTGACAGGCTTTATAAAGGTGATGTGACCATGAACGGGCAGATTGTGCTCTGCAAGGGGATTAATGACAGGGATGAACTGGAATACAGTCTGGAAAAACTGTCGGAATATGCGCCTGTACTGCAGAGTGTTTCAATCGTACCTGTAGGCCTTTCCAGGTATCGAAAAGGTCTGTATCCACTGGAATCTTTTGATAAAGAGGATGCAAGGTATCTGATCAGTCAGGTAGAGCGGTGGCAGAAGATCATGGTGAAGAAGCATGGTATTCATTTTGTACATGCTTCGGATGAATGGTATATTCTTGCAGGATATGAACTTCCTGAGGAGGGCAGATATGACGGATACCTTCAGCTGGAGAATGGTGTTGGTATGATGCGCCTGCTTGAAACAGAGGTAAAAGAGAGACTTGAACAGCTTGAAGGCGATGACAGAAGAGTAGACGCTACTGTTGCGACAGGGCGGCTTGCAGCGCCCTATATAGGTAAAAATGATAAAAACTGGTACAGGGAGAAATTTCCTAATGTGCATGCAGAAAGTATATGCGGTGAAAGAATAAATTTCTTTGGAGAGAAGATTACCGTTTCGGGTCTGATCACAGGTACTGATCTTAAAGATCAGCTCGCCAGGAGAGAATTGGGCGAGAAGCTTCTGATTCCCTGCAATATGCTTAGAAGTGGAGAGGATGTTTTTCTGGATGACCTTACGGTGGAGGATATCAGACAGGCTCTTAACACAGAAATCGTTGTGGTTGACGAACCGGGAGCGGACCTTGTAAATTGTCTGATCGAAGCACCCGACCATAAAAAGATAAGAAGGAGACAGATATATGAGCAAACCGGTAGTAGCGATAGTGGGCAGACCTAATGTAGGCAAATCCACATTGTTTAATGCGCTGGCAGGTGAGAAGATTTCTATTGTAAAAGATACACCTGGCGTTACAAGAGATAGAATTTATGCAGATGTGACATGGCTTGATAAGACATTTACCATGATTGATACAGGTGGTATTGAACCGGACAGCAGTGATATTATCCTTTCTCAGATGAGAGAACAGGCTCAGATCGCAATTGATACAGCTGATGTTATTATCTTTATCACAGATGTTCATCAGGGGCTGGTTGATTCCGATGCAAAAGTAGCAGATATGCTTCGACGTAGCGGTAAGCCGGTTGTCCTTGTTGTTAATAAAGTAGACAGCATTCAGAAATTTATGATGGATGTCTATGAATTTTATAATCTTGGTATCGGAGAACCGATTCCGATCTCTGCGGCAAACCGTATGGGACTGGGAGATATGCTTGATGAAGTAGCGAAACATTTTCCTGAGGATGCTGATACCGATGAAGAGGATGAGATTCCGAGAATCGCTATTGTAGGTAAACCAAACGTAGGTAAATCTTCTCTGGTAAATAAGCTTCTTGGAGAAGACCGTGTGATCGTTTCTGATATTGCCGGAACTACAAGAGATGCGGTAGATACCAGAGTAAAATGGCAGGGTAAGGATTATATCTTTATTGATACAGCCGGACTTCGCCGCAAGGGTAAAGTAAAAGAAGAAATCGAGAGATACAGTGTGATCCGTACAGTGACTGCTGTGGAGCGTGCAGATGTCGTTATTGTTATGATCGATGCGTCAGAGGGAGTTACAGAACAGGATGCCAAGATCGCAGGTATTGCCCATGAAAGAGGAAAGGGCGTTATCATTGCCGTCAACAAATGGGATGCGATTGAGAAGAACGATAAGACAATCTACAAACATACAAACAGAATCCGTGAGGTTCTGGCATATATGCCGTATGCAGAACTGGTATTTATCTCTGCAAAGACAGGCTTAGAATCTCAAGAATGTTTGAGACGATTGATGCGGTTATCGAAAACCAGACACTGCGTATCCAGACAGGTGTCCTGAATGAAATCCTTTCTGAGGCAGTAGCAATGCAGCAGCCTCCGTCTGACAAGGGAAAACGTCTGAAGATTTACTATATGACACAGGTGCTGTCAAACCGCTACATTTGTTATCTTTGTAAATGACAAAGAGCTGATGCATTTCTCTTATACCAGATATCTGGAGAATAAGATCAGGGATGCCTTTGGATTTGCGGGAACATCACTGAAATTCATTATTCGTGAACGAGGTGAAAAAGAATAATCATGGAACGACTGATTTGTATTGCAATTGGATATGCATGCGGACTTTTTCAGACCGCATACATTTTAGGAAAAATTTATCATATTGATATCCGCAAACAGGGAAGTGGAAATCTGGGCTCTACAAATGTACTGCGTACACTTGGCAAAAAGGCCGGAGCATTGAATCTGTTATGTGACTGTCTGAAGTGTATTGCAGCCATCCTGATCGTAAGAGCAATATTTGGAAATTCTTATGGAGATATCCTGCCGTTGCTGAGCCTTTATGCAGCAGCGGGGTGTATTCTGGGGCATAATTTTCCGTTTTATCTTAATTTTAAAGGCGGGAAGGGTGTAGCTGCATCTGTAGGACTTGTGATTGCCTTTGACTGGCGGATTTTTATAATCTGCGCAATTGTATTCTTTGGATTGTTTTTCCTGACACACTATGTTTCACTGTGTTCGGTAAGTGCATATCTGGCTGCATTTATCAGTATGATCGTATTTGGACAGATGGGTTCTTATCATATGGATTCTTATCATATGATCGAGCTTTATATTGTTATGGGACTCTTGACAGTACTGGCATTTTACAGACATAAAAAAGAACATAAAACGGCTTCTTGACGGGACAGAAAGTAAAATTTATTTAAGCAAAAAAAATA
>ENA-OPZM01000612-OPZM01000612.1-human-gut-metagenome-genome-assembly--contig:-NODE-612-length-15045-cov-2.027215_pt1 | contig 15045 bp, 15 predicted proteins | sample MGYA00242478_ERZ504493 | MGnify/ENA primary metagenome ERZ504493 (study PRJEB26092, sample SAMD00036227) | human gut metagenome | host: Homo sapiens | study: EMG produced TPA metagenomics assembly of...
GCGATGATTCCGTGTTCCTGGTACCATTCGTCCGGCGTATGCACTTTCCAGATACGATATGGTAGGAAGAAAACCGATCATGTTCCTGTTCACCTTCACGATGTTCTTCAGCGGCGGTATGATTCCGATGTACTTAACGGTACAGCAGCTGCACATCTACAACACAACATGGGCTATGGTTCTTCCAGTAGCAGTATCTGCTTACAACCTGATCGTATGCCGCTCCTTCTTTGAAAGCGGTATTCCGGTCGAGCTTCTCGAAGCAGCAAAAATCGACGGCTGCAGCGATTTTGGATTCTTCTTCAAAATTGCAATTCCGCTGTCGAAAACCATCATCGCAGTTATGTGTCTGTTCTATGCAACCGCAATGTGGAACCAGTTCTTCAACGCACTGATGTTCCTGCAGGATGACAGTAAGATGCCTCTTCAGGTCGTTCTTCGAAACCTGGTACTGATGAACCAGTCCAACCAGATGGGAAGTAGTGCTTCTGAGATGGTAACAAAACAGAAACTGGCTGAGCAGTTAAAAATACTGCGTTGTAGTTGTTTCCGCATTCCCACTGCTGTGCGTATATCCTTTCCTGCAGAAATACTTCGCAAAAGGTGTTACGATCGGTGCAGTCAAGCTGATACAGAACAGAAAAGTTATCGTTACAGAGTTCATGGCTACAACAGACATGATTTTATAGTAGAAACACAAAAATATTTACGTATTTCACTGCCGAAAAGGCAGCAAAATAAAGGAGGAACAACATGAAGAAAAAAATCGTATCCGTATTACTGGCAAGCCTTATGGTAACCAGCATGCTCGCAGGCTGTGGAAACAGCTCGGGCAGCTCAAGCAGCTCCGGTGCAGGAAGCACAGGAGGAGACACCACATCTGCATCCGGTACAGAGGCAGGTGACACAGGTCTCACAGCAGAAGAGCAGGAAGCAGTAGATGAGGGAATCATCCAGCTCGATGGTACTCTTCCGATCATCAAAGATCCGGCAAAATTCGAAGAGAAATACGGAAAAATTTCCGCTCTGATCGTAAACTCTGCAGACAGAACCGTAGAAGTAGGCGACCTGGCTATGTGCAAGAAATGGTTCGAGGACACAGGAGTAGAGTTTGACTGGCAGCCGATCCCGCAGGAGAGCGCAACAGAGAAAATCAACCTGATGCTTTCTTCCGGACAGGATCTTCCGGATGTATTCTGGAACTTCGGCGATGGTAAATCCGGAAACACCGTAGTTCAGTACGCAGACCAGGATGTATTCCTTCCAACCGAAGGCCTGATCGAAGAGTATATGCCGAACCTGAAAGCATTCCTCGATGACAATGAGCAGTATCAGCTTGAAATCACCGCTCCGAACGGCCATAAATATGGATTCCCGTACGTAGAGGAAATGAAAGGTCTTGTATTAACACCTGGACCATTCGTGATTAACAAAACATGGCTGGATAAAGTAGGCAAAGAAGTGCCGACAACCGTAGACGAGTGGGTAGACTGCCTGAAAGCATTCCGCGACGGCGGCGATCTGAACGGCAACGGCGAAGCTGATGAAATCCCAATGGCAACCTGGTTCGGTGCAACCGATACCTTTGGTTCCTACAACCTGTTCTATCGTTTCACAGGTGCATTCGGATGCGCTGACTCCTACTGCGGAGGAAATGCATATGCGGATCACTTAAGACTGGTTGATGGAAAAGTTACCTTCACTGCAACAGACGAGGCATTCAAGAAAACAGCAGAATTCTTCAATATGCTGTATGAAGAAGGACTGATCTGGAACGGCTCCTTCGAGGCAGACTCCAGTATGGCATTCAACGCTTCCCTGATCAAAGAGAACGTTGCAAAGATCGGTTCCTTCGGTGTTTGGGGCGATCAGGAAATTACAAACCAGGAAGTACATGATCAGTACGTAGCAGTTCCAAGACTGCAGGGCGAAGACGGTATGACCGGTTTCGAGTGTAACTACTCTGAGCTGCAGGATTCTTCCGATACAGCAATCACAACAACCTGCAAATTCCCGCACGTTGTTGCAAGATTTGTAGATTACATGGTAGGCGATCCGGAAATTTCTGTTACATCTAACTGGGGTGCAATCGGATACAACTATGAGAAAGACGAGGACGGCATTCTTCGTACACCACTTGATGAAAATGGAAACTACAAACCTCTGAATCCGGATTATAAGAACTTTGGTGAGGCTCGTATAAACTCCACAACCTGCCGTGGTTCTATGATCGTTCAGAACGAGTACTATGATACTGTTTGCGGATACACCTTTGATGCTGTAAAGCTTCTCGAGATGCAGAAAGAAAACGGTAAAGATGACATCATGGAAGAGTATGACACTATTCCGCGTGTTCTGATGACCCAGGAAGAGATTCAGCGTCTGGCACAGATTCAGCCGACCATCTCCGATATTGTTGATCGTTACATCACCACATGGGTAACCGGCGGCGTTGATGATGCAAGCTGGGATTCCTATAAAACAGAGCTGGAAGGCGCTGGCTTGAATGAACTGGTTGAGATTTACCCAGGGCGCAGTAGATCGAGCAGCTTCTGCAGCAAACTAAAAATCGGGCGAAAAGCGATTACGAAAAAACAGTAACGTAAACGATTTGCAATTGATGTTCTACAACTAAAGAAATTCTAAATGTGGCCATGTTGTATCCCGTATAACATGGCCATATTTAAAAAGAAGACTATTTCGTTCTTATTTCTTTTTTTGGTTGAAGTTCCAAATGGAAAAAGATAAAATAGGAAAAGAGAGAACAGGAAAAGAGGGATCCTATGAGTAAACAGGGAAAAAGAGATTTTAGACCGAACATTCATTTTACACCGGAGAAAAACTGGAACAACGATCCGAACGGACTGATTTATATCGATGGTATCTGGCACCTGTATTATCAGCACAATCCAAATGACGTTGTATGGGGACCGATGCACTGGGGTCATGCAGTATCGAAAGACCTGATTCACTGGGAGCATCTGCCGATCGCATTGTACCCGGATGAGATCGGAACGATGTACTCCGGAAGTATGGCATACGATGAAAATAACACAAGCGGATTTGCGAAATACGGTGAGAAGCCGATGGTGGCTGTCTACACGGCGCACAATATGGAAACAGGCCTGGAGCAGCAGTGTATTGCATACAGTCTGGATCAGGGAAAGCATTTTGAAAAATATTATGGCAACCCGGTGATCAAAAACCCGGGCGCACCGGATTTCCGTGATCCGCGCGTCTTCTGGAATGATAAAAAGGACTGTTGGACCTTGTTCTGGCATCCGGCGACCATGCAGAGTTTTACGCATCCCAGGATTTGAAAAACTGGAAGAAAACAGGCGAGTTCGGTGTCGGTGTCAATAAAGTGCCGACTGTATGGGAATGCACCGATCTGATCCGTGCTAAAACAGGAAATGAATTTGACGGATTCAAATGGATTCTGATAGTCAGCATGATACATCCGGGAACCGAAGGCCGTGCCAATATACAGTATTTCGTCGGTGATTTTGATGGAGATACCTTCCAGTGCACCGAGATCACAGACGAGCCGCTGTGGATTGATTTCGGATTCGACAACTATGCCGGCGTAACGTATGGAAACTACGACCGCCCGGTTTACCTTGGATGGGGCGTTAATCCGCTCTACGCGAACTTTGTTCCGACCGGTGAGTATTCCGGTCTGATGACACTGCCAAGAGAACTTTCACTTTGTGAGACCGATGAGGGCTACCGCCTGAAAACAAAACCGTTCGGGATCGATGAGTACCGTGCGGGTGCCTTCCCGATTGGAAATCAGAAGCCGCTGCTGACCGAGAGCTTTGGACTTCTCGTGCAGGGCAATTTCGGAAGAATTGCACTGAAAAACAGCAGAGGTGAGGAAGTAGTCATCGAAGTGACGGTGGACAGCATCACGGTGGACCGCTCTAAGAGCGGCAACCTTAGTTACTTTGAGGATGTAGATCCGAAGCTCTTCAAAAAAGAGGATCTGCTGGTATCCACAACAAAACGTTACATGCGCGGAAATGTCAACATGGAGATTATTTTTGATGTTTCCTATCTGGAGATTTATGCAGATGGTGGTCTGGAGACCGCTTCTGTATGTGTTTACCCGGATGCTCCGTATCAGGTGGTTTCCACAGACGGAGATCTGGAAGTGAAAATGTACACCATTAAAAAATAGGGGATATGTTTATTTTGGGAGGTTTTACAAAAATGATGAAAAAAAGAGATTACAGACCGAAAATCCATTTTTCGCCGGAAAAAGGCTGGATGAATGATCCGAATGGCATGGTTTATGTAGATGGCGTGTACCACTTCTTTTATCAGAAGTACCCGTATGATACCAGCTGGGGACCGATGCACTGGGGCCATGCAACATCACGCGACCTGATTCACTGGGAGCATCAGCCGATCGCACTTTATCCGGATGAACTGGGATTTATCTTTTCGGGAAGTGCTGTGTATGATACGCAGAATTCTTCTGAGTATGGTACCAATGAAAACCCGCCGATCATTGCTATTTATACCAGCCATCATAAGGACGGTTTGGAACAGCAGAGTATTGCATACAGCAATGATAAGGGCCGGCATTTTGAAAAGTCATATCTGAATCCGGTCATCAAAAACCCGGGAATTTCCGATTTCCGTGACCCGAAAGCGTTCTGGAATCCGGTCAGAAGATGCTGGAGTCTTGTTCTTGCAGCGCAGGACCGTGTCTTCTTCTACGCATCCCAGGATATGAAAAACTGGGAGAAAACAGGAGAATTCGGACCGGAAGGAAATCATGTGAAGGGTGTGTGGGAATGCCCGGATCTGTTCCCGATTGAGTATAAGGGGAAAAAATGTATGGGTTCTTGTTGTCAGCATGACAAAAGCCTCCGAGGACGACCACTGCAAAATGCAGTATTTCCTGGGTGATTTCGATGGAGAAAAATTCCTCTGCACCTATCCATCCGATGAGCAAGATGGCTGGATGAAGGCTTCGACAACTATGCAGCCGTTACATTCCAGAATGCGAAAGATGTTCTGCTGATGGGATGGGGTATGAACTGGCAGTATGCAGCACAGACTCCGACAGAAGAGTACTGTGGCCAGGCAACCCTGGCGAGAAAGCTGTCCCTGACAGAGGTAGATGGTGCGCTGACCCTCGTGGCTGCTCCGGCCGGACTGGAAAAATTTCGCCACAGCAGCTATCCGATCGAGAATCATACAACGATCCGCACAGAGACCTTTGGACTGAAGGTTTCCGGAAAAGGAGATGCGAAAATTTGCCTGAAAAACTCAGTAGGACAGAAATTGAAGATTTATGTAACTGACACCAAAATCACGGTTGACCGTACCATGGCGGGCTACAAAGAATTCAGTGAGCACTTCATGACGGAAAAATATTCCATCAGCACCGCAGCGAGAAAGAAAGACGGAGCATGGAATCTGGAGCTTGTTTTTGATGTTTCCATTCTGGAACTGTTTGCTGAGGATGGCGTAGATGCTATCTCTACAGTGGTTTATCCGGAGACACCGTACGACCGCGTAAGCTGGAAGGGCGATCTTTCCGTTGAACTTTACGAAATTGATGCATAAGGGCTGAGAGAAAGGGGGAAAAGCAAAATGGGATACTTTAAAGATGTGACACCGGAATCAAGCTGGAATCAGCTCCAAAGGAATTTTGAATTTTCTCGAACCGAATCGAAGAGAACCAGATTGAGCTGCACAGCTTTATGGTGATCCGCCATGGACAGTGTGCAGCGAAGGGCTGGTGGAAGCCGTATGATGAAAAATTCCGTCATCCACTGTATTCGTTCAGTAAATCGTTGACAGCAACAGCGATTGGTTTTGCCGAGCAGGAGGGAATCTTATCGCTGGATGAGAAAATTGTCGATATCTTTCCGGATCTGCTGCCGGAAAACCCATCTGAAAATCTCAAAAAGATCACACTGCATCACCTGCTGATTATGGGCTGCGGCCACGAGACGGAGATTATGGACAATTCCGAAAACTGGATTTCTACCTTTCTTCATCATCCGGTGCTCCATGAACCGGGAACATTTTATAAATACAATACAGCCGGAACTAACATGCTGGCTGCCGTTCTGAGGAAAAAAACGGGACAGAACGTCACAGAGTTTCTGAAATCCCGTCTGCTGGAGCCGCTTGGCATCACATCCCTTACCTGTGCGCTGCTCGGAGACGGAACGGAGCTTGGCGGAGGCGGTATGAAGATGGTAACGGAGGATATGGCAAAATTCACGTATTTTCTGTCCAGACAGGGCGAGTGGGAAGGAAAACAGCTGCTTCGAAAAGACTGGTTTGAACGCGCCTGCCGCAAGCAGATTGAGACGGAGGGCGATTCGGAAGGCCACGTAAAAGACTGGGCGCAGGCTACGGATATCAGTGCTGGATGTGCCGTTATCCGGGCTCCTTCCGCGCAGATGGTGCGTACGGTCAGTTCGGCGTTGTGTTCCCGGATCTCGATCTGATTGTGATCCTGACAACAGCAACAGAACAGACGCAGGAGGAGTTGAGCGCACTGCAGGAGGAACTGATCCCGTATGTGAAGAAAGAGGCAGGAGAGCTGCCACCGTCCCCGCTTGCCGGTGCAGTAAAAGAGCGTACCGCAGATCTGGCTCTGCCGCCGCGCAGAGGAACGAGAAATCCTTTTATGGAAGAGAAGGTAAGTAAGCATGTTTATGTATCTGCTCCGCTGATGGGGAACCAGCAGCTACCGGATTCCGCAGAAATTCTGATCGGCGGAAGCGGTCTGTTTTCGCTGGAGACAAGTCCGATTCAGGAGATGCGATTCTCCTTTGGCAGCGATAAGATGTACTGGAAAGTACAGGAAGGCGGGAAAGAAAAGGAATTTGTCCTCTCCATGCGCCGGGATTTTGCCTATAGTGAAGCGGATGGCCATATTTATGCTGGTTCTGCTGCATGGCGTACGCTAAATAGCTCGAGATGGAGATTCGGCGAATGGACGGTTTGAGCGGTGGCCGCATGATCGTCAGATTCCAGAAGGAAAATCTTCTGCTGGAGGCAGAGGATACGCTGATTAGTGTCGGTGGATCGGTATTTCACCACGTCAGGCACTGACTGTATTTGGAATAAAAAAAGATTAAACAGGTCGAAAGAGAGAAAAACCGGCGGAATTTTCCGTCGGTTTTTCCATAACAGTGTGAAAATCCTGTAAAAAAAAGAAAAACGATATGCAAAGCCGAACGGAAGAATTGCCAAGTCTCTCTGAACATGGTAAACTTTTACCTATATTGGAAAAGAATCGACACAAAATATCGAGATACAGGAGGCTCTATGTCAGTTTTTTCAGATTTATTATCCGAATATATCACCATGAAGGATATCGGGGTTTACCCGCTTTCACAGTTCTGCGGACTCGATCGTTCTTTCATGTATAAGATCATCAATGGAAAACGAAATCCGTCCGGGGAGGATGTTGTGCGGAAGATGTCACAGTTCATGCAGCTGACGCCACGGGAAAAAACAGATTTCATGGATGCATTTTACATTACCCAGATGGGTGAAGAGGTTTATTACCGGCGCAAATCGGTCGGAGACTGATTGAAACATTTAGCCGCCGCGAGGGAAGAAAAGAGCATATCTTTTATGAAAAGGAACTTGCGAAAATGGAAATGAGCGGGGGGGGGTAGAGGAGGAGATTCCCTTTCAGGGCCGCAGGTGCATGTGCGGCATGCAATTTTACAGTTGTTTTCCGGTCGAAGCTGTAAAAGAAAACGGAAAAATTTCCGTTCTGGTTCAGCCGGACTTCGATTTTGCCATGGAACTTCTGCAGGTTCTCGGAGAACAGAACCCGAATTTGACGATTCACCATCTGTTCTGTATGAACAACAACGAGAAGCTAACTTCAATGCGGAAAAATTACAACCTGAGTTGTCTGCAGAAAATTCTACCGATCTGTGCCTGTGGATGCGATTACCGTGCGCGGTACTATTACGACAATGTGGCGGCGCGGCTGAATGAGTTCCGCCTTTTCCCGTACCTCATCCTGACGGAGCACTGTGCGCTTGCTTTTAGTGCCGATTACCAGAATGCACTTTTGTTCCGGGAGGAGACGACGCTGCGATGATGCGCGAGATGTTTGAAGGCTATTTAAAACAGTCGGAGCCGTTGTTTGAACGTCTTGACACGGTACAGTCCCAGCTTGGCTATACGGAAACACTGATTCGTAGCTTTATCGCATCAGATTCCCCGCGGTATTTCTTCCAGAGAATGCCGTGTCTTTCCGGACTTCTGACACCGGAAATGCTGAAACACCATCTTGTAAAAGAAATGCCGGAGCGAGATCAGATGATACAGGCGGTTGCGCAGTATGCAAAGGTGATGCAGACACGGGTGCTGGATGAAAAAACGACGATGTTTTTCTCAGAGGACGGCGTCAAAAGTTTCCTGGACACGGGCCGCGTGGATGAGTATCCAAAAGAGTGCTATTCTCCGCTGGACTTTGACGAGCGTATTGCCTGATCCGCCGCTTTCTGGCGCTGCGGGATCGCGCGAATCTTCGTATGATCCGGGAAACGAAAGAGAGAGCAGAGCATGCGCTGAATATTTCGGTCAATGCAAACGAGGGCTATCTTCTGTTCCAGACGCGGACAGAGCGGCTGATTTACCTCAGCATCCGGGAACCGAGCATTCTTATGGCATTCTACGATTACCTGGAATCCATGAAACCGGAAGAACTCTGCACGGAAGAGGAGATGCTGGGACGTGTCGAAGCCATTCTGCATGAATTTGTGGCTTGTCATTCCAGAGAAGGTTCGATATAATAGAAAAAAGGATATTTCCAAACCGGTCATCTCGGGTGAGTTCCGGTGCGTGTCTGCTGAAAAGAAGGCTGGACACGCACCGGGCGGGAACCTGCGGATGACCGGTTTTGACTGTACGAAAAAGAAATGGGGGTTTTTACGAATGAGTACAGAAAGTAAAACAAGAATGACGGAGGGCAGTATTTCAAAAAAGATGATTCTGTTTGCGATCCCGCTGTTCCTTGGTAATCTGTTCCAGCAGTTGTACAATACGGCCGACTCGCTGATTGTAGGAAATTTTCTGGGAAGCAATGCGCTGGCAGCGGTCAGCTCTTCGGGCAATCTGATCTTTCTGATGGTTGGTTTTATTAACGGTATCGCAATGGGCGCCGGTGTCGTGATTGCAAGGTATTACGGAGCGAAAAACCGGGAAGATCTGCAGAAAGCGATCCATACGACCGTGGCGTTCGGCCTGGCGGCCGGTGTAGCGCTGACTGTGCTTGGCATGTATCTGGCGCCGAAAATCCTTGTGCTGATGGGAACACCGTCCGATGTCCTGCCGCAGTCCGTCGAATATTTCCGTACCTATTTTGCAGGATCTCTTGGTTTTATCATGTATAACATTTTCGTCGGCATCCTGCAGTCCGTTGGCGACAGCCGTCACCCGCTGATCTATCTGATCGTATCGTCGTGCATCAATGTTGTGCTCGACCTGCTTTTTATCGGAGGGCTTGGCATGGGGGTCGGTGCGGCGGCGCTTGCAACGGTCATTTCCCAGTTCACAAGCGCGATTCTCTGCATGATCCATCTGCTGCGGACGAAGGAAGAGTATCGTCTTCATATCCGCAAAATCCGTTTCGACGGCCGGGCGCTTGGCGAGATTATCCGCAACGGTGTGCCGTCCGGTTTCCAGAACTCGGTTATTTCGATCGCAAACGTTTTCGTGCAGACGAACATCAATGCATTCGGGAAAATGGCGATGGCAGGCTGCGGTTCATATGCAAAAATCGAGGGTTTTGCATTCCTTCCGGTTACATGCTTTACGATGGCATTAACGACGTTTGTCAGCCAGAATCTCGGTGCAAAACAGTATGACCGGGCGAAAAAAGGAGCGCGGTTTGGCATTCTCTGTTCCATTACCATCGCCGAGCTGATCGGGTTTGTGATCTATGCGCCGCACCGACTTTGATTGCGGCGTTTAACAGCGATCCGGCCGTTGTCCATTACGGCGTGATGCAGGCGAGAACGATTGCACTGTTTTATTTTCTGCTGGCGTTTTCTCATTGCATCGCGGCTGTGCTCCGCGGTTCCGGGCACGCCGCGGTTCCCATGGTTGTCATGCTCTGCGTCTGGTGCCTGTTCCGCGTCAGCTACATTACCGTGACGGTCCGGCTGATCCCGGATATCCGCGTGATTTTCTGGGCTTACCCGCTGACCTGGAGTATCAGTCTGTCATTTTCCTGTATCTGTTTTTGAAAGGAAAATGGGTATACGGTTTTGAAAAAGGAGGAAAACAAAGATGAACGCAGAATCGACGAGAGAAGCGCTTGATGTGGCATCGCTGGCGGGAGACATCCTGCTGGCGAGCGGCGCGGAAATCTTCCGTGTGGAGGAGACGATCGACCGCATTGCGCGGGCGTATGGCGTTGACTCCAGCGATGCGTTTGTGTTGAGCAGTGGTATTTTCCTGACAGCTGAGAGCGGAAAAAAGCAGGAATTTGCCCGCGTGCGTCACATTCCGCTGTCGGCGGCGCGGCTCGACAAGGTAACGGCAGTCAACCAGCTCTCCCGTGAAATCGAGGAGGGTCTGCACATGCCGAAGGAGGCGAAGGCCTGGCTGCTCGATATTCAGCGGATGCCGGACAAACCAAGATGGCACCAGGTGCTTGCATCCGGTGTCGGAAGCGCCTGCTTCTGTTTTCTGTTCGGCGGCGATGTGGTGGACAGCATGGTAGCGTTTCTGTCGGGCTTTGTTCTGTATTTCTATCTGCTGTACCTGCTGCGTGGCAGAATGTCAAAGATTGCGACGAATATTTCCGGCGGCGCGCTTGTCACGCTGATTGCCGTTTTTCTGTATCAGGCGGGGATCGGCCATCATCTGGACAAGGTTATCATCGGTTCGATTATTCCGCTGGTGCCCGGTGTCAATTTCACGAACGCCATCCGTGATATTGCGGATCAGGACTACATCGCTGGTTCCGTGCGGATGCTCGATGCGCTGCTTGTGACATTCTGTATTGCGCTTGGCGTCGGACTGATTATCACAGGATATCATCAACTGGCGGGAGGGCTGCAGCTATGAGTGATACCATTCGTTTTAATTGCGGAATTTTTTTGCAGCCTGCGTCGGAACGATTGCGTTTGCGCTGCTGTTCCAGGTGCCGCGGAAATACTACCTGTACTGCGGACTGGCAGGTGCCTGCGGCTGGATCTGCTATAAACTGATCCTCCCGCATACGACAGAGCCGGTATCCATCTTTTTTGCAACGGTGCTCGTCATCCTTTTGTCGCGCAGCTTTGCGGTGTACAAGCGCTGTCCGGTAACGGTATTTCTGATTGCGGGTATTTTCCCGCTGGTGCCGGGAAGCGGCATCTACTGGACTGCTTTTTACGTGGTAACCAATGATCTGGAGCGCGCCGGTGCAAGAGGATTTCTGACACTGAAGGATGCAGTTGCGATTGTGCTTGGCATTCTCTTTGTTTTTGAGTTTCCGCAGAGCTGGTTCCGTAAGGTGTTGACAGACAAAAGCAAATAACCTATGATTGTAGTAGAGATTATAAACAAGGAGGAAGGAAAACAAATGGCATTGAATCAGTTTTCCAGAACACAGCTTCTGCTCGGACAGGAGAGCATGGATCTTCTGGCGGATGCAACCGTTGCTGTTTTCGGTATCGGCGGCGTGGGAGGCTATACCGTGGAGGCGCTGGCAAGAAGCGGTATCGGCCATTTTGTGCTGGTAGACGATGACAAGGTCTGCCTCACCAACATCAACCGTCAGATTATTGCGACGAGAAGCAGTGTCGGAAAATATAAAGTAGACGTAATGAAAGAACGCATTCTGGATATCAATCCGAAAGCGGAGGTAGAGGTATACAAATGCTTCTATCTGCCGGAAAATGCGGACGATTTTGATTTTTCGAAGTATTCATACGTGGTGGATGCTGTCGATACGGTGACAGCGAAGATTGAGATTATCATGCGCGCCAAAGCGTGCAATGTGCCGGTCATCAGCTGCATGGGAGCCGGAAACAAGCTGGACCCGACGAAGTTCCGCGTAGCGGATATCTATAAAACGAACATGTGTCCGCTGGCAAAGGTCATGCGTCGTGAGATGAAAAAACGCGGCGTGAAGAAACTGAAAGTGGTTTATTCAGAGGAAAAATCCCTCCGTCCGCTTGAGGATATGAGCATCAGCTGCCGGACAAATTGTATCTGTCCTCCGGGAGCTGCAAGAAAATGCACGGAGCGGCGTGATATCCCGGGCAGCGTAGCGTTTGTGCCGTCCGTAGCAGGACTGATTCTGGCGGGAGAGGTCATCAAAGATCTTTCCGGTGTCAGAGAGAGACGGCAGCTGCAGTAAAAAATAAGAATAAAAGGGACGAGCCCCGGAAAAGCAGTTGTGCTTTCCGGGGCTCGCCTTATGTTTATGGAGATTTGAAATTTGAAAAATTACATTACGGCAACAACATCATATTCGGTGCAGCCTTCGGTGAGCGGAATCAGATTTCCTTCTACTGCGGTTCCGTTTACCGTCAGGGAAGAAATGCCCTTCTCCCTGTGCTCCGGATTCTTAAAGGTGATGTTATACCATGCACCGCGGAAGTATCTGCGGATCTTGAACTCTTCCATATCGGACGGAATACACGGATTTAAGGAAAGTCCGTCGTAATCCGGCTGGATACCGAGGATGTACTGGGAAACATTGACGAAAGTCCATGCGGCAGTACCGGTCAGCCAGGAGTTCTTTGCCTCACCAAAGTGGGCAGCGTCTTTTCCGGCGATCATCTGGGAGTATACGTACGGCTCGGTACGATGGATTTCACTGATGTCCTCGATATAAGCCGGGCAGATCTTGCGGTACAGATCAAAGGCGCGGTTTCCGTGGCCGACAACGGTCTCAGCGATGGAGATCCATGGGTTGTTGTGGCAGAAGATACCGGCATTCTCTTTGTATCCCGGCGGATAGGAGGAAACCTCACCAAGATTCAGGTAATACTTGGTGTAAGCCGGCTGCAGAAGAACAACGCCATACTTGGTTTCCAGAATATTTTTGACAGAAGTCAGTGCTTTTTCAGCCAGTCCCTCTTTGACACCGATTTCAGCAAGAACACAGAAGCCCTGCGGCTCGATATAGATCTTGCCTTCCTCACATTCCTTGGAGCCGACTTTTTCCCCTGCAGCGTCATACGCACGCAGGAACCACTCGCCGTCCCAGCCTGCATCGAGCACTGCCTGGTAAACTTTCTCTACTTCCTTCTCGGCGTAAACAGCTTCTTCCTCGTTGCCTCTGCGGCGGCAGATGGCTGCGTACTCTTTGCCGTATTTGACGAACATGGCGGCAATGAAGATGGACTCGGCAACCGGTCCCTCGGAAGGTCCTGTCGTCTGGAATGGTTCGCCTGGTTCTGCGGAGAAGCAGTTCAGGTTCAGACAGTCATTCCAGTCAGCACGGCCGATCAGAGGCAGTTTGTGCGGTCCGAGATGGTTTACGGTAAAGTCGAAGGAACGTTTCAGGTGCTCCATCAGAGGCTGAGCCTTGGTGGAATCGTTGTCGAAATCAACCTGCTCATCGAGAATGGAGAAATCCCCGGTCTCTTTGATGTAGGCGGCGCATCCGGCGATCAGCCAGAGCGGGTCATCGTTGAAGCCGCTTCCGATATCCATGTTTCCTTTCTTCGTCAGTGGCTGGTACTGATGGTATGCGCTTCCGTCTTCAAACTGGGTAGCGGCAATATCGAGCAGACGCTCTCTTGCGCGATCCGGGATCAGATGAACGAAGCCGAGCAGATCCTGGCAGGAGTCACGGAAGCCCATGCCGCGGCCGGTGCCGGACTCAAAGTAGGATGCGGAACGGGACATGTTGAAGGTAACCATACACTGATACTGGTTCCAGATGTTGACCATGCGTCCCAGTTTTTCATCTGCACAGGAGAGCGCATATTTTGCCAGCAGGCCTTCCCAGTAGGAAGCAAGCTCTGCAAGTGCTGCGTCAACCTGCTCGTCGGTCTGATAGTGGGAGAGCATCTCTTTTGCCGGTTTTTTGTTGATCACGCCAGGAGCTTCCCATTTGTCATCCGCTGCATTCTCACAGTAGCCGAGAACGAAGATAAAGGAGCGGGACTCGCCTGGTTTTAAGGTAACGTCGATGTGGTGGGAACCGATCACACCCCATCCGCTGGCAACGGTGTTGCCTGCAGTGCCGCGCAGAACGGTCTCCGGGCGGTCGTTTCCGCGGTAAGCGCCAAGGAAAGCGTCGCGGTCGGTATCGTATCCGTCGATCGGGCAGTTGACTGCATAAACAGCGTAATGTCTGCGGCGCTCGCGGTACTCAGTTTTGTGGTAAATCTCAGAACCCTGGATCTCAACTTCGCCGATGCTGAAGTTTCTCTGGAAGTTGGTCATATCGTCCACGGCGTTCCAGAAGCAGAACTCTACAAAAGAAGTCAGAGCCAGTGTTTTTTCTTCGGTGCCGTTGTTGGTCAGCATGAGACGGTTTACTTCGCAGGAATCTGCCAGCGGAACAAAAGCGGTCAGTTCAGCGGCAACTAAGTTTTTGGAAGAAACAAAGCGGCTGTAGCCAAGGCCATGATGGCACTCGTAGGAATCGAGCGGCGTCTGGGTCGCTGCCAGCCCGGGTTCCAGACGGTATCGCCGTCCTTGATGTAGTAGTAGCGTCCGTTCTGATCGAGCGGCGTATCGTTATAACGGTAACGGGTCAGACGCAGAAGTTTTGCGTCCTTGTAGAAGCTGTATCCGCCACAGGTATTGGAAATCAGAGAAAAGAAGTTCTCAGATCCCAGATAGTTGATCCACGGAAGCGGAGTCTTCGGGCTTGTGATGACATACTCTTTTTTCGCATCATCAAAATGTCCAAATTGCATGTGTGATACCTCCTTCGTCGTACAATGTAATTTCATTATACAGCCGAAAAAAAGAAAAAACTAGCAAGAATTTGCTAAAAAATATAAAAAAACGCCGAAAACCGTTTTTCGTGACAGTTTTCGGCGTTTGTGGATATTCACGAATTGTTCCGCGATTTCTGCAAATATTCGG
>ENA-OPZM01000613-OPZM01000613.1-human-gut-metagenome-genome-assembly--contig:-NODE-613-length-15038-cov-1.690899_pt1 | contig 15038 bp, 20 predicted proteins | sample MGYA00242478_ERZ504493 | MGnify/ENA primary metagenome ERZ504493 (study PRJEB26092, sample SAMD00036227) | human gut metagenome | host: Homo sapiens | study: EMG produced TPA metagenomics assembly of...
TTAAAGCCTGCACGCATTTATTTTTGTTCAGATTACTTACGGAAGAGTCGGATAGCAGACAACTAATTCATCGTCCTGCGGGTAAGTAGCTTCCACATCCTCTTTTGCGAAACCTATATTCTCCCACACCGTTTCTCCCCATTTCTTTTCCGCCGCTTCTACGCCATTGCTCTGCGTAGCTGTATAACATTCTGTAGCAATCTTAGCGGGAACTGTTTCCGGATCAGTCTCTCCATTCAGTACCCCGAGAAGTGTATTGGCTGCAGTTTCCCCGATACTGTTCGCATCCATAACTACCGATACCTTAAATGGCGTATTCTCCTGGAACAGCATCTGGAAGCTCACCTGATCACCATCAATTCCACCCATAACAATCTCTGTACGTCCTGCCTGCCGAACAGACTCCACAGCCCCGGATATCAACGAATCATAAGTTCCAACAATCGCAGCAATACTGCCTTCCTCCGGATTTGCCGTCAGAAGTTCTTCTGTCTGAGACTGCACCCCGGACACATTATGCTCTGTAGACATCGGAACTACATTAATATCGGGATACATACTTGCAACAGATTCAAATACAGCTAAAACGATTTTCCAGCAATGGTGCCCCTGGCACATAGAAAACATACACATCACCACTATAATCGATGGATGCAAATATTGCGTCCGCAAGCAATGTTGCCATAAGTGCATCATCACCGTTTACATCACAGATTGTGTTATCGATATGTGAACTGATACCAGCAGTTACAACCGGGATCCCCTTTTCTGCTGCTTCGGCACACAAGGGAGCCAGCTGATCATTGTCACCCAACTGGATCAAAAGTGCATCAATGTCTGAATTAAGAAGTGATTCGATATTTTCATTATGCTTTTGAACATCTGCCTTCGGCATCTGTCATCACCACTTCACATCCCGCTTCCTCAAAAACATCCTGTGCACCATAGGCAATTAAGCGATTATAATCATTAGTAATCTCCCGATTCGCAATTCCTATTTTCCATGTTCCATCTCCCGAACCTTCAGTCGTTGAGTTGCTATCAGAACTTTCACCACTCTCATCCGTAGATGTCGTTCCCGGATCTGCTGTTGTTTCTCCCGAATCAGAGCTAACAGAACAACCTGCCATTGCAAAAACCATCACGGCGGTCAACAACACGGCACATACTCTTTTTTTCATATTCATTCCTCCTTCTTTTTTCCTATTTCTTTAAATAGGTTTCCTCTTTCATTGTGGACATTATATCTCATCGCGAACACTTTGTAAATAAATTTAATTAAGTAATTGTCAAAACTGTCATTTCTACTTATTTTTAGACTCTGTTTTAGAACTTTTTCACAATATCCACTATTTCCCAAAAAGAAAAAGAATCTTATCTTAAAATTTTTTTTATTTCCAGATAAGATTCTCTCTTTTAATTAATCTTCTATTTTTCCACTTAATTCAGCGCGCTCTGCACTTCTTCCCCCGCCATCACGGCCTCGATATTCTTCCGGAAAAATTCATACCTGGTCTTATGGAACTTCAGACCATCCGGCATCCCGGCAGTATGAGGCGTCAGGATCACATTCGGAGTTTACGCAGCTCGCTGTCCAAAGGCAGCGGTTCTTCCTCAAATACATCCAGGCAGGCTCCGCCGATCATGCCAGTCTTCAATGCCTCGATCAGATCCGGCTGACAGATGATGCCGCCTCTGGCTGTATTAACCAGAAGAGCCCCGTCCTTCATCTTCCCGAAGGTCTCTTTCCGGAACATGTGTCTGGTCTCTTCATTCAAATACACATGTACCGTAATGATATCAGATTCTCTTAAGAGTTCCTCCATCTCCACAAGACGGACATATTCTGCACACTCTTTCACAAACGGATCGTATCCCAGCACGTGGATTCCCATGGCATGACAATAAGCCGTCACTCTTCTTCCGATAGCCCCAAGGCCGATGATCCCGATCGTTTTCCCTCTCAGCTCCGCTCCGTTATAATAGAGCTGCTTCTCATCCTTTCCCTGTTTCATAAATGCATCCAGGAAGGCAGATTCTTATAATACCCCAGGATCATGGCAAAGGTATGCTCTGCTACCGCATCTGCATTTGACGCCTGCTGCATTTGCAGCCTTCACGCCGTGTTCTGTGCAGGCTTCGATATCCACATTATCATATCCGGCTCCGGTCTGTACCAGCTTCAGCCTTCCCGCTTTCTGAAGAAGCGCCTCATTTACCTGGATATGTTCCGGGATCAGCACGTCTGCATCCCCGATATGGTTTCCTTCCTCTCCCGGCTTGTACCGCCGGATCTCCCAGTCTTTCGGAAATACGTCACGGATCCTGGAAACCGTATCCTCTGTATAATATCCCACAATCAAAATCTTCATTTTGTCTTACTCCTCCCAGTCGATCTTCTGCCATGCTTCTATGAATACCCGCTTGATATTGGCAATTACCAGTTCTTCCGGTTCACCATTAAAAGGTCCTACCTCAAAAGAAACCAATGGTTTCCGGGTTGCTGAGGGGCGGGCGAAAAAGCCGATCTTCCGCAGGGTGGTCAAGAATCTGGCCAGCTCATCTGCATCCACCTCCGAACCTGGTACACCGAATGGCAGATGCTTATCCCCAAAATACGGCTTCTCCATATCTTTAACATAAGAATTACCGATGTGGACATGAGAAAGATAGTCCTTTGCCTGCCACAGAGCTTTGTGCGGATCCTCCCGCATCACAGGGAAATGGCTCTGGTCCAGCAGGATTCCCACATTTTCATATTTTTCCTTCACTCTTCTTACGATCGCCACCGCTTCGTTGGTCGGTCCAAGAAGGTAATGACGGTCAAAATACCGGTCTCCCGTCTCTACAGATACCACCAGTGTATAATCATAATCTGCTGCTGCCTGTCCCGCATACTCACAAAGTTCCATAAGCGAACGCTCAAATGCCTCCAGCATAGCGTCTTTTTCTTCTTCCGTGGTATACTTTCCTGTTACCACGTGCATAATCCTTGCATTTTCCCGGTAGCACTGGTCGATCAGCTGTTTTCCTGATTCCACAGAGGCTTTCCTTTTCTCTTCCCCCAGCTGCTTAGATCCATTCCTAATCGCCTTACGGCGTCGCCTCCGTTAAACACCACCTGCGCTCCTGCCAGGCGGGCATACTCCCCTGTCATTTCCACGATTTCCGGATCCGGTGTATAAGAAACTTCCACCGTGGTAAAAACGGATCCTTAAGAATCGTCATAAGTCCCTGCGAAAACCGCTCCTTATCATCTGCGATCCCGGAAATAATTTTGGAAGTACAATCCCTACGTCAATATATGATTCCCAGCTTTTCTGCATGGTCTGTTTCCTCCTTAACATGAACGTTTTTTCTGCGTTCATTTCTATACAATATACCCCGCTTCGATCAGAGCCGGCAGATCCCGGACACTTCAATCACATGGGTATGCCAGTATTTTCCCCAGGAAGTGATAGGCGTGGAACCGGAGGTCACACCAATGACCGCACGGCAGCCTGCGTTATACCCCTCCAGCATGTCCGCCGGAGTATCGCCGATCTTAATAACGCTTCTTACGTTCTGGATATTCAGCTCCTGCATAGCCCGGTACAGCATAAACGGAGCCGGGCGTCCTTTTCCCTCAGGAACCATATCCAGATCCACCGCGCAGTCCACAAGACCGTCTCTCAACCATCCCAGGCAATCGAAAATCGCCTGATTAACATCTGAATGGAACCCTGTATCTGTGGCAACCTTAATATCATTTTTATGGCACCACTCAAACACCTTGGAAGCTCCCTCGATCTCCTGGCAGTCATGCCGGTAATAATCGATCATGATTTCCACATAGCAGTCATAAATCTTCTTTGCAAGCTCGTAGGTATCCTCAAAAATGTCTTCCTCAAATCCCCGGAAATCCATGATCCTCCCCTGGCTTTTTGCGATCAGAAACTGATAGAGATGGATCTTGTTGGTTCCCATCAGATTGGCGATCTCATCCGGAGTCGCCTTGAGATCGTATTGTACCGCTGCTTTATACAAACAGTCCCTTACCGCATTGTCATCCTTTACTGTCGTTCCCGCCAGGTCAAATACTGCCAGTTTAATCTGCTGATTCATCTTTCTGTCCTTCCTTCCATTACTAAAGTTTTTATCATCGGCGGAATATCTGTAATCTTAAGCTTACCGCCTTTCAGTGAAAGCCTGTTTCCCGGATCATAGGCCAGGAAAAAGCCATTCATCTCTCTTATATGCTCCGGGTCATATCCATGGAGCCCTTTCATCCCATGATACTTTTCTTCTTCTCTGTCCAGAATATCCTCCGAGCATCCCCCTGCACACATCTCCAGAATTGCTCTGGGCCGCTGCAGCTTTTTGTCCTCTTCCCCTGCCGCCTCTCCTTCAAGCCAGAGAACCTTCTCAATCCTGCCGCTCTCTCTCAGGCACTGGACAATAGCCGTATTTTCTTCTGACAGCCCGCTGTAAAATTGCATACACCGCTTCCGTCACTCAAAAAATATATCTGTCTCCTCGCAATCTCCTCTTCATACCCATGCTCTTTTACATAGACATTTGGAAAAAAGTTCTCCTCCTTATCCAACATTCCATGTCCGAAAAAAGATCATCTTTTCAATTCCACATTCTTTGGCAGTCTCTGTCAGCTCTTTGATATATGCAACCATATGGGCACAGGCATCCAGTGTCTGAACCGCATCTACCCCATAGATATGGGCAGCCCCGTCGTATTCCTCAAAATGAGCCGCAATAAAATCTTTGTCCCCTGTCTCCATCTCCCGCTTTAATAATTCAAGAGCATGTTTATCCTTTTCTCTGGCTGCCCGAACTCCGGATGCCTCTTCATGTGTCGTCAGATCCTCACTGTGATTTTCTCCCGGCAGCCCGTCTCCCAGGGGCCAGTTAATACTTCCGCATTTTAATCCTTTCGCTGCAAATTCATGAACGATCGTGTCCTGCGGCATGATCCGCATCGCCTCTTCCTTCGTGGATGATAGAGCGATACCTTCTCATATCCCGGTCCCTCTATGACCAGATTTTCCATAATGCCGTGTTCCTCCGGGGTTTTCCGGTCAATATACTCACATGTGCAGGAACTGTGATGGACGGATAAACCGTCCAAAGCTCCTGCACATGGATGTCAGAACCGTGATATTCCCAGGCGTTTTTAAAAACCTCTGCCGGCATCCCATCCAGGGATACCAATATCACCTGATTTTTCATAGACTAATTTCCATTCACTTCGTCCAGGGCCGCCTGAGCTGTTGCCTGAGCTTCGTCCAGCGCTTCCTGAGCCGGTACATTCTCAATTTCTACCTGGTCGCATGCGATCTCCAGTGCGTCATAGATCTTTCCACCTGTCGGATCCTCCGGCAGGATGGACGCATGTGTCGCCTGCTGGAACGGAACGAGAGCCTGCGGGTTCTCTTCTGTATATGTCTTGAACTCTTCCACATCCTGCGTAGACTGGCGGACTGCAACATATCCGGTCTCCATGGACCATTCTGCCTGTTTTTCCGGAGAAGTCATAAATTTCATAAACTCATATACGCCCTGCTTCTCTTCATCTGTAGAGCCTTCCAGCATGACATTCTGCAAAACCTCTGCGGTCGGATAAGAAGGATTCTCTCCCCAGCCCGGCTGCTCCATTGCGGCTACAATACTGAAATCAAGGTCTGCCTGGTCTCCTGAAGAGCCGGTATAGCCGCCTGCTTTATTCTGCAGTACATCGTCAATGGTATTGTACCAGTACTCCCAGCCTTGTCCGCCGGAATGAATCTTCATAATTCCGTCATCGTGGATCCACTGGCGGAAACTTTCCCATACTTCCACCCACTCTTCGGAATTGATCAGGACCTCTGTACCATCCTCGCTCAAGAGGCTGCCTCCATTGCTGAATACCGCATCTACCAGATTCTTATAGCCCCACATCGGTTCCCATCCGACAAAGCTTCCGTCTGAAGATGTCATCTTTTCAGCTGCTGCCGCCAGATCCTGCCAGGTCTTGATCGAAGCCGGGTCTATGCCTGCCTCTTCAAATGCGGCAATGTTATAATAAAGTACCTGTGTAGTCCCGTATGCCGGAAATGCAAATAATTTTCCATCCTCATCCAGTCCCTGATCATAGAACACGTCCAGATAATCTTCTCTGTCAAATTCACTGTCTGCCTCCACATAAGGATTAATGTCCGCGATCAGATTCTTGTCGGAAAGATTTCTAGCCTTGTCTACGTCGATCAGCGCCACATCCGGAGCATTATCTCCGGCGATACCTGCCTGCAGCTTTTCATAGGTCTCTGTATAATCCGCCTGAGTGGTCCCTACTACCTCATAGGTGTCCTGAGATTCATTGAATTCTTCTATCATATTTGTCAGTACATCAACGGCTGTTTTCCCGCCAGAGTACCAATATTCGATCTGAATCTTCCCATCTTCCGTGGTCGCTGTCTCGCCGGAATCTCCGGATCCGTTTCCGCACCCTGCCAGCAGAGATGCTGCCATAATCCCGATCAGTCCGCAGGAAATCAATCTCTTAAATTTCATAACTTTCTTAGCTCCTTTCACTTCTTCTCTTAGCTTTAGGCGTTTGCGAAACGCCAAAGGCCGCATAAATACGGCATTTTTCGTTTCTGAAAATCAAATAACTCCTCACCGGATATGGTATAATAGAGTTGCTCAAAAACTATAAACCACCATCCAAGAAAGGAGTTATTCTGATATCTATGATACCATATAAACAGCTTTCTCTGGCAGATATTTTTTTCAGATTGCCAAGAAAAATTTGAAAATGACAAACCTGCGTTTCTTTCCCTATTAGAAACCCATATCGACATTGATGAAATTATTCCGATTTCTTTCAGAAATCATTTTTATGCATCAACGGGCAGAACCCGTAAATACCCCTTGCAAGCTTTCCTGTGGGCTTTGATCATCCAACGTATTTTCTCAATCCCTACAGACCAGCTTCTCCTGACTTTTCTCGCTTACTCAAAACCTCTTCGTGAATTCTGCGGTTTTACCAAAGTCCCAGATGCTTCCAAAATCACTCGTTTCAAACAAGACTTTTTAGATGATCTTCAACTCGTATTTGATCAACTTGTTGATATTACAGAGCCCATCTGCCAGGCCATTGATTCCGCAAAAGCAGATATGACCATTTTCGATTCTTCCGGAATTGAAGCATTCGTTACCGAAAATAATCCTAAATATGCCCATCGGATCATTCGGCAGCTTAAGGCATATGCGAAAGCTCAGGGCTTTGATAAATCCTACGATCCTTATAAGGCTGCCTACGCTTCCATGCCCTCCCATGCTTCTGCGAATCCTGAAATCAAGCAGCTGTATATCAATGGACATTTTTGCTATGTCTTCAAGTTCGGCATCGTTACCAATGGTCTTGGCATCATCCGCCATATCTCTTTTTATAACAAAGATTTTATGGCCTCTCATCCTGACATCGTTGTGGAAAAGAAATCCGATTCTCCTGACGAAGATAAATGTGTTCACGATTCAAAACTTTTGATCCCAACACTTAAGGACTTCTTTTCCAGACATCCTCTGATCAATCCGAAAACATTCCTTGGTGATGCGGCTTTTGATACCGTAGAACTCTATAAGAATCTTCTTACTGGTAACACTTTTGGTGATAACAAACATTTCGCCAAAGCCTATATCCCTCTGAATGCAAGATCCGGACTTGAAAATCAGGATTATACCATTAATGAAGACGGAATCCCCTGCTGTCCCCATGATCCATTGCTCTTAATGAAACCAGAGGGCAGTAAATCAAACTTACGCAGCGGAATACCTACTTTTAAGTTCGTTTGTCCTAAAATGAATTGGGTTTACGATAAAACAACCCAAAAATCACATCGCCAATGTTTTTGTGAAGCTCCTTGTACTTCATCTAAATGCGGACGAATGGTCTACATCTATCCGGAAAAGGATCTTCGTGCTTATCCCGGAACGATCCGTGGAACCGAAGAATGGAACAACACCTACAAAATCCGAACAGTTGTTGAAAGAGACATCAATCACATCAAGGATAATCTTTGTCTTGCAGGACGCCGAACTCAAAACGAGAAGACTTTACATGCTGATCTGATCCTTGCCGGCATCACACAACTTATTACTGTTGTTCTTGCAGATAAGATTAAACATCACGAATATATTCGTAGCTTGAAACCTCTCATTGCATAGGACTTACCAACTCCATAAAGCCTATGCTTATTAAAGTGCGCCTAAAATGTGTAAGGATTCTCTTTTCATTCCAGAATCCGTGAAAAGCAGGAATTCTTTCCAGTTTTACTTCAAGATTACCAAGGGACTTAGCGAGTTTCGCAATTACCTAATTATTATACAAACATCCCTTCTAAAAGGTTAGACCGATGATTGCAGAAAACCCGTCTTTTTTTGCCATCAGTCCTCACCCTCAAAAAATTCTGTCTTTTTTGTCGAAAAACAGAACAAAATCTGAAAAAATGTGTTATAGTGAAATCAGAACCCGTCGCCTAACAGAAAAAGGGATGTGAGACATTTGAATAAAGATCTATTAGAATATCTTGAAAAAGTAAATGCACAGGAAGAACAGATTCTCAGACACGAGAAACCTGTGCTTTCTTATTTTGTAAAGGGAGAAAACAGTACCGTCTTCGACTCCGGCACTGTCATGGCCCCCATGACTATGATCGACATCTTAAAGCAGCCAAGATTTGTTCCCCTGCCGGATCACAGCCACAATTATCTGGAGCTGATCTATATGTGCAGCGGCTCCACTACTCATATTATCAATACCCGCTCTGAGCTGACCCTCAAAGAAGACGAGCTCCTCTTTCTTCCACAGGGAACTTCTCATTCCGTCAGCGCGGCCGGATATCATGATATCTCCGTCAGCTTTGCCATTCTCCCCGCTTTCCTGCAGTATCCTCTGAGTATGCTCCGGGAAGACACGCTTCTTCGCCGATTTATCCTACAGGTCTCCGAGAACGACAAAACAGAATGTGAATTTTTGCATTTTCATCTGCAGGATATGCCCGAAGCAAAAAACCTCCTGGAAAATATGACCAGAATCCTGCTGAAAAGGCGCAGAAACAGCCGGCAGATCCTGCAGGCCACTATGGGGGTGCTGCTTCTGGACCTGTCAGGCCGGACCTACAAGATCACGGTAGGATCCCCCTCTTCTTATGAAGAGAAAATCGTACTGGATGCGCTTCGGTATATCGAAACAGAGTACCAGACTGCCAGTCTTGCGGATTTCTGTGAACGGCAGGGCAAACCTGATTATTATATCAGCCGTCTCATGAAACGATACTTTCCTTATACATTTACCCAGTATCTGCAGAAACGTCGTCTCCTGCAGGCTGCCTATCTGTTGACCGAAACAAAGGATCCCATTGAATCCATCATCCTGGATATCGGATATGAAAACTCCAGTCATTTCCACCGGCTTTTCAAAACCACCTATGGAATGACACCTAAAGAGTACCGCAAAACGCTTTACCATGACAGAATGGCCCATGTTTGACGCTTAAAAAACCACGGCAGGAACAGATGGAAGTCCTGTCGTGTTTTTCTATTTTATCTCTTATTCCGTCTTCCCGTGGCTTTTCACCTGCATAGCTATATTGCAGTCCGCCACTTTTCACCATTGACATCCAGTTCATAGATAATATTCACATCAATCCTGTCTTCGGATTCCTCCAGCCTGAGACTCCTGGTGTGAATCCCTACCAGCAGCTCCCCGTAAGGTTTCATACTGTGTCATGTGGATCTTATCCTTCTCAAATGTCATATGGGTATTGGCCAGCCCGGATTTCATGATCTCTACCATCTGGCTGTCCGTAATCCGGATCTTCGTCTTGATGGTTCCCGGCATCCCTTCCAGCACCTCATCGTAGACAATGTAATGCTTTCCATTCTTATAATAATATGACGCCGGAGTGATCACCTCAATCGGACCGTTTTCCTCTTCCGCTCCGGGCTCGTCCGGGATTCCGGTCATGTCATAGTGCAGCCCGGATATACTCAGCAATATATCTTTCGTCATAACTTCACCTAATATTCCTCTATATTGATCTGTCTGGTGGCGGCCACATCATAAGGCAGGATCGATCCCGCAAATTCTGTAAACTTTTCCGCCGCGTCACTGACATAAAAACTGTATTCCCCTGTCTTTTCAGAATCGTTAAGGAGTCCCTTTTCTTCCAGGACTGCTTTTAAATCCATTGCAGTCTCGTAAGCAGGATTCACGATGTGGACCTTTTCCCCAAAGTACCGGATGATCCGGGAACGCAAAAGCGGATAATGGGTACAGCCAAGGATCATGGTATCAATGTCCGTCTCTTTCATCTGGGAGAGATAGATGTCGATGACCTCCTCCGTGATATGATGTTTGGCGAAGCCTTCCTCCACCAAAGGCACGAACAGCGGGCATGCTTTCCCGATCACCTGCGCATCCGGACGGAGCCGCTTTATCACCTTGGTATAGGTCTCGCTCCGGATGGTGGCCTCCGTCCCTGCCACTCCGATGCATCCATTCCTGGTCTCCCTGACAGCGGCCCTTGCTCCCGGCTCGATCACACCAATAACCGGAATATCCGTTTCCTGCTGCACAGTCTCCAGCGCCAGGCACTAGCCGTATTACAGGCGATCACAATAGCTTTTACATCCTTTGTAGCAAAAGCGGATGATCTGTCTTGAATATCTGATGATATTATTTTTTGACTTGCTCCCGTAGGGCACTCTCGCCGTGTCTCCGAAATATACCACATTCTCGCCGGGCAGCTGGCGCATAATCTCCCTTGCCACTGTAAGTCCTCCGACTCCCGAGTCAAAGACCCCCACCGGCGCGTGCTTTTTTTCTTCCATTCCCACGATCACTTTCGTCTCCTTTATCTTTGTCTTCGTATTACAACATTGTAAACGCTGCATGGCGGAAATTCAAGTCAAATTCCCATTAATCCGGGTACACCAAAAAAGGCAGATCAGATCTTAGCCCAAAACTTAAAATCTGCCTTCTGCCTTTTCGAATCTAATCGCGCACTATCCTAAAGTGCCAGAGCCTTTGCCACATCGTACTGGTACTGCGGAATTCCCTTCTTCATACCCAGCGCCTCGTCGATGTCAAAGTCCACATACTGTCCATGTTTGTAGCCAACTACACGGTTGCTCTTTCCTGCTACCAGAAGATCTACCGCCATTGCTCCCATAATGGATGCGTAAACACGGTCCTTACAGGTCGGGCTTCCTCCACGCTGCATGTGCCCGATAATAGTAGCACGGGTCTCCATACCGGTAGCTTCCTCAATACGTTTTGCCATATTAATGGAATCTCCGATTCCCTCTGCATTGATAATGATATAGTTCTTCTTTCCGCGCTTTCTGCATTCCTGAATATCGGCAACAATAGCCGCCTCGTCATAGTCGTGCTCCTCAGGCATCAGGATACGCTCTGCTCCGTTGGCAATTCCGCACCACAATGCCAGATATCCGGCATCTCTTCCCATAACCTCGATGATAGAACATCTCTCATGAGACGTAGAAGTATCACGCACCTTGTCAATAGCTTCCATCGCCGTATTTACCGCGGTGTCAAATCCATCGTATATTCTGTACAGGCAATATCCAGATCGATGGTTCCCGGAATACCTACTGTATTTACACCCAGGTTTGCCAGCTTCTGTGCTCCGGCAAAAGATCCGTCTCCGCCGATAACAACAAGTCCGTCAATTCCATATTTCTTACAAATCGCTGCAGCCTTCTGCTGTCCTTCTTCTGTACGCATCTCCTCGCAGCGCGCTGTCTGAAGGATGGTTCCTCCGCGCTGGATCGTATCGGACACATCTCTTGCAGAGAGGTCAATGATTTCTTCATTCAACAGTCCCTGGTAGCCTTTCCGAATACCTCTTACTTTTAATCCTTTTCCTAAACCGGTTCTGACAACTGCACGGATTGCAGCATTCATTCCGGGAGCGTCTCCTCCGCTGGTCAGAACACCTATTGTTCGAATTATTTTGTCTGCCATGATAATTCCTCCATTGTATTCATTCTAATAATTACTACCTCTTCCGAGCACCATTTTACCGTAATTAAGGGGTGTTTTCAATGGGTTTTTCTATCAGTTTTACACAAGTTTCTCCCAGATAATTCGTCAACCTGCTCAATAGGACTTTGTCCGCAGCCACGCTTCTGCCCCTTGGAAGCTTCTTGACTGCCTTCTCCTTTTTACAGTAAATGACTACCGTATCCTCGCCGTCCGAGTCCGCCAGCATCTCAAAAAGCTTCTGTTCCTGGCCAAGATACGTCTCCTTGTCCGGATACTGGAGCCACAATTCTTTGCGTGTCTGTTCAAAAGGAATCACCGTCTCACAGATCAGCTTGCTCGGCCGCTCCTCTTCCTCGGATACTCTTCCCTTTACAAAGATTTTTTTATCAATCTCCAGATACTCTCTGTTTTTTTTCATAGTCCCGCGGGAAGACGATCACCTCTACCGTTCCCACCAGGTCTTCCAGAGACAAAAATGCCATCATCTGATTTGTCTTTGTATGCTTGATCGTTTTTGCGGTAATCATGCCGCCTACGATCTCCCTCGTTCCGTCATGTACCTTTGCCCGGCCTGTCTCTTCATCCGGCTGGAATCCAGTGTGGTGGCTGAAATGGATTTTCTCCATTTGTCCTCATACTCCTGCAATGGATGTCCGCTTAAGTTAAACTCCCAGCACTTCCTTTTCAAACGCCAGCAGATTCTCTTTCGAATACTCCCCGACATCCGGCAGTTTGATTTCAAACTGCTCTTTTTCTTCCTCACCCACCATATCAAACAGTGTCATCTGACCGGTCATGGCATATTTCTTTTCCTGATTGACGTGATCGACGATCTGAACATAAATGCTCATAAACTGCTTTCTCGTGCCTCCCAGCAGTCCAGCGCACCTGATTTGATCAAATGCTCAATTGCCCGTTTATTCAGTCCATCCTTGACTGACATCCGACTGATAAATCTTCCAGATTTTTAAACGGCCCAAACTCATCCCGATCTTCCTATGATCGCAGCAATCCCCGGTCTTCCAATGCTCTTGATAGCCGTCAGTCCGTACCGGATATTGTTGCCGTCTACCGAAAAGTTGCCGATCCCGCGGTTAATATCCGGTGACAGAATCTGAATATTCATCTGCCGGCAGCATAAATATATTCTGCCACTTTGGACGGATTTTCAATCACGGAAGTCATCAGTGCTGCCATGTATTCCACCGGATAATAATATTTCAGGTATGCTGTCTGATAAGAAACAACCGCATAGGCCGCCGCATGGGATTTGTTGAATGCATACTTCGCAAAATCGATCATTTCATCATAGATCTTATTGGCTGTCTTTTCATCAATTCCATTTTTAATACAGCCCGGCACACCGTTCTCCTCATCTCCATAGACAAAGATCTGGCGCTCTTTCTGCATCACATCGCCCTTTTTCTTGGACATGGCACGGCGAAGAAGATCGCTTCGTCCAGTGTGTATCCGGCAAGGTCACGCACGATCTGCATAACCTGCTCCTGATAGACAATACATCCGTAAGTAGCGCCAGAATCGGCTCCAGCTGCGGACAGTCATAGGTGATCGATCCTGCATCATTTTTTTCCCCGGATATACTGTGGGATAAAGTCCATCGGACCCGGACGGTACAGGGAAATACCGGCAATAATATCCTCCAGACTGTTTGGCTTGAGCTCTTTCATGAACCTTTCATTCCGCCGCTCTCCAGCTGGAAGATTCCATCGGTCTTACCGGTTCCGATATAAGAAAGTACCTGTTTGTCGTTATAGTCAATCTGATCCATATCAAGTTCCGGATTTTTGCTTTTTGCAAGCTGCACCGCATTCTGGATCACAGTCAGCGTCCGAAGTCCCAGGAAGTCCATTTTTAAAAGTCCCAGTTCTTCCAGAGTGGTCATTGTAAACTGAGTTGTGATCGAGCCGTCAGAAGCTCTTGAAAGGGGAACAAAATCATCAATTTCTCTCTGACCGATCACAACCCCTGCCGCATGCATGGAGCTGTGGCGCGGCAGTCCTTCCAGTCGTTTGCACATGTCGATCAACAGTTTTACCTGCGGATCATTTTCATATGTTTTACGTAATTCCGGATTCATCTGCAGTGCTTTATCAATCGTGATATTGAGTTCCTGCGGAATCATCTTGCAATCGAATCCACAAATGCATACGGAAGATCCATCACGCGTCCCACATCACGGATCACACCTCTGGCAGCCAGCGTACCAAACGTCACAATCTGACTACCCGGTCTTTTCCATACTTACGCACAACATAGTCGATCACCTCCTGCCGTCTCTCGAAGCAGAAATCCACGTCGATATCGGGCATGGTCACACGCTCCGGGTTGAGAAAACGCTCAAACAGAAGCTGATACCGGATCGGGTCGATATTTGTGATCTCCAGACAATAAGAAACAATACTTCCCGCTGCAGAGCCACGCCCCGGCCCTACTGCGATCCCGTGATCTTTGGCATATTTAATAAAGTCCCATACTATGAGGAAATAATCTACATATCCCATGCTGCGGATCGTATCTAGCTCATAGCGCAGCCGTTCTTTCAGCTCCCTGGAAGGCTCTCCATAATGTTTTTCAAGTCCTTCCCAGCATAACTTGTTCAAATACTCCCAGGAAGTCATGCCGTCCGGCACATCATACTTTGGCAGCTTTGTGACTCCGAATTCAATCTCTACCTCACACCGGTTTGCAATCTTCTGCGTATTCTCCAGTGCCTGTTTTGCATATGGAAACAGCGCTTCCATCTCCTGAGGGGACTTTACATAATACTGGCCGCCCTCATACCGCATCCTGTTCTCATCGTCCAGCTTCTTCCCGGTCTGAATACAGAGCAGGATATCATGCGGCTTCGCATCTTCCGCGTACGTATAATGGATATCATTGGTCACAACAAGCTCGATCCCTGTCTCCTTAGAAAGCTGGATCTGTCTCTGGTTTACAAGCTGCTGCTCCGGGATCGTGATCCTGCATTTCCAGA
>ENA-OPZM01000614-OPZM01000614.1-human-gut-metagenome-genome-assembly--contig:-NODE-614-length-15035-cov-1.693319_pt1 | contig 15035 bp, 19 predicted proteins | sample MGYA00242478_ERZ504493 | MGnify/ENA primary metagenome ERZ504493 (study PRJEB26092, sample SAMD00036227) | human gut metagenome | host: Homo sapiens | study: EMG produced TPA metagenomics assembly of...
ATTTATTTATTATGCTATTTAATTGAGTTTTTTATAAAATTAAAACCTGTTTTTTCGATGTCAAAATTAGCATTGGAAAACACCATGAAGCCATTAGTCCTCGTATCATCGTTTCCAAATATAAAAATATATAATTTTTATCCATAGAAGAAATAAACAATTTTTTAGCAATACCTTGATCTATTAGATCTAGTAATATATTAGAAAATTTACGTTGGACAAAATGATTACTATTTCCTTTACTGCATTGATTTAGATTTATACTAAAAGCTAAGCTGGTTAATTCTAGACCAACAAAATTTGTAAATTTTAGTTCTAATAATAAGAAATAAGAAATTTGATCATATAGGGATGCTTGAGAATTTTTTTTCTCGATATATAGAAAATTGTTCAATTATATAATTATTCATATCAAGATAATAACTGTCACGAATAATATCTTCTTTAGATTGATAATGAACATAAAATGTTCCTTTGGCTACATTCGCTTGTTTACATATATCACTAACAGAAATATTTTCAAAACCATGTTGTTTAATTAATTTTATTGCTGTTGAAAATAAAAGTTTTTTTGTAATAAGTGAGCGTTCTTTACGATTCATAATAATACCTCTAAGTTGACTTTATTTTATTTTTGTTGTATTATAATGACCGTAGTCACTGACTTTGGTCATTATGAGGAGTGGATGAAATGTATATTATTGAATTAACTTATGAAAAAAAAAATTTGGATGAAGTTGAAAAATATTTATCAGAACACAAAATTTTTTTTAGATAAATATTATAAAAAGAACATAATTTATTTTGTTCAGGAAGAAAAAATCCTAGAAATGGTGGAATTATATTATGCAAAGCAAAAAATTTAGAAAGAAATAAAAGCAAATAATTCAAGAAGATCCTTTTAATAGAGAAAATATTGCAAAATATAGAGTAATAAATTTTGAACCTAGCAAGTATAAAGAAGAATTTAAACATTGCATATAATATTAATTATCGCATTTATAATCTTGCCAATTAGGTAGAGCAGTATGATTATCCACAGCTGTTTTCATAGCTTGATAATAAGCTAATTTTTTTTTGAATATGCTTATAATCGTTGTTGCATTTTTGCTAATTGTGCTAGAATATGATTTTTTTGATTGGTCAATAATTTTAAAATATCATCAATATGTGAAGGCTCTTGCTGTTCATATTGAAAAAATTCTTGCAGTTGAGCGATACTCATGCCAGTATTTTTAAAACAGCAGATAGTTTTTAAACGATTGATATGTTTTTCTAAATAAATGCGTTTGCCTGATGAATTGCGAGGAATATCAGTTAAAATGCCTACTTCTTCATAATAGCGAAGCGTGGAAGCTGGCAGATTGAATTTGGCTGATACTTCACGAATTGAATATTGTTTATCCATAATAAAGCCCCTTTATCATAGTAATATCTTGACTTAAAGCGTACCTGAATTAGTATTATGATAATTATAAAAAAGATATTGACTAAAAGTAAAGGGGCGTTTTTCATGTATATAGCAGATAAAGACAGATATAATAAGTTAGAATATGCTAGATGTGGTAAAAGCGGTTTGAAATTGCCAAGAGTATCTTTGGGACTTTGGCATAATTTTGGTGATAATAATGATTTTAAAACTATGCAAAAACTTTGTTTCACTGCTTTTGATAATGGCATAACTCATTTTGATTTGGCAAATAATTATGGTCCTCCTTATGGCAGTGCAGAAATAAATTTTGGTAGAATTTTAAAACAAGATTTGAAAAAATACCGTGATGAATTATTAATCAGTACAAAAGCTGGCTATGATATGTGGGAAGGCCCTTATGGCAACTGGGGCAGTAGAAAATATTTAATTGCTAGTTTAGACCAAAGTTTAAAACGCATGGGTCTTGAGTATGTAGATATTTTTATCATCATCGCATGGATAAAGACACTCCACTTGAAGAAACTATGGGAGCATTAAATCAAATAGTACAAAGTGGAAAAGCTTTATATGTAGGTTTATCAAATTATGATGGTGAAACTTTGGCAAAAGCTAGTGAGATTTTAACTCAAATGCATTGTCCATTTATCATCAATCAAAATCGTTATTCCATTTTCGATAGAACTATTGAGAATAATGGCTTGAAGGAAATGGCACAAAATTTAAATAAAGGTATTATAGCTTTTAGCCCATTAGCACAAGGATTATTGACAGATAGATATTTGAAAGGTATTCCTGAAGATAGTCGCATAAAACTGATGGAAGATTTTTGAAAGCTGAAATTTTGACAGAAAAAAAATTAACACAGATTGCTAATTTAAATGAAATAGCAAAACAGCGTGGTCAAAGTTTAGCTCAGATGGCATTGGCTTGGATTTTAAAAGATAACATAGTTACAAGTGTTTTTGATAGGTGCATCAAAGCCAGAACAGATTTTTAATGAATTTGGAAGCAATGGACAATATAGCTTTTTCTAGTGAAGAATTAAAACTTATAGATGATAATAGTTTATAAAATTTTCTATATGAGTATGGATTTACCACTGATAAATTATAGATATAAAAGGTATATTCATAGTTGAAAAATATTATAAAAAGTTGTATCATAAATATGTATTATAGTTTAAAATGCCTATAAAAGGGTATATATATATAGAAGGGAGCTTATTTGAAAATATGAGCAAACATATGAAAACTATGGATGGTAATACTGCTGCGGCGTATATATCTTATGCATTTACAGATGTAGCAGCTATTTATCCAATTACTCCATCATCTCCAATGGCAGAAGTTGTAGATGAAATGGCAGCAAAAAGGTAAGAAAAACCTTTTCGGTCAAAAAGTACGTGTTGTAGAAATGCAATCTGAAGCAGGTGCTGCTGGTACAGTACATGGTTCTCTCCAGGCTGGTGCATTAACTACTACTTATACTGCTTCTCAGGGTCTTTTATTAATGATTCCTAATATGTATAAGATTGCTGGTGAATTGCTCCCAGGTGTATTCCATGTAAGTGCTCGTGCTCTTGCAACATCTTCTCTTAATATTTTTGGTGACCAACGTGATGTTATGGCAGTTCGTCAAACTGGTTGCGCTATGCTTGCTGAAGCTAGTGTTCAAGAAGTTATGGACTTAAGTGCTATTGCTCACCTTGTAGCTATCAAAAGCCGTGTACCATTTGTAAACTTCTTTGATGGTTTCAGAACTTCTCATGAAATTCAAAAAATCGAAGTTTTAGATTATGAAGATTTAGGCAAAATGCTTGATTGGGAAGCTGTAAATAAATTCCGTCATAATGCATTAAATCCAGATCATCCAGTAATTCGTGGTACTAGCCAAAACCCTGATATTTATTTCCAAGGTCAAGAATCTGCAAATCCTTACTATGAAGCTGTTCCTCAAATGGTTGAAGATGCTATGGCTGAAATCAACAAATTAACAGGCCGTAATTATCAATTATTCAACTATTATGGTGACCCAAATGCTGATCGTGTAATTATTGCTATGGGCTCTTTATGTGATACAGCTATGGAAGTTGTTGACTATTTAAATGCTAAAGGAGAAAAAGTAGGTGTAGTATCCATTCACCTTTACAGACCATTCTCCGTAAAACATTTCTTAAATGCACTTCCAAAAACTGTTAAGAAAATTGCTGTTATGGACCGTACAAAAGAAGCTGGTTCTATCGGTGAACCTTTATATCTTGAAATTCAGTCCGCTCTTTATAATAGCGATTTACGTCCAACAATCGTTGGTGGTCGTTATGGTCTTGGTGGTAAAGATGTTACTCCAGATCAAATCTTTGCAGTTTATAATGAACTCAAAAAAGATGCTCCTAAAAATGGCTTTACTATTGGTATCAATGATGATGTTTCTTTCACTTCTTTACCAGAATATCATGAAGATATCGACCTTACACCAGAAGGAACAACTGCTTGCAAATTCTGGGGCTTAGGTTCTGATGGTACTGTAGGTGCAAATAAAAGTGCTGTTAAAATCATCGGCGATAAAACAGATATGTATGCACAGGCATATTTTGCATATGACTCCAAAAAATCTGGTGGGGTAACAATGTCTCACTTGCGTTTTGGTAAAAAACCAATTATGTCTCCATATCTCATCAATAAAGCAAACTTCATTTCCTGTTCTCAACAGTCTTATGTAGATAAATATGATTTACTTGCTGGTTTAAAACCAAATGGTACATTCTTATTAAATACACTTTGGACTGATGAAGAATTAACAGAAAAACTCCCTGCATATATGAAACGTTATATTGCAGAAAATAATATTAACTTCTACACTGTAAACGCTGTTAAAATTGCTCAAGAACTCGGTCTTGGCGGTCGCTTTAACATGGTTATGCAGTCTGCATTCTTTAAACTTGCAAATATCATTCCTATTGATGAAGCTGTTAAATATCTTAAAGATGCAGTTGTTACTTCTTATGGTAAAAAAGGTCAACATATCGTTGATATGAATAATGGCGCTATCGACAAAGGTATCGAAGCTCTTCATAAAGTAGAAGTTCCAGCTTCTTGGAAAGATGCTAAAGATGCTGATGATGCAAATGCTAATATTCCTGATTTTATTAAAAATATCCAAAATCCAATGAACCGTCAAGAAGGCGATAAACTTCCTGTAAGTGCTTTCAAAGGTATTGAAGATGGTACATTCCCAGTAGGTACTGCTGCTTATGAAAAACGCGGTATCGCTATTAATGTTCCAGAATGGGATATTGATAAATGTATCCAGTGTAACCAATGCTCCTTCGTATGTCCACATGCTGCAATTCGTCCAGTACTTATGACAGATGAAGAAGTAGCTAATGCTCCAGAAACAATGAAATCCAAACCAGCTCTTGGCGCTAAAGGCTTAAATTTTGCAATCACTATTTCTGCAAAAGATTGTGCAGGTTGCGGTAACTGTGCTGATATTTGTCCAGCTCCAAAAGGTTCTGCTCTTGCTATGAAACCTATTGCAACTCAACTTGCAAAACAAGCTGAATTTGATTATGCTGTTGATGCTACAAAAGTTGCACCTAAGAAAAATCCTATGAAGAAAACTACTCTCAAAGGTAGTCAGTTCGAACAACCACTCTTAGAATTCTCCGGTGCTTGTGCTGGTTGTGGTGAAACTCCATATGTAAAACTCATCACTCAGCTTTTTGGTGATCGCATGATGGTAGCTAATGCTACAGGCTGTTCTTCTATTTGGGGCGGTTCTGCACCATCTATGCCATACACTAAAAACCATAAAGGACAAGGTCCTGCTTGGGCTAACTCCTTATTTGAAGATAATGCAGAATATGGTTTAGGTATGTTCCTTGGAACAAAAGCTGTTCGTGAAACATTATCTTCAAAAATCACTCAAGCTTTAGAAGAAGGTCTTGGCAGTGATGAACTCAAAGCTACATTTGCTGATTGGCAAGCTAACATCAATGAAGGTGAAGGCAGCCGTGAACGTGCTGAAAAATTGACTGAACTTCTTGAAGCAGAAAAAGGCGATAATGCACTCTTAAATGAAATCTATGATAAAAAAGATTTCTTTGTAAAACGTTCCCAATGGATCATTGGTGGCGACGGTTGGGGTTATGATATCGGTTATGGCGGTCTTGACCATGTACTTGCTTCTGGTGAAGATGTTAACGTATTAATTCTCGATACAGAAGTTTACTCAAATACTGGTGGACAGTCCTCTAAAGCTACTCCAGCTGCTGCTATTGCTCAATTTGCTGCTACTGGTAAACGTACTAAGAAAAAAGATATCGGCATGATGGCAATGAGCTATGGCTATGTATATGTAGCACAGATTGCTATGGGTTACGATAAAAACCAAACTTTAAAAGCTATTGCTGAAGCAGAAGCTTATAAAGGACCATCTCTTATCATTGCATATGCTCCATGTATCAACCATGGTTTACGTGCAGGTATGGGCAAGAGCCAACTTGAAACTAAACGTGCTGTTGAAGCTGGTTACTGGGCTACTTATCGTTATAATCCTGAATTACGTGGCACAGATAAAAATCCATTCAGCTTAGACTCTAAAGAACCAACAGGAAACTTCCAAGAATTTATTCAAGGTGAAGTTCGTTATACATCCTTAAAACGTGCATTCCCTGAAATTGCAGATGAATTATTTGCAAAAACAGAAAAAGATGCAAAAGAACGTCTTGAAGGATATAAAAAAATTAGCAGGTAAATAATTTTTCGTGCTGATAAAATAAAACTGACGCTATTTATTAGCGTCAGTTTTTTATTGCATGAATTAAGTTTTTTTTATATGATATAAAAGGATTAATTAAATAGTTAAGCATAGGCATATATTATATAAGAAAGGAATGAATGCTTTGAAAAAATTATTATTAGTAGCAATTTGTATTTTATCTATGCTATGCACAGCTTGTGGTTCAACTACAGATGAAAAAGAAGTAGCAGATAATACAAAAACAGAAACTTTAAAAATTGGATTAATGCCAGACATTGATTCCATACCATTTATTATTGCTCAAGAAAAAGGCTATTTTAAAGAAGAAGGTGTAGACGTAGAGCTACAGTATTTTAAAAGTGCTATGGATAGAGATAGTGCCTTCAAAGTGGCAATTTAGATGGTGGTGTATCTGATATGCTAGCAGCAGGATTTGCTAAAGCTGGAGGATTTGATGTAAAAATAACTTCTTCTACTAATGGCAATTACTGTTTAATTGCAGGTACTGGAAATACTGCTAAATCTTTAGCGGAAATGAAAGGTCAGAATATATCCGTATCTAAAAATACTATTATTGAATTTGTTTTAGATGAAATGCTTGCACAAAACAATATGACTGAAGCAGATATCAATAAGACAGTAATTCCACAGATACCTACAAGATTAGAAATGTTACAAAATGGTAAATTAGATGGTGCAGTACTTCCTGAACCTATGGGCAGTATCGCTGTAAAAAATGGCAGTTATTTAGTAAATTCTTCTGAAGCTATGAAAATAAATCCAGGCGTAATGGTATTTACAAATGATAGCGTAGAAAATAAAAAAAGAAGCTATAAAAGCTATGTATAGAGCTTATGATAAAGCTATAGAATATTTAAATTCTACACCTCAAGAAGAATATATGGATTTAGTTATTGAAACAGCAGGATTACCACCAGCAACTAAAGATGCTTTAGTTATGCCAAAATATATGAAAGCTGCATTACCAGAAAATCTGATTGGGATAAATCTATAAATTGGCTCAATAAAAAGAATTAGTAACTGAAAAATATAATTATGAAGATATAGTAAGTGATATTTTAACGAAATGATTACCGTAGATAGACTTTATGTAAGATATGATGATACAAATATATTAGAAGATATTAATTTAAATTTGCCAATAGGGATAACTTGTGCAGTGATTGGCCCTTCTGGTTGTGGGAAATCTACCTTATTGAATGTTTTGGCAGGACTACAAAAAAATTATCAGGGTTTAGTGCAAATAAATGGCGAAAAATCCTTCCCCTAAAAAAACAAACTATAGGTTTTATTCCTCAAAATTATGGATTATTGCCATGGCTTACTGTAAAAGAAAATATTTTATTAGGTTTAAAAATAAAAAAAAGAAGCTAAACAAGGGTTACCTCAAAATTTAGTAGATAATTTAGGATTAAGTAATTTATTAAATCGTTATCCTAATAATTTAAGTGGTGGTCAACAACAACGCGTAAGTTTAGCTAGGGCTTTTGCTTTAAAAGCTGATTTATTACTAATGGATGAACCTTTTTCTGCTTTAGATGCTATTACAAGAGAAGAAATGCAAGATGTATTCATTGATTTATGGCAGAAGCAGAAAGTTTCTACTATATTAGTTACGCATTATGTAGAAGAAGCTTTATATTTAGGGCAAAAAATAATAGTGATGACTAGTGCACCTGGAGGTATCTATAAAATAATCGATAATCCTTTATTTAGTGATAAGAATTTTCGTGATAGAGAAATCTTTAGTTCACTAAGTAAAGAAATAAGAAATTATTTAAAGAAAGCAGGTAGTAAGAATGAAAGATAAATCATGGCATTTTTATTTACCTGCAATGATATTATTGCTTATTTTATGGTATGTTATATCTATAATCGTACATTTGCCAATTATTCCTTCGCCTGTTTTGGTAATGGAAAGATTGGGCAATATTTTTACACAAACAATAGCTATTCATGCATTATATAGTCTTTGGCGAATTATAGCAGGCGTATTTTTAGCTATAATAATTGGTATACCGATAGCAGTGATGATGGGATATTATAAAAAATGCGATAAGATTTTAGCTCCTATTGTTTATCTGACATATCCTATTCCTAAGATTGCATTATTGCCTATCTTGATGCTTTTAGCTGGCATTGGAGAATTACCAAAAGTTATTATGATATTTTTGATTGTGATTTTTCAAGTGTTAGTTGCCATTCGCGATAGTATAAAAACTATACCAAAAGAAATGTTTTTTCCTTTATATAGTTTAGGTGCATCTTTTAGACAAATTTTCTTAAATATACTATGGCCAGCTGTATTACCAAATTTTATTACATCTTTACGTGTAGCAATGGGGACAGCTATATCAGTATTGTTTTTACAGTAGACATTTGGCACTAAATATTGGTATGGGATATTTTATAATGGATTCGTGGCTTCGTGTAAATTATTTAGATATGTACGCAGGTATTGTAGTTTTAAGTTTAATAGGTCTATTTTGTTTGGTTTTTTAGACTTGGTAGAAAATTATTTTTGTTAAATGGAAGAAAAAAGTATAAGAAGATATGGTTCTAGTAGTCGATATTAGAACCATATCTTTTTTGTAATTAATTTTAATTTTTTATATAATTTTTTTATATTTTTTCTTAACTTTCTTAGGCTATTACTGCATTTTACCTAATTTTTCATACCATTTATCGATTATTTTGCCGCATGGTACTCGGCTGCTGCTGCGATCAGGCCGCGGAACAGCGGATGCGGACGGTTCGGACGGGATTTGAACTCCGGATGTGCCTGCGTTGCGATGTAGAACGAATGATCTGAAAGCTCTACCATCTCAACGATTCTTCCGTCCGGAGAAACACCGGAGAGAACCATGCCGTTTTCGGTCAGTGCTTTCCGGAAATCGTTGTTTACTTCATAGCGGTGGCGGTGACGCTCGGAAATCTCTTTCTCACCGTACAGCTCCTGTGCTTTCGATCCGTCTGCCAGGACGCATGGATATGCGCCGAGACGTAACGTACCGCCGATATCCTCGATTCCATCCTGATCCGGCATCAGTGCGATCACCGGGTGCATGGTGTTCGGGTTCATCTCGATGCTGTGTGCGTCGTGGTAACCGAGAACGTTTCTTGCATATTCAACAATCGTCAGCTGCATGCCGAGGCAGAGGCCGAGGAACGGAATCTTGTTCTCTCTTGCATATCGAATCGCTGTGATCATGCCTTCGATACCGCGGTTTCCGAATCCGCCCGGTACCAGAACACCGTCCACATCGCTCAGATACTCTGCCACGTTCTCCTCGGTTACCAGCTCGGAATCCACCCATTTCAGGTGTACGTTTGCATGGCTTGCAATTCCGCCGTGTTTTAATGCCTCAACAACGCTCAGGTATGCATCATGCAGCTGGATATACTTTCCGACGAGCGCAATCGTACACCTCTTTGTTCGGATGGCGGAGTGCTTCTACCATATGGGTCCAGTCGGACAGATCCGGTTCCGGGCATGGAAGGTGAAGGCTCTCGCAGACAACCTGCGCCAGGTTCTCTTTCTCCATGGCAAGCGGAGCTTCATACAGATACTCCACGTCCAGGTTCTGCAGAACATGGCTTGACGGAACATTGCAGAACAGAGCAATTTTATCTTTGATCTCGGTGGTCAGCGGATGCTCGGACCGACATACGATGACATCCGGCTGAATACCGATTCCCTGCAGCTCTTTTACGCTCGCCTGCGTCGGTTTTGTTTTCATTTCACCGGAAGCTTTCAGATATGGAATCAGGGTAACGTGGATCAGAATGGCGTTCTCGTGTCCGACGTCATGCTGGAACTGGCGGATTGCCTCCAAAAACGGCTGGCTCTCGATATCGCCGACGGTTCCGCCGACCTCAATGATGGCAATACGCTCCTCGTCTACTTCTTTTCCGCGGTAGAAACGGCTCTTGATTTCGTTTGTAATGTGCGGAATGACCTGTACGGTGCCTCCGCCGAAATCACCGTGGCGTTCTTTCTGCAGAACAGACCAGTATACTTTTCCGGTCGTCACGTTGGAATTTTTATCCAGGCTCTCGTCGATGAAACGCTCGTAGTGGCCGAGATCGAGGTCTGTCTCTGTGCCGTCATCGGTAACGAAAACCTCGCCGTGCTGAATCGGGTTCATCGTACCCGGGTCAACGTTGATGTACGGGTCAAATTTCTGCATCGTCACTTTGTATCCTCGGGCTTTTAAAAGCCGTCCAAGGGACGCCGCCGTGATTCCCTTTCCAAGGCCGGAGACTACTCCGCCTGTCACAAAGACATATTTTACTGCCATATTGATTTCCTCCTGTTTTTCTCTTCTGATATTTTCTTTTCCGTCACAAGTTTCTCTAAAGGGAAATGTCGCCTGCCGGCGACATCTCTATGATGAAAGCCAGTTACTCCGCGCCTGCGTCGCTCCCCGTAACTGCTGACAACATTCGTAATCCGGGGCTATCGCCTACTTACTCATGTCGTCTTGCCCGGCCAATATCTATGAATTCGCTCATGCAAGCATGGCTCATCCATAGCTGCTGTCCGGGGCTTTCATTCAAAATCAAAACGATTATAACACAATCTCGAATTTCCTGCAACTTTTTTTTACTATTTTTTATTATTTTCGACATTTTCCACGAAATCCTAAATTTCTGCACCATATTTTATACATATCACGATTTTCTTGACATCATCCGCAAAAATGAGTATGATAATCAATGTTTTTAAAACATGCAGGTCTACAACTGAAAAAAGGAGAATACCTATGCAGCCATCGTCAAACAATTGTTATGATACCGGTCTCCGGGAGGAATGTGGTGTTTTCGGCATTTACGATCTGGATGGTGCCGATGTCAGTCCTTCGATCTACTATGGCCTTTCCGCCTGCAGCACAGAGGACAGGAGTCCTGCGGAATTGCCGTCTCTGACACCAGCGGTCCAAAGGGCCATGTGAAATCCTACAAAGGCCTTGGCCTTGTCAACGAAGTTTCAAAGAATCCAAATTAGAAGAACTGTCCGGCAATATCGGCATCGGCCATGTCCGGTACTCTACCACCGGTTCCACTACCGTAGAGAATGCACAGCCGCTCGTTCTGAATTATCTGAAAGGCTCCCTCGCCCTTGCGCACAACGGAAATCTGGTCAACGCTATGGAACTGCGCGAGCAGATGGAAAACACCGGCGCAATTTTTCACACTTCGATTGACTCTGAAATCATCGCCTACGGCATTGCGCGGGAACGCGTTCATTCCAAAACGGTAGAAGAAGCGATTCTGCGCACGGTAAAAGAAATCCGCGGCGCCTATGCCCTTGTCATCATGAGCCCGAGAAAACTCATCGGCGTGCGCGACCCATACGGCTTAAAACCGCTCTGCATCGGAAAGCGGGACAACGCTGGGTTCTCGCCTCGGAAAGCTGCGCCCTCACTTCGATCGGCGCCGAATTCGTCCGCGATGTCGCTCCGGGAGAAATTGTAACGTTTGACAAAACCGGAAATCTGAAATCCGAATTTATGCCGGTTGACGTAAAAAAAAGCGCATTGTATTTTTGAATATATTTATTTTGCCCGCCTCGACAGCAAAAATAGACAATATCAGTGTCTACGAAGCCAGAATCCGCGGCGGTGCAACTCTCGCAAAGACCTACCCGGTTGATGCAGACCTTGTCTGTGGTGTCCCGGACTCCGGACTTGCCTCCGCAAAGGGCTATTCCGAAGAATCCGGCATCCCGTTCGGTCTTGCGTTCCACAAAAACAGCTATGTCGGCCGTACCTTCATCAAGCCGACCCAGAAGGAACGGGAATCCAGCGTCAAAATCAAGCTGAGCGTTCTCGAATCTGTTGTAAAAGGAAAACGGATCGTGCTCGTCGACGACTCCATTGTCCGCGGAACAACGATTTCGAATCTGATTACGATGCTGCGAAAAGCCGGTGCGACCGAGGTTCATGTCCGTATCAGTTCCCCGCCGTTCCTGTATCCATGCTATTTTGGAACCGATGTGCCTTCCAACAAGCAGTTGATCGCAAGCTCCCATTCCACCGAGGAAATCCGCCAGCAGATCGGAGCGGACTCCCTGGGCTACATGCCGATCGAAGAGCTCCAGAACATGGTCGGTGACCTGCCGATCTGTCGTGCATGCTTCGACAGTCATTATCCGATGGAAGTACCAAAGCAGGATATCAGCGCTCTTCTGGAAAGCTGATTTCGTTTTCTTTCCCCTTACCGTGCAGATCTTGCACCCGGTAGGGGGATTTCTTTTTGAGCATGTCATACTTTTCTGTATGGTTTGCATACAATACCTTCAAAAACAAAGGATCTCTTTATGGATCTTACGGACATCATCTATTCCAACGATTACATCAACATTCTGATTCAGAATTACGTGGCACAGTCCGAGCGGTACCAGATGCTCTTTCCGGAATCCAGTGCCCTTCTTACACTGAATTCGCAGTATTCCGTTCTCTTTCTCGAGCGCAGCCTGCTCCCGGAAAATCTCTTTGGTGAAATTCTTTTTACCGGACTCCCGAAACTTTTCACGCCGCTTTCCACCCTCTCTTTAGAAGTCTCCGGCATTGTACAGACGCAGAATCTCTACGGCGGCGGGTATACCGGCAAAAATGTAATCCTGGGTTTTCTGGACACCGGCATCGATTACCGCCACCCCGCCTTTCTGCGCAGCAACGGCCAGAGCCGGATTCTTTCCATCTGGGATCAGACCGACCGCACAGGCACACCGCCGCCGCAGTTTCCCTATGCAGTCTCTACGAAAAGTCAGACCTTGACGATGCGCTTCGAAGCAGGGATCCTCTTCTGTCGTTCCGGTCACGGATCCGGACGGACACGGAACATACGTCGCCGGAGTCGCTGGCGGTACTCCGAATGCGTCCGCCGGCTTTCTCGGTGCTGCACCGGAAGCCGATTTCGCTGTTGTTAAGTTAAAACCGGCGAAACAGAATCTGAAAGACTTTTATCTTGTCTCCACCAATGCTCCCGTCTTTGAAGAAGATGATCTTCTCTCTGCGATGCGTTTTCTAAACGAAGTCGCAGCCAGGGAGGGAAAACCACTGGTCATCTGTCTGGCACTTGGAACAAATCAGGGAAGTCATTCCGGAACCCTTCCCATCGCTCTGACGCTGGCGCGCTACGGAAATACGCCGGGCATTATTCCGGTCTGCGCCACCGGCAACGAGGGAAACGCCGCTCACCATTATTATGGCTCCGTATTCGAAAATGACTCCCCGAAAAATGTGGAGTTTCTCGTTTCCGAAGGCAGCCGCGGTTTTGTCCTGGAGTTCTGGGGACAGGTTCCGCAGCTTTTTTCCGTCGGATTCCGCTCTCCCGGCGGAGAAACGATTCCGCGGATTCCCGTCTCTTTGACTCAGGAACAGAGGATCACCTTTGTTCTGGAACGCACCGTCATCTACGTCAACTACGAAGTCGTTCAGACGACGACCGGCAGCCAGCTCATCCTGATCCGCATGCTGGATCCGACGCCCGGCATCTGGACACTTCAGGTTTACCGCGCCTTTCCTTCCCCTCCCGATTTCCACGTCTGGCTTCCGATTACCGGATTTTCCACTTCCGATGTGATCTTTCTGGAACCCGACCCGTACACGACACTGACGACACCCTCCGCCACCGTTCCCGTTCTGTCTCCCTCCACCTATCAGGCATCCAATAACAGTTTTTCACCGGAATCCGGACGCGGCTTTACCCGGCTTGGTGAAATCAAACCCGATTTTGCTTCCCCCGGGATTTCCGTCACCGGACCGGGACCGGCAGGCTCCTACGAAAACCGGAGCGGCGCAAGCGCGTCCGCTGCCATTACATCCGGTGCTGCCGCTCTCTTCCTGCAATGGGGCATTCAACGCACCCCATCCCGCTATTTTACGGCGCAGGAGCTGAAAAACTATCTGATCCGCGGCGCTGGCCGAACTGATACCATTACTTATCCAAGCCGCGAGTGGGGATACGGAAGATTGCAGTTATATCAGAGCTTTCTAAGCCTTATGACAAACTGATTTTCCCGCTCACAGGTTTGCTTCTATGGTATATCCGTTTGTTGATGCAAACTTTTAATGTGCAAGTGCCTTGTTTTTGATTGTTTTCCGTTGTATCATTACGTATTATCATTATATTTATAAAACTAAAAGGGGGATTCCTGACTATGAATTACGAACGCTTGAACGATCTTCGCCTTCTTGGACTTACGATTGCCTACTACCGAAGAGCAAAAGGAATGACGCAGGCCGAACTTGCCGAGGCGGTACATATCAGTCGTACCCATATGAGCAACATCGAAGCGCCAAATACAAAAACCTCTATTTCGTTGAATCTTCTGTTCGATATCGCTGAGGCACTTGACATTCCGGTGAAAGAGCTTTTTGATTTTCAGGGACGCAGTCTGTAGGGTCTTTGAATTTTTCTCTTTAAGAGTAACCCCGCCCGGCAGTTTTTCATATCATGAATTGTAAGCAAAATGATTCCTTTGGAGGAACAAACATGAGTGATTTAGCTGCTACAAACTGTGGATGCGGATGTGACAACGGCTGTGGCTGCGATAATGGATGCGGTGTTTCCAACAACAACCTGTTCGGAAACAATGGCTGCAGTATTATCTGGATTCTGCTTCTCCTCTCCTGCTGCGGCGGATGTGGATGCGGAAACAACAACAATGGCTGCAATTCCGACTGCTGGCTCGTTCTGATTCTTCTGTTCTGCTGCGGCGGATGGAACAACAACGGCTGTGGATGCGGCAACAGCAATAACTGTGGATGCGGCTGCTGACCTTTTTTCAGTCCTCCCAGATGTTCGGGCAGAA
>ENA-OPZM01000615-OPZM01000615.1-human-gut-metagenome-genome-assembly--contig:-NODE-615-length-14967-cov-1.958019_pt1 | contig 14967 bp, 21 predicted proteins | sample MGYA00242478_ERZ504493 | MGnify/ENA primary metagenome ERZ504493 (study PRJEB26092, sample SAMD00036227) | human gut metagenome | host: Homo sapiens | study: EMG produced TPA metagenomics assembly of...
CAGCAGCAAACGTGTCCACGAAGTTCAGCCATCTTGGCCGGCCGGCGGCGGCAACGGCGAAAACGGTAACGGCACGCCGTCCGCGAGCCTTACGCATCACCCTATGCGCAATCGCGGTACTGGTGGCGACGTTGATTCTTTCCGTTTTCGGTGCCTGGCAATGGGTGGACAGCAAACTGAATCGGAGCGACTGGCTGACCGACACCCCCAACACGCCGGCCTCGACTTGGCTGATTCTTGGCTCCGATGAGCGTGACGGTTCCACCGATTACGGCGGCGTAGACAATATCTCTGGCTTCAGGACCGATACGATTCTGGTGCTGATCAAGCCCAAAAGCGGGCCGAGTTCGTTGGTTTCCATTCCCCGCGATTCGCTCATGAACGTCGATAACCAGTACATGAAAATCAATGCGGTGGCGCTGATTGCGGGCAAGAAGGCTTTGGTAAGCAACGTCGAGCAGATCACCGGCCAGAAAATCGATCATGTGGCACAGATCAAGTTCGGCGGTCTGCAGAACGTGGTGAACGCCTTGGGCGGTATCGAACTGTGCTATGACGAGGATGTTCAGGATTCCTATTCCGGACTGAACTGGAAGGCGGGATGCCATACGGCGGATGGTTCCACCGCATTGTCCTTCTCTCGTATGCGATATGCCGACGCGCGAGGAGACTTCGGACGCAACGAACGCCAGCGACAGGTCATCTCGGCCATCGTCAAGAAGGCTTCCAGCAGTGAGACCCTGACCAATCCGTCCAAAATCGTGGCAGTGTCCAATGCCACGATGAGCGCACTCACCGTGGACGAGAAGACCAACCCTTACACGTTGCTCACCATGGCGTTGGCGTTCAAAAGCGCCACCGGCTCGAATGGCATCTCCGGCAGCGTGTACTGGTCCGACCCCGATTATTACGTTGATGGCGTTGGTTCCTCGGTGCTGCTTGACGACGCCAAGAACACCGAACTGTTCAATCAACTTGCCGACGGCACGTATAAGCCGGCACCGTGGGCAATCTGGCGGAAGGCTGACCGACGCTTTCCCGGAGCCCATCGGCTTCATCATCGGCGCATGATCGTCACCGTTGCCTACACCGCCAATCATGCACGGGCAAAATGTCATGTGGATAACTCGGCAAGCTAGAACCACATACCTTGATTCGGCTTGCGCTTTCGGCATGCGTTCCCCCACGCTGGAAGCATGACATCACAGCAGAACGATTCGAAGCGACATTCCGTCCATACGGCATCCGCCGTATCCCGGGCGAAGCACCGTTTGGGCGCGCCGCCATTGCGCGCCCGCCTGACCATGTTTGCCGCGGCATGCCCGATGATCGCGCAGGCATTGATGATGGTCATACTGCTGTTGCACGGGCAATGGCTGTTCGCCGCCATGATCGCACCGCATATTCGCCTGTCTCGTGTCCCTGCTGCTGACGCTCCCCTCGCCTCCAGGCCCGGAGAAGGCTCCCGATCCGCAACAGGCAACGATCGATGTCGGTATCACGGGCGACGCCGATGACCGCGCCGCAGACCTCCGTCATGCGCCGTCGCAGCCGATAGAATCGCTGCTGCACTTCGCACGCCTGCCATGGCGCGCCATTGTGGGCCGCTGGCTTGAACCCCTTGACCTTGCGGTGCCGATCGGCATGACCGGAAGCGAGCCGCTGATGCTCGATCTGAACCGTCAGGGGCCGCATGCTCTGGTGGCCGGCACCACTGGTTCCGGAAAATCCGTGTTGCTGCAAAGCTGGTGTCTGGCGCTCGCTCGATGAACGGGCTGAGCATCTGAATTTCGTGTTCTTGGATTTCAAAGGCGGTTCCGCGTTCCGCAAACTCGAACGGTTGCCGCATACCGTGGGCAGCGTATGCGATCTGGATCTGGCGCATGCCGTACGCGCGTTGCGTGCGCTGGAAGCCGAACTGACACGCCGTGAACAGCTGTCCGCCGCTGTCCATGCTTCCGATATCCGCGATATGGTCAATCCACCACCGCGCCTGATCGTGGTCATTGACGAATTCCATGCCCTGAAGGACCAGCTCCCGGATTATGTGAATCGTCTGGTGCGTATTGCTCGCTCGGCAGGTCACTGGGCATGTATCTGATCGCCTGTACGCAGAATCCCATGGGTCAGGTCAGTGCCGATATGAAGGCGAATATGTCCGTCAGCATTTGTTTACGGGTTCGGGACCGTCTGCAATCATGCGAGCTGCTTGGCGATGGTCGTGCCGCCGACCTCAGTCCGGCAATGCCCGGTGCGGCGTTCTGCAACGATTCCGAACAGGTGACGGCATTCCGCTGTGCAACGGCACGCGATATCGATGCGGTGTGCCGCCAGATCGCGTTCGCATCGCGGTTCGTCGGAAGCCCGCCGCAACCGTCCCTGTTTACCGCGCCACTCCCCCGGCACGTAAAAGACCGGACTGTGGCCGACCACGCACCGCAACGCATTCGATTTGGACTTGCCGACGATGGCATCAACCTGCGAGAGGCGACGGTATCCCTCACCGGTGGCAATATCGGTGTCATCGGCCCGCAGGGGCGCGGCAAAACCACGTTGCTGAAAACATTGGCTCGACACGCAGCATGGCTGATGGCTTGGCGGTACGTGTCAGTTCCCCGCATCGTCGGGTATGGAGCTCGCAATGGCTTCATGGCGGCCGCTGCACGCCGTATGCCAGCTCGGATGCACCACCGCCTCCGCATATCGTGTGGTTCGTCGACGACGCCGATGAGTTGTTCGACCCATTCCGCACCGACGAGCAGGCGCTGTCTTTCACACATGCGTTGGCCGATGAGTCCGTCAGCGTGGTATTCGCCGTCAGCACGATTCGCCCGATACGTATACCGGAGCATTGCAATACCAGAATCGTGTTCCCGTGCGGGGAGAGAACGTCCGATCTTATGGCCGGAGTCCCCGCTCGCCTATTGGATATGATGAGTCATATCGATGCCGACAACGCGGGCCGGGCCGTGCTCATCGAGGGCACATCGGCATGTCTGGTGCAGTGCGCTTCGTGAAAACTTCGGTTTTTTCTCGGCAAAACCTCTTGAAAATCACCACGGTTCGTGGTTACCTTGGTACTGGACTTAAGGAACAACACCAGCCACGGGGCTTTTAAGGGAGGCAAGCAATGAGCAGCGCTTTTGATTGGCGAGCCAAGGCCGCATGTCGTGACAAGGATCCGGAACTCTTCTTCCCGGTGGGCAACACCGGTGCAGCCTATCAGCAGATTGAGGAGGCCAAGGCCGTGTGCCGCACCTGCAAAGTGATTGACGCATGCCTGAAGTGCGCACTGGACACCAATCAGGATTACGGCGTGTGGGGCGGCTTGAGCGAAGATGAGCGTCGTGCGCTGAAGCGCCGCGCCATGCGCGCCCGCCGTTCTCAGGCCATGCAGATGCAAATCTGATGTTTTGATTATCGCTTCGTCATACTAGGAAACCCTCCCGCTTGGAGGGTTTCCTCATTTCGGGCTTCGCATCACTCGTCCTGAGCAGCCTGAGCTTCATATCAAGCACCACGCGGGTGCCGCCTTCGCGGCGCGGCTCCCAATGCACGGAACCACCGAAATCATTGGTCACAAAGGTGTTGATGATCTGCGTGCCCAAACCGGAACCGGAAGAACGAGCCAATCCACCCTGTTCTTCGGAGCCGAGACCGGAACCGTCATCCTCGACCACCACATTGAGGTTCGGGCCGGAGCGGCCCACGGAAATCGTGATATGGCCATCCTTGCGGCCTTCGAACCCATGCTCCACCGAATTGGTGATGAGCTCGGTCAGCACGAGGGACAGCGGCGTGGCATCCTGAGCGGCATCATGCCGAACTTGCCCATGTAGTTGATATCGATGTGCTGGTCTTTCATCGTGGCTAGGTCCACGGCCATGCGCAGCAGGTTGGCGATCACCTTGTCGAAGTCGACGACCTCGTCGGCGGTCTGGCTCAATCCCTCATGCACCATGCAATGGTCTGCACGCGGCGTTGCGCCTCCTGCAATTCCTTCTTGACCTCATCCGACTTGGTCTTACGAGCTGAAGCCTCAGCAATGCGGAGACGGCCTGCAGGTTGTTCTTGACACGATGGTGAATCTCGGAAATCGTAGCGTCCTTGGTCTGCAGCTCCTGCTCACGACGGCGCAGCTCGGTGACGTCACGGCATAGCAGAATCGCTCCGATACGGCCGTTGTTGTCATACAAGGGCAACGAGCGCATCGAGACGGCGGAACGGTTGGCGTTGAGTTCGGAGTCGACCGCGGCTTTGCCTGTCAACACCAACGGCAGGGTTTCCGGAACAGGGTCGTTCTCCTTCAATAGCTGTGTGCCGAGTTCGCTGAGGTAATGGCCAGGCATGGTGTCAGCAGACCGAGACGCCTAAAGCAGCTGATGGCGTTCGGGGCTGCGTATCGAACCACGCCGTCCATGGTCAGGATGATGAAGCCGTCCGCCACGCGAGCGATATGGCGTTGGCTCATCACCGAATCCTTGTAGGGGAATTGGCCTCGCGGAATCATCTCGTACAGATGCTTGCCGGCTTGATGCTTTCCGACTCATATCGGCCGTTGGATTCTCGTGTGGCCATATTGGTCTCACGCACGACCAAGCCCAAGGTCTTGCCATTGTGCCGAACCGGCGCGTACACGTTGCAGACGGTCGCCTTGCCCACGGTTCTCAATACCGTGGAGCGGAACACCACGCTGGAGAGCATGGCGGCGTCCAATTCGCCGACCATGTCGTCCGGCATGACGTTTCCCACCACGTCTTCCGCCCGCAGCGTCATAACGGTGGATGGACGGCATTGCTCGGCCACCACGTATTTGCCATCGCCATCCTGTACCAGCAGCAGCAGATCGGCAAAGCTCAAATCGGCGATCACCTGCCAATCGGCGACAAGATGATGCAGCCACTCGCGGTCCTCGTCGTCGAAGTCGGGGCGCGTTGCAAGGATATGTGAAAAATCAGCCATATCCCTATCATACGCAGACGCACCGCCGCCGTCGCGGCAAGCCACACGGCAAGTACGACGACTATGACGACATCGCATCTTCAATACCGCGCCAATCGCGTTGCACGGCTTCCCGCCCGTGGCCAAGGTGCCGGCATGTTGCTTATCGTACACGGCAAGCATCACGTACAGTTTGATATCCGAAGCCGCCACCATATTGCCGGCATTGCTGTGTCCATGGAACCCATCATCGCGTTTGCCTGCGCTTTGGCGTTGTCATCGCCATTGTCCTGGGCCGCAAGATAGACCGGCAGATAGAAATCGGCAGCCACGAATTGCTTGCCGGACTGCGACGTGGTCGCGATGGTGGCGTCCTCTGAGGAGTCGGCGGATGTTCCATCGATGACCATGGCGGAGACGGCCACATCGGAGGACGAGTATGAATCCGCGATGTCAGACAACTGGCTGGATGTGATCACCGGAGTGGAAGGCTTCGACTTCTCCGTCGAGCTTTTCTTGGACGAATCGTCGCTGTTCTTGTCTTTGGCGCTATCAGACGTGTTCTTCTTGGCCTTGGACTTGGCGTCAGAAGAATCCGTCGTGCCATCATCGGCGGAATCCAACGCATCGGCCCCGGTCGACTGTGCCGATGTTTGCGTCTGCGGCTGAGCTCCCCACAATCCCATGCTATGGGTGATGAACAAGCCGATGACTAACGCCACGACACAAATCAGCGCGATGAGCACAATCACCACCGCTTTGGTGTGATCGACGCCAGGACGCCCGGCGGGAGGTTCAGGAGAAGCAGGGGCCGCCGGATTGGCCTCGGGCTGCTCCAATGGGCTTCCGCACTGCGAACAGAAGGCATTTCCTTGCTCGTTGGCAAACCCACACTCCGTGCAATACACCATCGCCGAGCCCTTTATTGCTGCGACGTTCTCATCTTCGGATTCCATAGTATCGCCGCCATTGGGTGATAGTGTTCGTGCGAGTCGGTATTGACAAGCATAAAAGTTACGCTAACGTAGGTTACGGCAGCGTAAGAAGCGTATCGTCAACTCGTGAAACGGGGGCATCACCATGGCATCAACAACCGGCGACTCGGAAAAGACGATGCATCACGACGCTCATAACAGCGCGACGATTGCAGAGGATGCCACCATCGCATCCAAGCGTCAGGCGGCTATCGAGCGCGCGAACAGGCGTTGCAGGCCAAGGCTGATGCCGTACGGGCCAAGGCCCAGTTCAAGGCCGAGGCCATTCGAGCCAAAGCCGAGGAGAAGGCCCGGCACAAGCTCGCCAAAGCGGAGAACCGTGCGCTGAAAATCGAGGGCATTGCCCCTGCGGAAGTGGAACGCAAGATTCGTCTCGACGTGCACGGACGGCCAAAGCCGTTGATGCGCGGCTGGATTCACGCGATTGCCGCTCCCCTGTCATTGGCGGCAGGCATCGTGCTTATATGCTTGGCACATTGGCGCGAGTCTGAAGTGGGCGTGTGCCGTGTTCATGACAGCGTCGCTGATTCTGTTCACCAATTCGGCCTGCTACCATCTGGCGATTGGAGCCCGCGCGTCACCGATGTGCTGCGGCGTATCGATCATGTCAACATCTTCCTGCTCATTGCCGGCACGTATACCCCGGTTTCGTTTGCGCTGGAACCATTCTGGCGCAATGTGATCATTATATCGATGTGGCGTGCACGGCCATCGCCATCGTGATTCATGTGATCTGGATCAATGCACCACGCTGGCTGTATACGGTGGTGTACATCATCTTCGGCATCTACGGCCTGGCTTATATGGTGATGTTCTGGAATTCGCCGTATGCGGGGCCAGCCGTGGTGGTGCTGCTGTGCGCCGGCGGTGCCTGCTACATCCTCGGCGCCATCGTCTACGCCTTGCGCAAGCCCGACCCTTGGCCTCGCGTCTTCGGATTCCATGAGATTTTCCACTGCGGAACGGTGGCCGGATATGCCTGCCATATGGTGGCCATCTACATGGTGATCGTCTCGCTGTGGCAATAAGCGCTACGACATATAAGTATGCCCCCGCCTACGGGGGCATACCAGTCACTTAACTCAGGCCAGCGGCTTGGCGGCCTTGACCGTCACGGACAGCTCGCGGCATTCGGTGCGGTGTAGGAAACGACGTCGCCCACTTTGGCACCCTCGATGGCCTTGCCAATCGGGGGAATCCGGGGTCATGATGTCGTAGTCGGTGCCGGCCACGATGTCACGGCTGCCGAGCACGTAGGTCATCTCGTTGCCGTTGAGCTCGATGGTCACCACAGAGCCCTCGCCCACGGTGCCTTCCGGAGCATTCTCGATGATCTTGGAATCGCGCAGCTTGACGGTGAGCTCGGTGATGCGGCCCTCGTTCTTGCTCTGCGCCTCACGGGCGGCCTGGTAGCCGCCGTTCTCGGACAAGTCGCCCTCGGCACGCGCCACGGCGATCTTGTGCGCGATTTCCTCACGCAGCTCACCTTCACGATGGGCGAGCTCTTCCTTCATCTTGTTGTATGCTTCCTGCGTCAGCAGGTAGACCTTGTCCTCAGCCATATCGTCCTCCTGAACCGTTGTCGATGCTGAAACAATCTTCGTTATTTATGACAAAACGCCGGCTATGACCCCGGCGTTCGTCATGTGCTGACCTATGGTCAGCGGGTGGAAATGATGTCGATGACGAACACCAGCGTGTCCTCGCCGCCGATGCCGGCCTGCGGGATGCCGCGGGAACCGTAGCCGTATTCCGGCGGAATGGAAACCACCAGACGCGAACCCACGTTATGGCCCGGCACAGTCTGGTCCCAGCCCTTGATGACCTGTCCCACGCCGATGCCGAAACTGGCGGCTGATGACGGTCGAAGCTGGAGTCGAATGGGGTGTCCTTACCCCACACCACGCGTGGTAGTTCACGGTGACGGTGTCGCCGCGACGCACGATCGGGCCGTCTCCCTCGGTCAGCTCCACAACCTTGAGGCCCTTCGGGGCTTCGGGCGTCGGGAACTCGATAACGGGCGTGGTGCCAAATTCGGCGTTCACCTGAGGCATCTGATCTGTCATTAGTCCTCCTTCAAAGACACAATGCGCCCTACCTTAGCACCATCGGCGAATCGGCGGTAGTCTTCATCCCTGTGCGATACGACACGCTGGCCGTATACGTCAATTCCGGTCATCATGCTGGTGAATACCGGACATGTCAATCAGCATTCGACGACATTGACGGCAAGCCCGCCCTTGGAGGTCTCCTTGTATTTGGCCATCATGTCTTCACCGGTCTGCTTCATGGTTTCGATGGCCTGATCAAGGGTCACGATGTGTGAGCCGTCGCCGAGCATGGCCATACGCACGGCGTTGATGGCGGTGTTGGCGGCCATGGCATTGCGCTCGATGCATGGAATCTGCACCAATCCGCCCACCGGATCGCAAGTCAGACCCAAGTTGTGTTCGATGCCGATCTCAGCAGCATTCTCCACCTGTTCCGGCGTGCCGCCTACGACTGCGGCAAGTCCGGCCGCCGCCATCGAACAGGCCGAGCCGACTTCGCCCTGGCAACCGACTTCCGCACCGGAAATTGAGGCGTTGCGTTTGAACAGGTATCCGATGGCACCGGCGGTCAGCAGAAACGTGACCACGCCCTGTTCATTGGCGTTGTCCACGAAATGCCAGTAATAGTGAAGCACGGCGGGAATGATGCCGGCGGAACCGTTGGTCGGAGCGGTTACGATGCGCCCGCCTCCGGCATTCTCCTCAGAGACGGCCAAGGCGAAGAGATCCACCCATGCGGCGTCGGAAGATCGAGCACGGCGTCTTTGCGCGACTGTCGCGGCGCAGCACATCGGAATTCGAGGCGAGACGCCGATACATTTTCGGCGCGCGGCGGGGTACGTCAAGGCCACCGGGCAATGTGGGTTCCGCCGAGGTGCATCCGTGGTCCACACAGGCGCGCATAACACGCCAGATGGCATCAATATCGGATCGGACCTGGATGCCCGAGCGTGAAGCGGTTTCGTTGGCCCATACAAGTTCGGCGATGCTGAGATGATGTTCCCGGCATAACGACACCAGTTCGGTGCATGATGAGAACGGGTAGGGTGCCTCGACGCCGAAATCAGTGGATGATGACTCGTCCGCATCGGCAAAGGAGACGCCTTCCGAAGGGCGTTCATGAATGCCGATCATCGGGTCTTCGGGAGCGCCTTTGCGCACGAATCCGCCGCCGATGGAATACCAGACCTGTTCGTCGACCAAGCTTGCGGCGGCGTCGAACGCCTGGAATCGCATGCCATTGGGGTGCGCGGCCATGCGCTTCCATTGTTCGAACACCACGTCACGGTCGTAGTCGAAATGGATGCGTTTGAGGCCGGCGAGGTTCAGAGTATCGTCCAACGCGCAGATCTCGCGGATGTGCATCATGTGGTCGGTATCCACGGTGGCCGGCAGATTGCCTTCGAGCCCGGCCATCGCAGCACGATCGGTGCCGTGGCCGAGACCGGTCAGCGCCAGAGAACCATAAAGCGTGATTTTGACACGTGCGGTGCGATCGACCAAATGGTCGGCCTGCAACGAGGAGGCGAAAGCATGTGCCGCGACCATCGGGCCTACGGTGTGCGAGGATGAAGGTCCGACGCCGATGGTGAACATGTCAAGCACACTGAACATTTGGCTCCTTCTCCCTGCTGGTTCGCATGCCGGTGTTACCAGGCGTCATGCCATCACGATATCGTATCCCAGCCCAGCGCCCGGAATCGCTTTCGACTTGTGCGATGATGGCCGCGCGCGTCATGCCGGCGAGCGATAAGTCAGTCAGTGAGACAGTGCGGAGAACATCATGACCAGTACGATGATACCGATGATGGCCAATACGATCTGCACCACCATCAGCCCGATGGTCAGTCCCTTCTTGGTGGCGATTTTGGGCGCGTACGCCTGTGCCAACAGGAAGGCGATGAAGCCGAACACCGCGTAGTTGACGGTCAGGGCCATCACATCGCCGTTCGACAACACCACGCCGTTCAGCGGCTGGTTCAGCGTGTTCATCATCGCGCTCATCACGAACATGCCCCACACGCCGTAGCCGATTAATCCGACGACGCCGTACAGCCATGGCTTGAGTTTGTCGTTGGCACGCAGGGTCAGGGCTTCGGCACACCACAACAGGGCGAAGCCGACGATGTAGGTGAACGCCACGGCGATCAGTATCACGATAGTCGCCCATGGCAGGAGTGCGGCCACATTGCCGATCATGGACAGATAGAATCCCGAGCAGGCGATGGCACCAACGGTGAGTGCAGTGCCCGCAATGACGGCTTGGGCAAGCATGGTGGGCAGTGCGCCTTGTTCGACTCGTTCGACATCGGTCCAGCGTGAAGCCATGTGGATTCCTCGTTTCATCAGGTACATCGTCACAACGCCACATAGCCTAACGGCCTTTTGTTTCGGCCTTATAAGCTCTCCACATAGTGAGCTGCGAGCCCCCTCTGACGTGAACTGCGCCCCGTTTGTTGGACGTTGTTAATTAGGATACAGCCCTAGACCGCGAGGGACATGCTCCGGAACTCCTCCGGGGTGCGTCCCTCGAGTCGTATCTGGCGCCGTCTGGTGTTCCAGTGCACGATGTACGCGTCCAGCTCGTGCTTGAACCGCTCGTACGAGTCGAACTCGCGGCCGCGGTAGAACTCGTCCTTCAGGTGGCCGAACACCTGCTCGGTCGCCGCGTTGTCCAGGCAGTTGCCCTTGCGGCTCATGGACTGACGGATGCCGAGCGTCCGAGCTCTTCCCGCCACCACCGGTGCTGGTACTGCATCCCATGTCCGAGTGCAGGATCGGCTCCGCTCCGGCGGGCAGGCGCTCCGCGAGCATGGCGAGCAGGCGCTTCTGCTGGTCCATGTCGGGATGCCGGCTCACGTCCCAGGCCACGATCTCCTTGCTCGCCATGTCGTACACGGGCGCAAGATACGCCTTGCCGCCCGCGACCTTGAACTCGGTGACATCGGTCCCGAGCTTGGAGAACGGACGCTCGGCGTCGAAGTCGCGTTTGAGCAGGTTATGCACGTGGCCACCCGTCTCGCCCCTGTACGAGCTGTATCTCCTCCACGGGTTCGCGGCGCGGATCCGGCACCTGAGCCCCATGCGGCGCATGACCCTGAGCACGCTCTTGGCCGACACCCGCCGGCCGAACTCGTGGACCAGGCACATGCGCACCTGCCGGTGGCCGCACCCGTTGGCGGTCCGTCCCCAGATCTCGCGCACCAACGGCTCGAGGTCGGCCCGTGTCACATGCGCCGTGTGCGACAGGTGGTGGTAGTACGTGGAGCGCGGCAGCCCGGCTATCCTCAGGAGATGGTCGAGCCGGTGTCCCTGCCCTGCGAGCAGTCGGACGACGGCGCTTCGCTCGCGTCTCGTGACTTGTTCGCCCGCAGGCCCGGAGTTTTTCCAGGTACGCGACCTTCGCCTTCAGATAGGCGACCTGTTCGGCGAGCTCCTGCTCGCGCGTCGGTTTGGGTTTCGGCTTGGACCTCGCGCCCTTCGGCCTGCCCTTGGGCCTTGGCCTGAGCGCCTCCGCGCCTCCGGCCCGGTACTCGCGGCACCAGCGCTGCAACGCCGTGACGCTCGCGACCCCGTATCTGGCCATGACCTCCGTCTTGGTCATTCCGCCCTCGACGCGGTCGCGCGCCGCGGCGACCTTCGTCTCCCAGTCGTACCTTCTGCTGCCGTTGCTTCCCATGACCGCCTCCTCGCCGCCGGACCTGTACAGCCTGATCCAGTTTCTCGCGGTATACGCCGGTATGGCAAGCCGACCGGCGAGGACGCCCTTGCCGGCACCGGCCTTGATGAGTTCCAACGCCTCGCGGCGGAACCCGTCGTCGTAATGTCTCCTCCGATCCTCGCGCATATGAGAGAACCGCACCTCCGATCATCGAATCTGAATTTCTTCAGTCCAACAATCGGGGTGCGGTTCAACGAGGGGGGGGCTGTCGGCGAAGCGACTGGGGAGAGACCACGGCACAGCCGCAAAAACGGCATCGGCCACAGGCCGATTTCAAGGTGCCTCCGGTGGGACTCGAACCCACAAGCCGAAGCGATCGATTTTAAGTCGACTGCGTATACCATTTCGCCACGGAGGCCAACTTTTCTATTATAAGCTATCTCCTGCCCTGAGCATTGCTTGCGGGTTGCTGCACTTCGTGCAGCCGTCGCGGCATAGCCGCTCCCCTCGCCTACAAACAGCCCACCGGCTGTTTGCTTAACGGCTCAGCCCGCTGGAGGCACTTACCACTTACGCTATTGAGCCAGCAACCGGCGACCATAATCGAGCACAATGCCGTCCAGCAGACCGTGTTCGCTGGCAACGAACGAATCGATGGCTTCACCATGATCGGCCTTGGCGGCTTCGCTGACACGCGCCAGCACACGGCTCCAGACCACAGCGCCGCCGCCGACCACATCGATACGGCCGGGGTGGATGGTCTTGTATTCGCGGCGCTCGGCGCGCGTCATCCTAAGGAACTTGTCGTCCACGGCATAGGCGTCTTCAAGGCTCAGCCGATGCCCGTCGACCACGGTGTGATCGTATTCCTTCAATCCCATGGCCAAGGCGGTCATCGTGGTCACCGTGCCGGACACGCCAATGATGGTACGGGCCTTGCCTGCGTCCACGGTGCGGAAGGCCTCATCGATATGTTCATCGACGTCCACAACGGCCTCATCGATCTGTGTCTGGGTCGGCGGATCATTGGTCAGATGACGTTCGGTCATGCGCACGGAACCGATGTTCATGGAAAACGCGCCCTGAACCTGGGTAGTGGGCGCACTGACGCCGTCGCACCGATGACCAGCTCGGTGGACCCGCCGCCGAGATCAACCACCAGATAGGGGGCGGGCAGATCGTCGCGATTGACCACGGAAGTGGCACCAAGGAAGCTCAGGTCGGCTTCTTCGGTGCCGGGAATGACTTCGGGGCGCACGCCGAGGATACGTTCGATCTCATCCTCGAACTCCTCACGGTTTTCCGCGTCACGAGTTGCAGAGGTGGCAACGAAACGCAGGCCGTCGATGGGATGTTCGGCAATCACACCGGCGAATTCCCGAGCGGCCACATAGGCGCGTTCCAACGCTTCGTCGGCAAAACGATGGGTCTTGTCCACATCCTGGCCGAGACGGATCACACGCAGGATGCGCGGCACCACCTCATGCATGCCATCGGCATCGACACGTGCGATTTTCAGTCGAATGGAGTTCGTGCCGCAATCAATGCCGGCGACGGTTACGGATTCCTTGCTCATTGCCTTCTCCTCGTATCCCTTAGTGCGTATGAATGGACCGTTCGCGGTGGCTCATCTGTTGATCAATCGTCCAGTGTGCAACGGCAGACGGTCGGTTCGAACTCGTCCTTAACACGTTCCAGCACCAAATCGCCAATGGGGTTAGCACCCGGTCCCATAACCAGGGATTGGGCCAGCAGGGCATGCAGGCACTTGACGCGCACCGGCATGCCGCCGGCCGAAGTGCCTTCAATATGCTCCTCACTGTCGCCAAGAGTCCTGCCAGTTCGTGGCGGAATGCCAGATACAGGTTATGGGCCTGCTCATATGCGGCCTTGAGCTCCTCGTCCGAGGCCAACATGTCGTTGTATTGCTGCATCACGCCGGCGGCCTCGACATGGGAGGCGGCCTTGACGGCTTCCGGACCGGTCAGATAGCACGTGGTGGGGAAAGGGATTCCGCCGGGCAACACCGGACGGGTGATTACGGCAAGTGGCCTACCGCAGACGCATCGCGCCCCCACGGCGACCATGCCGCGCGGGTATCGGCCGAGCTGACGCTGCACCAGGTCGATGTCATGATCGTTGGCGGGCTCGGCAAGCACGGTATCGACAAGGGCCTTGCCTTGGCGGCGATATCGATGGTCACTGTTGGGTTCCCTCCCCTGTGTTCTGTTGGGTATTCTGTTGGGTGTTCTGATCGGATTGGGTGTTCTGGTCTGACTTATCGGACCGCTTGGATGAGTCGTTGGATGACGAGTCAGAGGAACCGGAAATATCGGATTTGCCGGACTCGCTATCGGTCACAGGCTCATCGGCCTTTTTGAGCGAGTAAGACAGTTCGCTGTACCATGGCAGGACTTTTTTGTTGCTGCTACTGGAATCTTCCGTTTTCTGGGATTCGCTATCGGAGCCGGTCACGGCTTCGGGATGAAGCACACGCACGGCCTGTTCGCCGGGGAATACGAAGCCGAGGCGTTCACGGGCCTGGGCGGTGATGTAGCCTTGTCATCCCAACGCTTGATGTCGTTTTCCAACTCCTGCTTTTGGGCAATCAGCGAAGCCTCCTCACGCTTGAGACCATTGAGTTCGGCCAGGTTCAGGGCATAGGTGTGGAAGGTGGAGACCAGCTGGATGGTGCCAAGGGCGATAATGAACAGGGAGACGAAGAACGCTATAGGCCCCGCCGACCCTTTTTTCCTAACTCGTGCTTTGCCGGTTTTGCCAGGTTTGCCGGTACGGGACGACTTGCTCATGTCACACGAAAATACCCGCCGCATTCGACTTGACGAATACGACGGGTATCGAGCTTCAGTGGAAACTCACGCCTTTACGGGCGTTTCAGCTCACTTGGCCAGGTACTTCTTGCAGGCCTTGAAAGCGCTGTAGCCGGCGTACTGAGCGGTGGAGCCGAGCTCCTCCTCGATCTCGAGCAGGCGGTTGTACTTGGCAACGCGCTCGCCACGGGCCGGGGCACCGGTCTTGATCTGGCGGGTGTTCTTAGCAACAGCCAGGTCGGAGATGGTGGTGTCCGGGGTCTCGCCGGAGCGGTGGGAAACCATGGAGGTGTAGCCGTTGGCGGTGGCCAGCTCGATGCGTCGAGGGTCTCAGTGACGGAACCGATCTGGTTCAGCTTGACCAGCAGGGAGTTGGCGGCGCCGAGGTCGATGGCCTTCTGCAGACGAGCCGGTTGGTGACCAGCAGGTCGTCGCCGACGAACTGCAGAGATCGCGAGGCGAGCGGTGATGGCAGCCCAGTCTTCCCA
>ENA-OPZM01000616-OPZM01000616.1-human-gut-metagenome-genome-assembly--contig:-NODE-616-length-14945-cov-1.831151_pt1 | contig 14945 bp, 14 predicted proteins | sample MGYA00242478_ERZ504493 | MGnify/ENA primary metagenome ERZ504493 (study PRJEB26092, sample SAMD00036227) | human gut metagenome | host: Homo sapiens | study: EMG produced TPA metagenomics assembly of...
GTGAGGTGTTCATTTCTTTTGGTGGCAAAGAAAACGAACCAAAGAAAGCCACCGCAGATAAAATTTAAGCTTTGAAAAAAATTATCATTTCATACAATGCTTAAAACTCGCTACGCTCAAACAGTTAAGCAAAAGGCGTATTCAATGATAATATTTTTCAATAATCTTACGATTACCGCTAAATTTTATAATGTGGAAAAATAACAAATTATTTATTGATAAGTCTGATGGTTAGCGTAAAAAGATGCTAAAATACGGGAGAGATTTGGTGTTATTTAAGATTTCTTTTTTATAAATAAGTGTTTACCTATTATTTTAAAATAAATAATATATTTTACTTATGGATTGATATATGATAATATAAGGTCAAGGTTGAACGAGATGTTAATTAAGAAATTATAAATAAGATAATTTATGAAAGAAGGCTTTATATTATGATTAGAAAAGTTCCTGTACCTACTGCTGGGGTGATGCTTGGATTGGCGGCTCTTGGTAATTTGCTTGCACCATATTCCATGATTTTGAAATATGCTTGCGGTATTAGTTCTGCGTTTTTAGGGGTGTTGTTATTTAGCAAAATTATTTTACATCCGCAGATGATGAAAAATGATTTGAATGGAAATTCTATTTTTGCTAGTGTATTTGCTACTTTCTTTATGGCGATTATGCAACTTTGCACTTATACTTTTCCGTTTGCACCTATAGCTAGTGAAGTAGTTTGGTATGGGGCGATTTGTGGTCATTTTATGTTGATGGCATGGTTTACTTATCGTTATATCATCAATTTTGAATTAAGAGATGTTTTCCCAACATATTTTATAGCATATGTAGGTATCGTGGTAGCGTCTGTTACAGCGCCTACTTTTAATCATCACAATTTGGGTGAATATATTTTCTGGTTTGGTTTCAGTATGTATATGATATTATTTGCTCTTGTTACTATCCGTTATTGCAGTAAATATGCAATCGCTGAACCCGCAAAACCTTTATTTTGTATCTATACTGCACCAATGAGTTTAAGTTTAGCAGGATATCTTGCTTGTGTTGCTGATAAATCTTTAATCATGATTGTGATTATGCAGATATTAGCTCAAGGTTTATTTGTGGCAGTGCTTACACAGATGCCAAAACTTTTAAAATTAAAATTCTATCCTAGCTATGCAGCATTTACTTTCCCATTTGTTATTACTGCGATTGCACTTCGTCAGACTGTTAGTTATTTAAATGAAATCAATATAGCAGTACCTAGCATTTTAAATTATGTAGTAGGAGTAGAAACTATCTTAGCTACAGCGATTGTAACTTATGTGTTCATCAGATATTTGAAATTCTTACATGAACAAATGATTGTAAATATGGGGGATAGAGCAAAAAACTGTTTTTGGTACTATAACTAATATTGTTAAATAATGAAGCCTTCAAAATTCTAAGAATATACCTTAATACTATTTAGGTTTAGATTTTATATCTAAACCTATATTTTTTTTTTATGACAAAAATAAAAAGACAAGTAAAATACTTGTCTTTATGATATAATTCTTGGCATAGGGAATAAATTGATGTGTCATGCCTCTCTTTTAGGGAGGTGGTAAATATGACGAATTATGAAGTATTGTCTTTGATAATATCTTTATTAACGCTTATATTTACTATACTTTCTTATTTTAATTGATTTTAAAATAAAAAAGTCCCCCATTATTATGAGGTAGTCAAATATATAAAATAGCTAAAGAACCAAGGTTAGATGTTAGCAGTTAGCAGTTAGCCATGCGATGATAAACAATAAAGTAAAACCAAATAGATAAATAAGACCGATGATTGATAACCTTTTAAGTCGAGGTTTAACTTGATGTTCTTTGTTATTTACTAATGAATAATTAAGATAAGCAAAGAATGGCGTTGTGATGAATGATGCAATCATTGCAAAACGAAGCATTGTTGCAACATTACCAGCAAAAAGATAAACAATGACCAATCCAATAACTGCTGTCAATGTCATCCAACCATAAAGTACTTTTTGAGAAGCTTCCTTTTTGTCAAGAAGTAGACGGAGCGCTTCGTTATTCGCAAGTGAATATCCGTCAATAACTGTGATAACCGTTCCGAAAATACATAGGAAAGCAATAAGCGTAATCAAGAAACGAGACCATTCGCCAAAGAACAGAAGCGTACATATTGATAGATTGAGCAATGTAAGCTGCTGAAGCGCTTTTTGCTTAGTTCGCCAATTCGATTGTTGTTCTATATTTCAGTCATAAAACAGACCTTTTTCTAAATAAGGTTTTCAATATTCAGATAATCCCGACTTGTGTAAACGCAATTTTACAACTTACCTATCAGAAAGTCAACCTTATTTTAGGAAAAAGTTTGAAAAAAATGAGTATTAAAAATCCCCGCTTTTCAAAGCGAGGAAAATCATAAATTTACAGCTTAGTTAAATAGATTTTTAAAGAAATTAACAATTGCTTGCCAAATGTTCGCTAGGAAGCCTTTGCTTGATTCCAAAGCGTTTGTGGCATCAAAATTAAGATTAATTCCTTTAAATGTTGAACTTGCATTTGAAACAATGCTATCTTTCAAAGAGGCAAGTGTCGATTTAAAACTACTGCTATCAATGATACTTGATTTTGAAAGATTAAAAGCAAAGTTAACAATCAAGGTAATTTGGTCACTTGACAAAACATCTTTTAGCTCATAATTATCAAGGGTTTCTTCAACGATTTTACGAACATCTTCTTTTGAAACGCCATCACCAGCATCTGCAACGGCTGATTTAATGTCGGTTAAGGCAACGTTCAACTTGTCAGCATCATAACCGTCTGTTCCTTGATTCTCAGAATTGATAGTCGATAGAGCTTCTAACTCTTCTTGAGCTAATTCTTTGCTTTCATCAGAAACATCAACACCATTTTCTTCTAAAGAATAATAAATTCCAGCTAACGCTGACTCACCTGTAACAGCGATTGGCGAAGCTACTGTAATAGCTGCATGCTCAATTCCTAATGTAACAGCTGCATTTCGATACATATCTTCGGTAACTTTTGTAATATTCTCTGGTGTGACAATATTAAACCGTCAATGTTTCTGAAGAACCTAAATTTTTGAATTTTAACAGATGAATACAATTGCAAGCTAGAATCGTCTGCAACGTTCATAATATTAGCATAGGCACTTGTTGTAATGGTCTTAACACTTGTATCCTTTGAACTGTCATACCCTAACAAAGCTAGCGTTTGTGAGCGTTGGTCATCTGACAAAGAGTATCCTAAAACATAGTCGGGTTGAACATAAGTTTCATCAATAACATCCTGAACAGAGTTACTTGATGCTTGAACGCTGTTAACAGTGATAATAGATAAAGCTGCTAAAGCACAAGTCATCAATGTCTTTTTAAATTTCATCTTAATCATTTTCCTTTCTCTTAGAGACCTTATTATACCATTTATTGAGAATTCAGTCTGAAAAAACTGTTTTATTTCACGCTAAACTACTCATGTAATTCTAGTGGCAAACCATCCGGGTCGAAAAAAGAAGGTCATTTTCTTACCTGTATAATCATCATAGCGAACAGGTTGAACATAAATTCCCTTGCTTTCCAACTCAGCTTTGTAAGCGTCAACATCATTAACATAAAAAGCCAAATGACGTAGCCCACAAGCCTCCATATGATACTTAGGTTGCCCAACACGTTTTGGCGGTGCAACATAATATGGATCACTAAGCTTATTTCCAAAAATCTCTAATTCAATCGTTCCACATTTTAAATCAAGTTTGTAATCGTGGCGCTCTGGTCTATGATTTTCACGAATAATCTCAAAACCTAGTTTATTGACGTAAAAATCACGTGATTTTCATAGTCAGAGACAATGAGTGCGACATGGTGAACTGCATTTAATTTCATTATTTTCTCCTTAACAAGAAATAAAAGCTGGGGTTGTCCCAACTTTTACCTTAAAATGTCATTTGATTATAGGAATACTCAAATGCTTCAAGAATATCATCTGATGCCTCGTTATAAGCCACGGAAGATTCAAGGTTTCCTTTAACGACAATACGTTCAGTTGCTTCTTGGTCCATGCAAGTAACAAGTGTCACTTGAGATTGTCCAGGAACGTCGTTGATAACCTCTGAACGATCTGGGGTAACTGATTCAACCTCTGTAATCACATAAGTGTAAATGGTTGATTTATCTGTTAAATAAATTTTCATTCCCACTTTTGCGTTTTCTAGAGGAGAAAAAAGCATTTTGGAAGAACCAACCAAGCCAAATACGTGATGACTAGCTAGAGCGTAATTATTTTCACCACCCATGACTTGGTTTTCTTTCATTGTTCCAGCTCCATAGGATAATTCTGTATTTCCTAGTCCTTTAAAAATTGGCAAATTAATACCAACATCTGGCACTGCTATGCCACCAATAACGGCAGATTAGCACTATTTGCCTGAGCTTTTAAAACAGATTGAGTGGAAACGGGTTCTACTGATGAAAAATCATAAGTAACATCAGCACTCTCATTTTCCTTGATTTTCTTTTTAGAAACTTTAGTGATTTGATAATGATTTGACTCTTGACCAATCAAAAAATTACAAATAGATTTGTGAAAAATCAAAGCTATGCCAACAACCAATAAAAGCAAACATAAAAACAATCTAAGAGTGTTCCAGAACCGATATGTTTTTTTCTCTTTTTTTACCATATTACTCTAGGTCTTCTCCAGTTTTTTCTTCCTCTTCTTCTGGCTCAACAAGTGCAAACGTCATAAGTTTAGCGTCTTGGTCAAGTTTCATGATTTTTACACCTAATGTGGCACGACCTGTTTGTGAGATACTAGCAACATTTGTACGAATAATAACCCCTGTGTCAGTAATAACCATAATATCTTCATCGCCATTCACGGTTGCTAAGCCTGCTAACTGGCCATTCTTTTCAGCAATATTTGCAGTCTTAATACCTTTACCACCACGACCTTTGGTTGGGTATTCTGAAGCTAATGTACGTTTTCCGTAACCTTTTTCCGTAATAACAAGTACTTCTTGGTCATCTGAAATACGTGAAGCTCCGACCACTTCATCACCTTCACGAAGATTGACACCACGAACACCTGTAGCAGAACGGCTCATGCTACGCACGGCAGACTCATTGAAACGAACGCTGTAACCAGTTTTAGTACCGATAATAATATCGTTGTTACCATTTGTTCTGATAACGTTGATTAATTCATCACCATCTTTAAGATTAAGGGCTTTTAGTCCATTTTGGCGAATATTGCTAAATTCAGATTCTAGGGTACGTTTAACAACACCTTGACGCGTAACGAAGAAAGATAACTTTCTTTGTCATCATGCCCAGACTGACTAATGATTGTCTGAACGATTTCACCTTCATCTAATTTCAAAAGGTTAACAATTGGCAATCCTTTGGCTGTACGTCCATATTCTGGGATTTCATAAGCTTTCAAGCGATAAACGCGACCTTTGTTTGTCATAAAATAAACATGGTCGTGGGTACTTGTGGATACCAATTCACGAACAAAATCATCATCATTAACACCAGTACCTTGAACACCACGTCCACCACGTTTTTGGGCACGAAATTCATCTTGCGCCAAACGTTTAATATACCCTTTATTTGAAAGAGTAATAAGAACGTCTTCTTCTTCAATCAAGTCTTCATCTTCAAGAGAAAGAACTTCCCCAACCATCAATTCTGTACGACGTGGGTCAGCATACTTACGCTTGATGTCATCCATTTCTTCTTTGATGATCGCGACAACACGTTCTGGTTTTGCTAAAATATCAGCCAAATCAGCAATTAAAGCAAGCAAATCATCATATTCAGCTTGGATTTTTTCACGTTCCAAACCTGTCAAACGACGAAGACGCATATCAAGGATAGCTTGGCTTTGACGTTCAGACAAATCAAAACGGCTCATCAATTCACCTTGGGCAATCACATCTGTTTCACTGTTTCGGATAATGCTGATAACCTCATCAAGGTGATCAAGTGCAACCAGCAACCCTTCTAAGATGTGAGCGCGTTTTTCAGCCTTAGCTTTATCAAATTCTGTACGACGAACAATAACTTCTTTTTGATGTTCAATATAATCAACAATGATTTGTTTTAAAGAAAGAATCTTTGGTACACCATTTTCAATAGCGAGCATATTAAAGCTAAAGTTTGTTTGTAAACTGGTTAATTTAAACAAGTTATTTAAGATAACATTTGCTGAGGCATCGCGGCGTACTTCGATGACGAAACGAATACCTTCACGGCTTGATTCATCACGAACAGCTGTAATTCCTTCAATACGTTTTTCTTGCGCTAAGCGAACAATGTGTTCATGTACTTTCGTCTTGTTAACACCGTATGGGAATTCTGTGACAACGATACGTTCGCGTCCACTCTTAGTTGTTTCAATTTCAGTGCGAGAACGTAAAACGATTGATCCTTTACCTGTTTCGTAAGCTTTACGAATACCAGATTTTCCCATAACAAGTGCACCTGTTGGAAAGTCAGGACCAGGCAAGACCTCCATTAGTTCACGTGTTGTTACGTCAGGGTTATCCATAACCAGCTTGACGGCATCAATAGACTCTCCTAAGTTGTGCGGTGGGATATTCGTTGCCATACCAACAGCAATCCCTGTAGCGCCATTAACAAGCAAGTTTGGAAAACGTGACGGCAAAACAAGCGGCTCGCGCTCACTACCATCGTAGTTATCTTGAAAGTCAACGGTATTTTTGTTAATATCACGAAGCATTTCAAGAGCAATTTTGCTCATGCGTGCTTCTGTATAACGCTGAGCAGCAGCACCGTCACCATCCATAGAACCGAAGTTCCCGTGCCCATCAACAAGCATATGACGATAGCTCCACCACTGTGCCATACGAACCATGGTTCATAAATAGACAATCGCCATGTGGGTGATATTTACCCATAACATCCCCAGTGATACGCGCAGATTTCTTATGAGGTTTGTCTGGTGTCACACCGAGCTCATTCATTCCATATAAAATACGACGATGAACTGGTTTTAATCCATCGCGTACATCCGGAAGCGCACGAGCGACAATAACAGACATGGCGTAATCAATAAAGCTTGTCTTCATTTCTGAAGTCAGATTTACGTCAATTAAATTCTTATCCTGCATTAAGGAAAAACACTCCTTTTCTAGTGTAAAACTCTACTTCATTATACCACATTTTTGGCAAAAATAGCGCTTTTTCGCAGAATCTACTTGCTTTCTTGTTTTTTCAAAGTTTTTACAATTTAGTTCGTGACATATCTTACTTAACGTGTTAAAATATTATCGTATGGGCGAGAGTCCCTAAAAAAATTAAGGAGATGTTTAGATAAATGACTGCAACTAAACAACACAAAAAAGTTATCCTTGTTGGTGACGGTGCCGTAGGTTCATCTTACGCATTCGCACTTGTAAACCAAGGAATCGCACAAGAACTTGGTATCATCGAAATCCCACAATTGTTCGACAAAGCTGTTGGGGATGCTGAAGACCTTAGCCACGCTCTTGCTTTCACTTCACCTAAAAAAATCTATGCTGCTAAATACGAAGACTGTGCAGATGCTGACCTTGTTGTTATCACTGCTGGTGCACCTCAAAAACCAGGTGAAACTCGTCTTGACCTTGTTGGTAAAAACCTTGCTATCAACAAATCAATCGTAACTGAAGTTGTTAAATCTGGTTTCAACGGAATTTTCTTAGTCGCTGCTAACCCAGTTGACGTTTTGACTTACTCTACATGGAAATTCTCTGGCTTCCCTAAAGAACGCGTTATTGGTTCAGGTACTTCACTTGACTCAGCTCGTTTCCGTCAAGCATTGGCTGAAAAACTTGATGTTGATGCACGTTCAGTTCACGCATACATCATGGGTGAACACGGTGACTCAGAGTTTGCAGTTTGGTCACACGCTAACGTTGCAGGTGTAAACCTTGAAAACTACCTAAAAGATGTTCAAAACGTTAACGAAGCTGAATTGGTTGAACTTTTCGAAGGTGTTCGTGATGCTGCTTACTCAATCATCAACAAAAAAGGTGCTACATTCTATGGTATCGCTGTTGCGCTTGCTCGTATCACTAAAGCAATCCTTAATGACGAAAATGCAGTTCTTCCACTTTCTGTATTCCAAGAAGGTCAATACCCTGGCGTAACTGACTGCTACATCGGTCAACCAGCTATCGTTGGTGCTCATGGTATCGTTCGTCCAGTTAATATTCCTTTGAATGACGCTGAACAACAAAAAATGGAGCTTCTGCTAAAGAATTGAAAGCTATCATCGACGAAGCTTTCTCTAAAGAAGAATTTGCTTCTGCAGCTAAAAACTAATTTTAGTTTTTAGCACACTAAAAGCTATCCTGAATCAGGATAGCTTTTTTGTACTCCACTTATTTCGCATTTAACGCTGCCATTGTAATATAATTGTATGGTTTGTTGAAATGCGGTAGGAAGAATAAGTCTGTTAAAGCAAGTTTATCAATCGTCACTTGTTCTTGGATAGCAAGTGAGAACAAGTGAATCCCCATTGAAATGTCTTTTTTCGCCATTATTTGTGCACCAAGAATGACACGTGATGTTTTATCATAAACAATTTTTAGAGTAACTTGAAAATTATCTTTTTGAATAAATTCCGGCTTTTGATTATCTACATACTCGACTTCAAGAGCATCGAAACCTTTGGCTTTTGCCTTTTCTAAAGTCAATCCTGTCGAAACCATATTCAATCCATAAATTGAAATACCATTTGAACCTTGAACACCTGCTCCTTCTAACTTATGACCGCAAGCGTTGTGTGCGGCAACAATCCCTGTACGGACAGCGTTTGAAGCAAGGGCGATATAGTCTGTTGATTGTGTCGCATTGTTATAAATCGTAGCACAATCCCCGATAGCATAGACACCAGACATACTTGTTTCTTGGTATTTATCAACTAAAAAGGCTCCATTTGGAACAATTTAATTTTATCTTGAGCCAATGCTGTATTAGGACGGAAACCAACTGCTAGAATAACCATATCGACATCGTATTCTGATTTATCAGTAATGATTTTTTCCACTTTTGTTTTACCAACAATTTCCTGCACAGCTTCTCCAAATGCTAAATGAATGCCATGTTCTTGCAAATTATTTGCCATTGCATCACTCAAATCGCGGTCATAATACCCAGCTAAACAAGTCTCTGCAACGTCAATAAGCGTTACTTCTTTTCCTTTGCGTTTGGAAAGCCTCTGCCAACTCAACACCGATATAACCTGCTCCTACAACAGCTACACGAGAAATATCTTTCTCTTTCAATTTCTCGATGACATCTTCAGCATTTTGGTAAAGTTTAACAATTGAACATTTTCGAGTTTTGATTCAAATTCAAGCGAGTCTTCTTTCATGCTAACACCCTTAATTGGTGGGATGATTGGCTGTGAGCCTGTTGCAAAAATCAATTTATCATATGTTTCAAAATGTTTTTGCCCATCAACAAGTGCTGTGATTTCTTTTTTATCATAATCAATCGATTCCACAGGAGAATTCATATAAACCTTAGCGCCAAGTTGTTCTAATTCATCCTTGTCTGAATAGAATAATCCTTCAGGTCCAGCGATTTGTTCACCAATCCATAATGCCATACCACAACCGAGAAATGAAATATTTGAATTTTGGTCAAAAACAACTACTTCATTTTCAGTACCATAATTGGTTAACATTGTCTTTATGCAAGCTGTACCAGCATGATTTGCTCCAATAACAACAATTTTACTCATAGAAAATAACCTCTAACTAATTAAATTTAACATGATTAATATACCATATTTATAAAACGCTTACAAATAATTTGATTATAAAAAATAAGATGGCTTTTGAATGAACTACATCCCAAAAGTCGGACTATTAATTTTGATAAGGATTTAGTTCTATATTGTACAAAGTTAAGTTTGGCCTTAATACGTTTATTGTTGTTATAAAAATATAATCTGGAGTTGCTTGTTCCTCCAGATTATCCAGCGACTTAAAAGACTTTTCATAACTGTACTTTAAGCTGTCAAAGAAGGACTCCATCATGCCGTTGTCCGGGCTATTTCCCTTGCGTGACATAGTTGGACGAATCCCTTTGGATGCTAAAGACTAGTGCTGATATTACCACCCTTGCTCGTAGTGAAGAATTGTGTAAGCAATTCAAGTTATCTGTGAAATGACGGCGAATTTTTCTAGACATGGTATTTGCCTATTTTATTTAATGTAGAGCACTTTATAATTTCTGTCTAGTGTAGTGTTGATTCAACACATTCCACAACTAAAAAATTACTACAACCTTTATCAATTACTCCTTTTTCACTTACAAGAAAAGAATACCGAACAATTCTTTGGATTAATTGAGGAAACCTTTACCTCAACACAACCACTCTTTTAAAACAGCACTAACAACTTTCATTCACTATAAGAAATACATTACTAACGCCAAACTTGAAGCAACCAACAAGCTCATCAAAAATATTAAACGCAATGCTTTTGGTTATAGGCACTTTAATAACTTTAAAAAACGCATTTACCTCGCTTTAAACATCAAAAAAGCGAGAACAATATCTGTTCTCGCTAGAGCTTAACTTTGACCCCCATTACGATTGACAAGAAGCCGAAATAAGCTGGTTTTACCAGCTTATTTTTACTTTATTTAGATTTAATATAGTTAACACCATCAGCCTTAGGTGCTACTGCTTTACCAAAGAAGGCAGCCAAAACAACAATTGTCAAAACGTATGGTGCTACCTTTAGGTAAACAGATGGAATACTTGAGAAGAGTGGCAATTGTGCACCGATAATCGCAAGTGACTGTGACAAACCAAAGAACAAACTCGAAAGCATTGCACCGATTGGATTCCAACGACCAAAAATCATAGCAGCCAAAGCAATGAAACCTGGACCAGCAATTGTTGTGACCGCAAAGTTATTAGAGATTGTTTGCGCGTAAACAGCGCCTCCGATACCACCAAAGAAACCTGAAATCATAACTCCAGCATAACGCATAAGATAGACATTGATTCCAAGCGTATCAGCAGCTTGTGGATGTTCACCAACAGAACGCAAGCGAAGTCCAAAACGTGTTTTGAAAATGATAAACCATGAAATAAACGATACTAAAATTGCAACGTAGGCAACTAATGATGTATTGTTAAAGAAAATTTGTCCAATAACTGGGATATCTTTCAAAATTGGGAATGAAAAACGTCCGAATGTCTCTGAGATGGTATCCGTCTGTCCTTTACCAAAAAGGTAACGACATAGAAAGACTGCAAATGAAGGGGCAATCAAATTCAATACAGTCCCAGAAACAACGTGGTCTGCTCGAAAATTAATTGTTGCGACAGCGTGGATTAGTGAGTAAAGCAAACCGACGAATCCAGCAACGATTGAGGCAACCCATGGTGTAGCATTGCCGAAAACCTCTGAAAAGCTAAGGTTAAAGAGAACACCAGAAAATGCCCCCATGACCATAATACCTTCAAGTCCCACATTTACAACACCCGGCACGTTCAGAGAAAGTTCCGCCGATACTAGTAAAAATTAAAGGTGCAGAATAGATTAACATGGAAGAAACTAATAGGGCTAACATTGTTGTAAAACTCATTTTACTTTCCTCCTTCTATTTTTTTAGTTTTAAGAAAATGACGGATCATATAATCTGCTCCAACGAAGAAAATAATGAAAGCAGAAACAACATCAATAACTTCTGACGGAATACCAATCATACCTGTTTTACCAATTGAAAGAACAGCATACAAGAACGCAGCAAATGGAATACCAATAGCATTATTAACCGCAAGAAGCGAAACCGCCATACCATCCCAACCAATGCTTAATGAACTTGTTTGAGAATAAACATTTTCAAATGTTCCTAGACCTTCTACTGTTCCACCAAGACCAGCAAGTGCTCCTGAGATAATCATTGAAATGATAATTAGGCGTTTAGCAGACATACCAGCGTATTCTGCTGCATGTGGGTTAATACCAACAGATGTGATTTCGTAGCCAAGTGTTGTTTTCTTCATCATAAACCAGATGATAATAACAGCGATAAAAGCGATGAAAATACCAATATTCATACGTGAATTGTTTGTTAGTGCTGAGAGCCATTCTGTCTGATAAGAGGCATTTTCAGAAACTTTGATAGTTGCTTCTGTTGTACGCATGATATTGTCAGGAAAAACATTTTGGATAAGGTACTGTGTTGAATACAAGATGATATAGTTCATCATAATTGTGACAATAACTTCACTTGTTCCAAGGAATGCACGTAAAATACCAGGAATTGCACCAGCAATACCACCAGCAACAAGTCCAACAACAATAGTACAAATCACTGAAATTGGTTTTGGTAAATCAGGGAAAGAAAGTGCGAACCACACTGACATTACCCAACCGATTAAAGCTTGACCCGGAAGTCCAACGTTGAAGAAACCAGCTTTTGAAGCAACCGAGAAACCAAGAGCGATTAAGATAAGCGGACCCATGGCACGGAAGATTTCACCAATATTTTTAATAGAACCAAATGCAGTATAAAGTAGGTCGTTATACCCCAAACGAGGATTATAACCAAAGCAAAGCATGAGGATTGCCCCTAATAACATACCGAGAACAACGGCAATTAAAGGAACAGCCCATTTTTGTGTTTTCTTAGACATTAGCATCCTCCTTTTTCACTTTTCCGCCAGCCATTAAAATACCAAGTTCTTGTTTATTGGTTTGGGCAGCGTCTAAGATACCTTGAATTTTACCATCATGAATAACGGCAATACGGTCGGAAACATCAAGGATTTCATCTAATTCAAAACTAATAACGAGTACAGCTTTTCCTTTATCACGCTCAGCGACAAGACGTTTGCGAATATATTCAATCGCACCAACATCTAGTCCACGTGTTGGTTGGCTAACAATCAATAAATCTGGGTTACGATCAATTTCACGAGCGATAACTGCTTTTTGTTGGTTACCACCAGAAAGCGCACCGCCTGCTACCAATTCACTAGCAGCGCGGACATCAAATTCTGCCATCAACTCACGGGCATGTTCGTTTAATTTATTATAGTTCATGAAACCGTGTTTACTAAATGGTTCTTTATAGTATGTTTGAAGAGCGATATTCTCAGCAATTGTCATATCTAGAACCATACCATCACGATGACGATCTTCAGGAACATGACCAACGCCTAACTCCGTAATCTTACGAGGGCGTTCATTTGTCATGTCCACGCCTTTAATGATGACGTTACCTGATTCGACCTTACGAAGACCAGTGATTGCTTCAACAAGTTCACTTTGCCCATTACCATCGATACCAGCAATACCAACAATCTCACCTGCACGGACATCCAGAGAAAGTTCTTTGACCGCAGGAACACCACGATTTTCGTTAACAACTAAATCCTTAACGGAAAGAACAACATCTTTTGGATTAGCAGGAATTTTTTCGGTTTTAAACGAGACAGCACGTCCAACCATCATCTCTGCTAATTCTTCACTTGTTGAATCAGCAACTGGTACTGTTTGAATAGATTTTCCGTGACGAATAACTGTGACCCTGTCAGCAACGGCACGAATTTCATCCAATTTATGCGTGATTAAGATGATAGATTTTCCTTCTTTAACCAAGTTACGCATAATATCAAGTAATTCAGCGATTTCAGAAGGTGTTAAAACAGCTGTTGGTTCGTCAAAGATAATGATATCGGCACCACGATAAAGTGTTTTTAAAATTTCAACACGTTGTTGTGCTCCAACAGTAATATCTGAAATTTTAGCTGACGGATCAACTGCTAGACCGTATCTTTCAGATAGCTCTTTGATTTCTTCAGTTGCTTTTTTTTAGATTAAGAATCCCACCTTTTTTTTTGGTTACCTCGTTACCTAAAATAATATTTTCAGCCACTGTAAAAGCTTCAACCAACATAAAGTGCTGGTGAACCATTCCGATTCCCATTTTAGCTGATTTTGAAGGTGAATCTAAGCGAGCAACTTCTCCCTTCACTAAAATTTCACCGCTTGTTGGTTGTAAAAGACCGGCAAGCATATTCATCAAAGTCGATTTCCCGGCACCGTTTTCCCCAAGAAGGGCATGGATTTCACCTTTTTTTGACTTCTAAATTGATATGGTCATTAGCTACAAAATCACCAAATTTTTTAGTAATTTTACGCATTTCAATGACTTTTTCTTGTGTCATATGTGATCCTTTCAGTCTAATAATTAATAATTTTAGGTCAGCTAAGCCCACTAAATTCTCTAAAAAGAGTTTTTTAATGAACTTAACTGAGGTAAAAATTGCTATTTCCCTCAGCCCTGAAAAAAGGCGACCTATTTGGTCGCTTCCTTCAAGAATGATAATTTTTAATCACTCAAACCATCATCAACAGTGATTTCACCATCGATAATTTTTTGTTTGGCAGTTTCAAGCGCTTCTTTAATGCTATCAGAAAGGTTATCTGTGACAACATCAACACCACCGTCTGCAAGACCGTATGTTTTTGTTGTGTTTCCGTTGAATTTTTCACCTTTAAGTTGTTTGTTAGAAATATCTTGAACGACTTGTCCTACTTCTTTAATTGTAGAAGTCAAAACAAAGTTAGAATCAACATTATCAGATGATGTGTAGTCACCTTCTTCTGATTGGTCACGATCGACACCAATTACCCAAACTTTTTGGTCGCTATCAGCTGTTAATTTTTCATTAATTTCTTTGGCTTGTGAGAAGACACCTGTACCAGAACCACCTGCGGCATGGTAGATAACATCTGCACCACCTGCATACATAGTAGCGGCGACTGTTTTACCTTTGGCAGAGTCTGAATAAGAACCAACGTATTGAACATCAACTTTGATTGAGCTATCAACTGATGCTACACCTGCTTTGAAACCAGTTTCAAAACGTGTGATTGTATCTGAT
>ENA-OPZM01000618-OPZM01000618.1-human-gut-metagenome-genome-assembly--contig:-NODE-618-length-14922-cov-1.779047_pt1 | contig 14922 bp, 19 predicted proteins | sample MGYA00242478_ERZ504493 | MGnify/ENA primary metagenome ERZ504493 (study PRJEB26092, sample SAMD00036227) | human gut metagenome | host: Homo sapiens | study: EMG produced TPA metagenomics assembly of...
CAGAAGAGACTGTGGAAGAAGCAGCTGAAGAGGCTGCAGAGCCAACAGAAGAAACGGAGGTTCTGAAGAGGGATCCGGTTTCATGAAGAAGTTTGGCAGAAAGAATAAAAAAGATAAAAAAAGACGAGAAAATTGAGGAACTGACTGACAGACTCACTCGTCAGATGGCAGAGTTTGATAACTTCCGCAAGCGTACAGAGAGGGAGAAATCCCAGATGTATGAAGTTGGAGCGAAAGATATCATAGAAAAAATCCTCCGGTGGTCGACAATTTTGAGCGCGGGCTTGGCGCGGTGACCGAGGAGGAAAAGGAAAATGCCTTTGTACAGGGCATGGAAAAAGTTTACAAACAGTTAATGACAACCTTAGAGGGAATCGAGGTGAAGCCGATCGAGGCAGTAGGCAAAGAATTTGATCCCAATTTCCATAATGCGGTTATGCATGTGGAGGATGAAAATCTGGGAGAAAACATTGTTGCCGAGGAGTTTCAAAAAGGTTATATGTACCGTGACTCTGTTGTGAGACACAGTATGGTAAAAGTAGCAAACTAACACCTGATAACGCAGGGAAATCAATTGCAATAAATTATTTTAGGAGGAATTAGAAATGGGCAAAATCATTGGTATTGACTTAGGAACAACAAACAGCTGTGTAGCCGTTATGGAAGGCGGTCAGCAACCGTTATCGCAAATACAGAAGGAGCAAGAACAACACCGTCAGTTGTGGCATTTACAAAGACAGGCGAGCGTCTGGTAGGAGAGCCGGCAAAGCGTCAGGCTGTTACCAATGCTGAGAGAACGATCTCCTCGATTAAAAGAGAGATGGGATCTGACTACAGGGTAACGATTGATGACAAGAAATATTCTCCGCAGGAGATTTCTGCAATGATCCTTCAGAAGCTGAAAGCAGATGCCGAAGGATATTTGGGAGAAAAAGTAACAGAGGCGGTCATCACAGTACCGGCTTACTTCAATGACGCACAGCGTCAGGCAACCAAGGATGCCGGAAAGATTGCAGGCCTGGATGTAAAGCGTATCATCAATGAGCCTACGGCGGCAGCGCTGGCATATGGACTTGACAACGAGAAAGAACAGAAGATCATGGTATATGACCTGGGCGGCGGTACCTTCGATGTATCTATCATTGAGATCGGCGACGGCGTTATCGAAGTATTGTCTACAGCCGGAAACAACCGTCTGGGCGGTGATGACTTCGACCAGAAGCTGACCGACTATATGATCGCTGAGTTTAAGAAACAGGAAGGCGTAGATCTTTCTAATGATAAAATGGCACTACAGAGATTAAAAGAGGCTGCAGAGAAAGCAAAGAAAGAGTTGTCTTCCGCAACTACTACAAATATCAACCTTCCGTTCATTACTGCAACAGCAGAAGGACCGAAGCATTTTGACATGAATCTGACCAGAGCAAAATTTGATGAACTGACCAATGATCTGGTTATGAAGACATCCGAACCGGTGCAGAGAGCATTATCTGATGCAGGCATTACAGCAGCTGATCTTGGCCAGGTACTGCTGGTAGGAGGTTCCACACGTATTCCTGCTGTACAGGAAGAAGTGAAGCGTCTGACAGGCAAAGAGCCAAGCAAGTCTCTGAACCCGGATGAGTGTGTAGCTCTGGGAGCATCTGTACAGGGCGGCAAGCTGGCAGGCGATACCGGCGCAGGCGACATCCTGCTCCTGGATGTAACCCCGCTGTCACTGTCCATCGAGACCATGGGAGGCGTGGCCACCAGACTGATCGAGAGAAATACAACAATCCCGACGAAGAAGAGCCAGATCTTCTCTACAGCAGCAGATAACCAGACAGCTGTTGACATCAACGTAGTACAGGGCGAGCGTCAGTTCGCAAGAGACAATAAGTCCCTCGGACAGTTCAGACTGGACGGCATTGCACCGGCTCCGCGTGGAGTACCGCAGATCGAGGTTACCTTTGATATTGATGCCAACGGTATCGTAAATGTATCTGCAAAGGACCTGGGAACAGGAAAAGAACAGCACATCACCATCACGGCAGGTTCCAATATGTCTGATGAAGAGATTGACAAGGCTGTCAAGGAAGCCGCTGCATTTGAGGCACAGGACAAAAAGCGTAAAGAGGGTATTGATGCCAAGAACGAGGCAGAAGCCATGGTATTCCAGACCGAAAAGGCACTGAAAGAAGTAGGCGATAAGCTGGACGGCGCAGACAAAGCCGCGGTAGAGGCTGACTGCAAGGCGCTCAAAGAACTGCTTGACAAAGTAAATATGGAAGACATGACAGACGCCCAGATCGCAGAGATCAAGGCCGGCAAAGAGAAACTGACAGAAAGCGCGCAGAAGCTGTTCACCAAGATGTATGAGCAGGCAGGCGCTGCTGCAGGAGCAGGACAGGGCGCAGGCCCGAACCCGGGTGCAGGTGCAGGCCCGAATCCGGGACCGGCTCCGGACGGATTCCAGGGCGACGATGTGGTCGATGGAGATTATAAAGAAGTCTAAAAACTAGAAAAGGGATAAATCATGGCAGAATCAAAGAGAGATTACTATGAGGTGCTGGGTGTTGGCAGAGATGCTGACGAAGCGACTCTGAAAAAAGCATACAGACAGATTGCCAAGAAGTATCATCCTGACATGAACCCCGGAGATGCAGAGGCGGAGAAAAAATTCAAAGAAGCCTCAGAAGCATATGCGGTGCTGAGTGACCCTGATAAGAGAAGGCAGTATGACCAGTTTGGTCATGCTGCTTTTGAGGGCGGTGCAGGAGGAGCCGGCGGATTCGGCGGATTCGACTTCAGCGGTGCGGATTTCAGTGATATCTTTGGAGATATCTTTGGAGATCTGTTCGGGGGCGGCCGTAGAGGCCGTGCGAATCAGGGGTCGATGAAGGGAATGAATATCCGCAAAAGCGTGCGGCTTACGTTTGAGGAGGCCGTGTTCGGCTGTGAAAAAGAGCTGGATGTGGTTCTGAAGGATCCCTGCCCGAAATGTCACGGAACCGGCGCCAAGCCGGGAACCTCTCCGGAAACTGCCCGAAATGCGGCGGTAAAGGGCAGGTGGTTTATACCCAGCAGTCCTTCTTCGGAACAGTACAGAATGTCCAGACGTGTCCGGATTGTCATGGTACCGGAAAAATTATCCGGGACAAGTGCCCGGACTGCGGCGGAACAGGATATGTGTCAAGCCGTAAAAAGATTTCCGTATCGATTCCGGCAGGCATCGACAACGGGCAGAGCGTACGCATCCGGGAAAAGGGAGAGCCGGGCGTAAACGGAGGTCCCAGGGGCGACCTGCTGGTAGAAGTGACTGTGTCCAGACACCCGATCTTCCAGCGGCAGGATGTGCACATCTTTTCTACTGTGCCGATTTCTTTTGCACAGGCAGCACTGGGCGGAGATATCAGGATCAAGACAGTGGACGGAGAAGTGCTCTACAATGTGAAGCCGGGAACCAAGACAGATACCAAAGTGCGTTTGAAAGGCAAGGGCGTACCGTCTATACGGAATGCACAGGTCAGAGGAGATCACTATGTTACATTGGTGATCCAGACGCCGGAGCATTTGAGCGCAGAAGCAAAAGAAGCGCTGCGCCGATTTGATGAATTGTCAGGTAATACACTCGGAGCCCCGGAAAAGGAGCAGGGTGAAGGACGCAAGGGTAAAAAGAAGAAAGGCTTTATGGATAAAATGAAGGAGGCCTTTGAGGATCTGGAAGAATAGAGATGCAGGGAGAAGCTGCGGGATAAGTAATCCGATGGTACGGACTTATCCCACAGCTTCTTTTTAGATATATGCAATAAAATATAATATGAAAGACAAGAATCATAAAAATGTTAGCAATAAGCAAATTGACGGGAGAAGCTTTTTGGCCTATGCTTATGATAACAAGTTGTGAAAATATTTTATAGAGAGGAGAAAGATTGTGAAAACGCATACGAAAGGCCAAGTTACGATCCCTACAGACGTGGATGTGGTACCGGAGACACTGGAACTGGTAGAGCGTTGGGGCGCAGATGCTATCAGAGACTGTGACGGCACGGACTATCCGGAAGAATTAAAGGACGTAGACGCAAAAGTGTATTCCACTTATTACACGACGAGGAAAGATAATGAGTGGGCAAAGGCAAATCCGGACGAGATTCAGCAGATGTATATCATGACTCCGTTTTATACTGCGGTAGACAGTGAACTTAAGATCCATCTGATGAACCACCTGTATCCGGATATGCTGAAGGTAAATGATCACGATGACATCACAAAATGGTGGGAGGTTATCGACCGGACGACAGGGGAAGTCGTGCCGGTGGAACAATGGAGCTATGACGGAGATGCCGGGGATGTGACGATCCATGACGCGGCAGAGTTCCATGATTATACGGTCAGCTTCCTGGCATACATCATGTGGGATCCGGTACATATGTACAATGCTGTGACAAACGGCTGGACCAACTTTGAAAAGCAGATCACCTTCGACGTTCGTCAGCCAAAGACAAAGGCGTATTCGATGGAGCGTCTGCGTAAGTTTATTGCGGACAACCCGCATGTGGATGTGATCCGCTATACTACATTTTTCCATCAGTTCACACTGATTTTCGATGAACTTGCAAGAGAAAAATATGTGGACTGGTACGGGTATTCTGCTTCTGTGAGCCCGTATATCCTGGAGCAGTTTGAAAAAGAGGTAGGATATCCATTCCGGCCTGAGTATATCATCGACCAGGGCTATATGAACAATACCTACCGTATTCCTTCCAAGGAATTCCGGGATTTCCAGGATTTCCAGAGAAGAGAAGTGACGAAGCTGGCAAAAGAGATGGTGGATATCACACATGAGTGCGGAAAAGAAGCCATGATGTTCCTGGGCGACCACTGGATCGGTATGGAACCCTTTATGGACGAGTTTAAAAATGTAGGAGTGGATGCAGTCGTTGGAAGTGTCGGAAACGGATCTACTGCGTCTGATCAGTGATATCGAGGGTGTAAAATATACAGAAGGACGTCTTCTGCCATATTTCTTCCCGGATGTTTTCCATGAAGGAGGAGACCCGGTGAAAGAAGCAAAGGTCAACTGGGTGACGGCGAGACGTGCCATCTTAAGAAAGCCTATCGACGGATCGGATATGGCGGATATCTGAAGCTGGCTATGCAGTTCCCGGAATTTATTGACTATGTGGAAAGCGTGTGCCAGGAATTCCGTACCTTGTATGAGAATATCAAAGGAACCACACCTTACTGTGTAAAGAAAGTAGCAGTGTTAAACTGCTGGGGCAAGATGAGAGCCTGGGGCAATCATATGGTGCACCATGCAATCTACTACAAACAGAATTATTCCTATGCCGGAATTATTGAAGCTTTGAGCGGCGCACCGTTCGATGTGCAGTGGATCAGCTTGATGATATCCGGAAGAATCCGGCGATTCTGGATGATATCGATGTCATTTTAAATGTGGGGGATGCAGATACTGCTTATACCGGCGGAGACAACTGGACAGATGAGACAATCATTACCGCTGTGAAGAAATTCATATACAACGGAGGCGGTTTTATCGGCGTCGGTGAACCGGCAGCACATCAGCACGAGGGACATTTCTTCCAGCTTGCCACGGTTATGGGTGTAGAAGAAGAAAATGGATTTACACTGAATGTGGATAAATATAACTGGGATGAACATGATCATTTCATCACTGCAGACTGCAGGGTGAGATTGACTTCGGAGAAGGAAAGAAAAATATCTACGCATATGAAGGCACCACGATCCTGAAACAGACAGACAAGGAAGTGCAGCTGGCGGTCAATGATTTTGGAAAAGGGCGAAGCGTTTACATCAGCGGACTTCCGTACAGCTTTGAGAACAGCCGCCTTCTGTACCGTTCCATCCTCTGGGCTTCTCACGATGAGGATGAGCTTAAGAAATGGTTCAGTACCAATTATAATGTAGAAGTACATGCCTATGTAAAGAACGGCAAATACTGTGTAGTCAATAATACCTATGAACCGCAGAGCACCACGGTATATAAAGGAGATGGCACAAGCTTTGACCTTGACCTGGAGGCAAACGGTATTTACTGGTATGAAATCTAAATAGTAAAAAGGAGAAATGGAATGAGAGAACTTAAGCTTCTCATCAAACCGGTCTCCTCTGCCTGTGATCTGAACTGCAGATACTGCTTTTATAAAGACGAGGCAGAAAAGCGGAAGGTAGCGGATCATGGTAAAATGACCAACGATACCATGCGCGCTATCGTGGATAAAGCACTTGCGGCGGCACAGACCTGCGTGTTCGGCTTTCAGGGAGGAGAGCCGACGCTCGCAGGTCTTTCCTTTTTCCGGGCATTTACAGCTTACGTGGAAGAAAGGAAGAGACCGGGGCAGACTGTGGCTTTTACTCTGCAGACAAACGGGATCAGGATGGATGAGGAATGGCTTGAATTTTTAAAAGAAAAACAATTTCTGACAGGGCTTTCCCTGGACGGCGTCCGGAAAACCCATGATGAGAACCGGACAGATTATCGTGGAGATGGTACTTTTACCCGGGCCTTTGCCTGTGCGAAGAAGCTGCAGGAATACAGGATTCCATTCCATGTGCTCTGTGTGCTGAATGCACAGACAGCGTCTCACATCGGGGCTGTCTATCGTTTTTTTTTATACGCAAGGGGCTGATCCATCAGCAGTATATTCCTGTCTGGATCCGTTGGGAGAAGAGAGAGGGAGAAACGAGTATTCCCTGACTCCCGGGATGTACGAGGAGTCGATGAAAACGCTTTTTGATCTTTGGTTTCAGGACAGGGTACAGGGATCTTTGGTATATATCCGGCAGTTTGAGAATTATGTGGATATGCTCCGGGGAGGCAGCCGGAGGCCTGCAGTATGTACGGCAGGTGCAGCATGCAGAATGTGATCGAAAGTGACGGCTCGATATATCCCTGCGATTTTTACGCCCTGGATCAGTATCAGATGGGAAATATCCTTGATCCTTCGGTGGATTTGAAATGCTGGGAAAACTGCGCGAAAAGAGGGGCAGAAGGCATCCCTTTTCCGGGACCCGGCAAGGAGAGATGACAGATGCGGAGAATGCCGCTGGTATCCTTTATGCCGCGGCGGCTGTAAAAGAGACTGTTTTTCAGCGGATGGAACGATGAAAAACTATTATTGTGAGGCGAACAGCCGCTTTTTTTTCCTATAGTATAGAAAGGCTGGAATATCTGGCAGGAAGCAGATTTTAGGGATATTCCTCGCTTCCGGACTGGGCATGCAGCTGACGGTATTTGATAGGTGTGATACCGTACTTTTTCCGGAAGGCCTGAGTGAAATAAGACTGGGAGGAAAAGCCCACGGAGGAGGATACGGAAGAAATAGAGTGATCCGTATCGGTAAGAAGAGTGCAGGCGGCTTCCATCCGGCGCTGATTCAGATACTGGATAGGTGACTGGCCGGTATATTTTGCAAAGGAATGGGCCATATAATATTTATTCATATGGGTCAGCTCCGTCAGGGTATCCAAAGTGATCTGTTCAGAGTAATGGATATCCAGATATTCTTTGATCCGCGCACACTCTTTTGTCATATAAGTTGAGGTAAGTGGTACGGGAATGACATGCTGATGGCGTGCGATCCTGAGGATCAGGATTTCCAGGAGATTCTGGCAGATTTTATCAGATCCGTAGGAAGAATTTCTTACCTCATAGAGCATTTGTGACAAAAGATCCTCGATCAGGGATTTGTTGTTAAAGTTGCAGAAGACCTGCACGCAGGTTTTTTCGTCTGCCGGCTGGAAGGAGACACCGTCCACGCCGATCACGTAATATTCAAGGGGCATTCCTTTGATGGACTGCTCTGTATGCTCCATGTAAGGCGGGACGATCACCAGATCGCCCGCTTTATATGATGGGTTTCGTCGTGGAAGAGAAAATTGCCTTCTCCATTGACGACGAAAAAGATTTCGGTAAAATGATGCGTGTGCAGAACGCTCTGCCAGTCCTTCTCGTCCTTTGCCAGGGCAATGGAGAGAAGGCGGGCGTTTAACTTTTCTATGTTGGTATTCTGAAAGGAATACTGTCTGTGGCTCATGAAATCCTCCTTTAAATAGACAGAGTATTTGTGCTTTTTATGCGCGCCAGGGTCTCGGGATAAGGACGCCCGGGAATCAGTTTTTCCCCGTCTGTAAAACCTTCGGGACGGTCTTTTTAAAACGGAGATCAGGCAGGAACGAAGATCCTGGATCCGATCGGCGGATGCGGGGTCTTCGATCAGGTCTGTCAGCTCGTGAGGATCTGCCTTCAGGTCGAAATACTGCTCCTGTCCGGTGGATGTGTGCCAGATATACTTGTCTGTTTCCGTGACGATCCAATGGTTGGAAAAATCCCCGTAGGAGTGTTCCCCATGGAGCCAGGAGCGGACGGATTTGTCCGGCGCGGCTGCCAGGGGAAGGAGATTTTTCCCGTCCACGGAAGAGGGGATGTCGGCTCCCGCAGCAGACAGCAGAGTAGGCATCACATCCCGGAGCTCAACTACGCTGTGGCATACGCTGGAAGGTTTGATATCCAGAGGAACATTTTTTCCGGCGCAGAAAAAGAAAGGAATACGGCAGCTTCCCTCATACGGTCTGGATTTACGGAACATATGGTGGTCACACAGTTCTTCCCCGTGGTCTGCGGTAAACAGGATCAGTGTATCATCGTACAGCTCCTGCTCGATCAGAGCCATGATCAGCCGGCCGATCTGGTGATCCAGATGAGTGATGCAGGCATAGTATCCGGCCTGGGCCTGGTGGATCAGTTCAGGATCCAGAGGCCCTGTTTTCGAGTCGAAGATCCGCCCGTCACGGTTCAGGTATGTGTCGGTTTCCCAGGTTCCAGGAAGGGCGGGCGCAGTTTTTTGTTCTGATAAAGATCAAAATAGTGCTGCGGTGCGTCAAAAGGCGGATGAGGGCGGAGATAGGAGGCCATCAGAAAGAAGCTGATCAGGATCTCTCCTCCGCAGAAAATCCAGGCACCGGTCCGTCACCCAGTTGGTAGGGTGATATTTTTCTTCGTGTGTCCAGGGGCGGGCCACCCAGCTATTGCAGTCAATGCCGGTATCTGTCACGTCGCATCGGCACCCAGCTCTTTTTTTCAGCCAGTAAAAATAGTCGTCAGCCACAAACATGGGATTCCCGATAGGGAACACTTGCATACCGGGCCGCGTGAAGATATCCGTCATGCAGATCTACATTATGGAAACCCAGATAGTTCCGGAGCGGATGGACGTGCATCTTCCCGACACACTGCGTATAGTAGCCTGCTTTGGAAAGTTCGCCTGCGAGTGTATGTTCATACCGCCAGGGAATGTTGTCTTCGTATCCGACCCGTCCGTGATGGCTTTGCTCCATGCCGGTGTGAAGAGCGGCGCGGGCGGCAATACAGCTTGGACAGGCGCTGTACGCGCGGTCAAAATTTACACCCCGGGCAGCCAGAGTATCAAGATATGGGGTCTTTACATCCGGATGTCCTGCATATCCAAGAGCGTCTCCCCTGAGCTGATCTGTCATAAGTAAAATAATATTTGGTCTGTTTGTCATAATATCTCCTTTGTCCGGCCAAATAGTGCCGGAAATTTGTACATAGTTCTACAATAATACAAACCAGGGGGAAAAGCAAGATAGTGGTAGATGAAAAGAAAAAAACGGAGTATAATGGGGAGAAGTATTGAAAAATATTTAGAAGGAAAGAGAGGTCAGAAGCTATGGTTTTGGTATTTTTTGCGGTGAGTATCCTGTCGTGTACCGTGGGATCCATCTGCGGGATCGGTGGAGGTGTGATCATCAAACCGGTGCTGGACGCCACAGGATCATGGGGGTCAGCAGCATCAGCTTTTTGTCGGGCTGTACCGTACTCGCCATGTCCGTAGTATCTGTTTATAAAAATCTGCGTGCAGGCACGGCAAAATGGATGTGCGTATTTCTACTGCATTGGCGGCCGGAGGCGCTTTGGGCGGTGTTGTTGGGAAAAGTATGTTTCAGGGGCTGAAGGAAACGGTCGGAAATGAGAACCTTGTAGGAATGACCCAGGCCATTGTTCTTATCGTGATCACGCTTGGTACGCTGGTCTATACGGTCTGTAAAGAGAAGATACGGACAAAAAACTGCACACAGATCTGGCTGTGTGCAGTCATTGGCATCATTCTCGGAATCATGTCCAGTTTTCTGGGAATAGGCGGCGGCCCCATCAACCTGGTAGTGCTGGCCTACTTTTTCTCTATGTCGACCAAGGAGGCGGCGCTGAGTTCCCTTTATATCATTATGTTTTCTCAGATCACGAGCTTTGTGCAGACCTGTGTGACAGGTACCATCCCGGATATCCAGATCGAAAGCCTGGTTGTTATGATCGCGGAGGCATCTTAGGCGGGACGATCGGCAGCAGGATCAACAAAAAGATCAGCGAAGAGAATGTAAATAAGCTTTTCATCTTCCTGATGGCTGTGATTGTCGTGATTAATGTCTACAATGCCGTAAAATTTGCATAGTGCAGAACTACAGGCTGGTATATTCCTGGAAAGAGACGGTAAGGTGGCCGTTATCTGCCTGTACAGGGAGGATGCTGTAGCCGGATTCTTTCAGGTTGGAGGGGTTCCAGTGATCCAGCATCAGATAGTGTCTGCCGTCTTTTTCGAATACATAGGTGCTCTGTCCGAAATATGTCTGACGGGCATTTTCGCCTGTGCAGGGATCTCCGATCAGCTTCCAGCCTGAAAAAATATTGTGCGAGATGCCAAAGAGAGCATTATTCGGCTCCCAGCCGGTACAGCCGGAGGTGATCATATAATAAAGACCGTCTTTGATGAAGATAGCGGGAGCTCCCGTTCCTGCTCCGGAAAGGCATGGCTGTATACACCGTTGACATCCAGGTAGTCATCCGTAAGCTGAGCGATGCGCAAAGTTTTGTTCCAGTCAGAACTGTAGATCAGATACGCCTTCCCGTCGGTATCTTTAAAAAGTGTCATATCCCTGGAATCGAATCTGTTTGGACACATTTCACGGACGAACTGAAACGGGCCGGTGGGCCGGTCAGCTACTGCAACTCCGGTATGTGCGGTCATATAGTCATGGGAATCAAGATGAAACCACATCACATATTTCCTGCTCTTTTCATTATATAGAACTTTCGGGCGTTCTCCGACCCTGCTTTTGTGAAGCGGGCTGCCGGGCTGGTCAGAGGCTTTCAGGACCAGGCCTTCATTTTCCAGGAAATACAGTCGGCAGAAGAGTAGCAGGAGAATCCGATAAAGTCCACTCTGTGAAGTCCGTTTTCCTTCAGAACCGTTTCGCCGGCTTTGTTCTCTCCATACCAATAGTAAATCCCGTCAAATTTTTCGATCATTCCCCGTGAGCCTGTATAGGATTTCCGTCCGTGTCGAGCCACATCGTTCCATTTTATTCATAGATTTCACCCTTTTTAAATCCTTTCCTTTTTTTGCACATTTGTCAGTAAAATACACTTTAGTGTTGAAATGAATCGGAAACCATGATAAAACATCAGTACGAGAAAAGCAAGAGAAAGGATACATACTATGAAAAAATGTATATGGAAAGTCTGGAAGGAATAGAGAAGAAGGCCGTCAGCGATATCCTGACAGAGAGAGGATTTGAGGTGTTGCTGGCCGGAGAGGAGAAACATGGAGTCGGGCTTAGTGGAAGCCTGGATCAGAATCTGAACTATGCTGCCTTTCAGATGGAATGCCGGGACGGAAGTGTAAAGATCCGGTATGGCTCACCTACGGTTTTTTTAGGGGACTTGGGGAATACATTCTTACCGGAGAAGATGCCAAAAAGAAGGGACCAAGGGACGTCACGGCGCTATGTTTGACTGCTCCAGAAATGGGGTGCTTCGGGTGGAATCTATAAAAAAATGGATCCGACGGATGGCGCTCCTTGGCTACAGCAGACTGTTTCTTTATACCGAGGATACCTATGAAGTGGAGGGATATCCCTACTTTGGGGCGCTTCGGGGGCGATATAAAAAGGAAGAGATCAGAGAATGTGATGCATATGCCGCAATGTTCGGCATTGAGATGATCCCTGTGTACAGACTCTGGCCCACCTGCGGACCATGCTCCGCTGGCCGCGATGATGGGATACCGGGATGATGAAGATATCCTGATCGCCGGAGAGGAGAAAACGTATCAGCTGATCGACGCCATGCTGAAGTCGCTGAGTGAAATGTACACATCCAGAAAGATCCATCTTGGAATGGATGAAGCGTTCTACCTGGGATTTGGGAACTATAGAAAGAAAAACGGTGTCCCTAATCAGGGAGAACTGATCAAAAAGCATCTGGACAGGGTTCTCCAGATTTGTAAAAAATATGGACTGGAACCTATGATCTGGAGTGAATATGTTCTTTGTAAATGCAGGAGGCGGAGACTATTATCAGGTGCCGGCGGACTATGAATGGCCGGAGGAAGAAAAGCCGGACCGCTCCGTAACACTGGTCTACTGGGATTATGAAGGTCATGACAGGGAGCGGTATGCCCCGGATGGCCAGGCTGCACAGGAAGCTGACTGATCAGGTGTGCTTTGCCGGCGCGGCCTGGATCTGGAATGGTCTTGCCCCCAACTATGCGAAAGCACTGGATGCCTCCAGAGCAGCGTTTGAGGGGATAAGGGAAGCCGGTGTTTCAGATACGTTCCTGACATTGTGGCTGGACAATGGAGCTGAGACGCTATGGAAACCGGCCTTCCCATGCTGGCTGCCTACAGCGCATATATGTACGGCAAAGTTCCGGATAAAGAAAAAATGGAACAGGTTATGAAAGGTCTGTTCGGAGTCTCCTGGGATGATTTCTGCCTGCTGGATGCTTTTGACCACATTCCGGGAACGGGAGAGCATAATGAGAAGTTTGCCAATCCCTCCAAGACGATTTTCTACCAGGATCCGCTCGTGGGTATTTTTGACCGTCAGTTTGAAGACCTGGAGCTTGAAGGGTATTACAGGGATCTGGCGGGCAGACTGGAAAATGCGGAAGAGAGAAACGGGAAAATGAGAGGTCTGTTTCACTATTACCGGCTGCTGGCTGCGGTGGATGCGGCAAAAAGCACACTGGGGACAAGAATCCGGTCCTCTTATCTGAAAGAAGACAAAGAGACCTTGAAAAAAATTGCTTCAGAAGAGCTGCCGGAATTGATCCGGATAATCCTGGAGTTGAAAAAAGAGCGGGAACAGATCTGGATGAAGGAATATAAACCAAATGGATATGAGGTGCTGGACATCCGCATCAGCGGTGTGGCGGCCAGACTCCTTTCTGCGAAGGAACGGATTGAGAGCTGGATTGAAGGAAAAGAAGGGTGTCTGGAGGAACTGGAAGAAGAGCGCCTCATTTATCTGGGAGAAGAAAGCGGAGAACGCCGGATCCCGTCCTGCAACCTGTGGGAAAACATTGTCAGCGCCTGCAATATTAAAGGCGTCTAGCTGGAAAGAGGGCAAAAACGGGGATATTTGATTGTGAATAATGTAGTGTATTTGTCGACATTTTTTTTTATTCTTGTAAATAAAATGCACAAAAAAAGCAAGATATATAAAAAAGGAAGCATAAATAAGATAGAAACCTGGAGTCAGCCTCGTTATAATAGAGATATCAACAATGAAGTTCACGAGTAAAGATATACAGACAGGAGGAAACATGGACGGAGAAAGGGTATATTATGTCAGTGCTCTTCATGGAGATGACAGGAACGACGGTTTAACAGAAAAGACGCCATTTCGTACATTAAAGATGGTTAGCAGACAAAAGAGGCGGCCGGGCGACAAGATTCTTCTGGAGAGAGGCTCCGTTTTTGAGAGAGAATACCTCCATATTTTCGGCGGAGGAACAAAGGATCATCCTGTTGTAATTGACGCATATGGAGAAGGTTTGGCACCGGTGATCGCGGCAGAAGGGAACGGCCTTTGGTATCAGAATTACGGTGCGCCGCTGGACAGCCCTGTACATGTGTGGAAGGGGTATGTATCATCGGCAGTTCTTCTGTATGATGCAGAGTATATTACCGTAAAGAATCTTGAGATCACCAATCAGGGACTTCTGGAGGGAGAGACTCTTTGCCAGGGAGACCGGATGAACCGGACGGGTGTCAGCGTGATCGCAAAGAATAAAGGAACACTCCACCAGATCGAGCTTGCAGAATTATATGTTCATGATGTGAACGGGAATGTATATGACAAGCATCTGAATAACGGAGGAATCTATATTTCCGCACTGCAGCCGGACAATGAAGAGGAAACAGGGATTGCCAGATATGACGGGATCCATATTCATCATTGTACCGTAGAACGGTGCAGGCGGTGGGGAGTTGCAGCCGGATATACATACCAGCATGGAAGGTTTACAACGCTGGAACTTCCGGATGAGATCGTCAGCACGTACGGATCCACAAATGTGGTCATTGAATATAACCATATCAGAGATATCGGAGGAGATTCTATTACTCCTATGTATTGCTTCAGGCCGCTGGTGCAGTGCAATATTTCTGAAAATGCCGCACTTGATATGAATAGCAGTGTCTATACAGAGGCAGGAGAAAGAGAGGGTATGGTGGCGGCTGCTATATGGCCGTGGAAGTGCAAGACAGCATTGTTCCAATATAATGAAGCATCCTACACGCGCTTTAACCAGGACGGGGAAGCCTGGGACGCGGATTCCGGGGACGGGACCATCTATCAGTACAATTACAGCCATGATAATGAAGGCGGATGTGTCATGTTCTGTGAAGGAGAAAGCGTTAATAATATTTTCCGGCATAATATAAGTGTTAATGACGGCTTGGAAAAATCAGGAGTTATTACTCCGGTACGCAATGTAGATGCGCACATCAGTGATAATACATTTATTATACCGGAAGGTGTTCCGTTTATCCGTACTGGTATGTCAGAAGGCGGAATGCTGGTAGAGAACAATGTTATCA
>ENA-OPZM01000619-OPZM01000619.1-human-gut-metagenome-genome-assembly--contig:-NODE-619-length-14915-cov-2.584055_pt1 | contig 14915 bp, 19 predicted proteins | sample MGYA00242478_ERZ504493 | MGnify/ENA primary metagenome ERZ504493 (study PRJEB26092, sample SAMD00036227) | human gut metagenome | host: Homo sapiens | study: EMG produced TPA metagenomics assembly of...
GCAGTATCCTCTTTGGTGCCGCCGCGGGCGTACAGGGCCAGGCGCGCGCCGGTCCAGGTTGCTTGGCAACGGGTTGGGCTCCCCCCAGCGGCACTACCGGTGCCATCTGCTGCCAGCAGGGCATACTGCACCTGCTTGGCAGCCGTTATTTTCATTGTAACGGTTATTTCATCCGTGTCAACCATTTTTTCGGCAAGGATCGTTTCTTCTGCATCGCCGGTGGCGGCAAGGTCTTTCACCATGCCCTGTACCAACTGCACGGTGTAGCCCTGCGCGGTGCGGCAGAGCTCAATGGCGGAATATTTCTGCCCCATCACGCTAAGCCCTACTTTAGCTCCGGCGCCGCACCCGGCCAGGCCAAGGGTAACGTTTGCGGTAAAATCCGCTGCAGGCAGCATCTGACTGAGCACATTGGCTGCCGCCACAAACTTCCGCTGGCCCCGCAGACCAGATGCAGTGCGTCCCCCGCCACCGGGCGCAGCCAGGCTTCGGGCTGGGGGTTGGCCTGCCATTGCCATTGCAGGCCGGGCTTGCCGTTTGTAAAGCTGTCCCCTATTTGCAGGCCGGGACCAGCTTCGCCTTTGGGGCAGTCCCACTCGGTCACCGGCTCGCCGATGCCATCGCCGTTTTGTTCCAGGCCGATGAACGGCCAATCGCTGTGCCAGCACATAGGCTGCAGGTGTACCACGCGGCCCAGTTCAAACCGGTCCTGGAAATGCAAGAACCAATCGCTGCCGTCCGGCGCTGTGACCCACGCGCCTGGTGGGGGCCGTTGATGGAGCTGGCCCCCTGGTGCATGACGATTTTTTCCTCATACGGGCCGTACACATTGCGGGCGCGCAGCACAGTCTGCCAGCCGTATTCCACACCGCCTGCGGGATAAAGATGTAATACCAGCCGTTGCGCTTGTACATTTTGGGGCCTTCGGCGGTGGGCTGGCTCAGGGTGCCATCAAACACGATGGGGCCGTCCTCCACCACTTCCAGCGTTTCGGGATCCAGGCGGGAAAGCTGGATCTTGTGCTTAATGCCGCAGCGGCTTTTGGCAAAGGCGTGGGCCATATACACGCTGCGTCATCGTCCCACAGGGGGCAGGGATCGATCCACCCGCTGGCGGATTTTACGCAGTGCAGCGCACTCCAGGGGCCGGCGGGGTCGGTGGCTTCGGTGTAAAAAATGCCCTCGTCCGGCAGGGGAATGAATGCATAGAACCTGCCCGCATGGTAGCGCAGCGCCGGGGCCCAGGTGCCGCAGCCATGGGCGGGCTGGGCATAGCGGTCAAACGGCAGACGCTCCACGCAGTTGCCGATGCGCTCCCAGTGGACAAGATCCTTGCTGTGCAGCACCGGCACGCCGGGCAGGTAGGTAAAGCTGGAAGAGATCAGGTAATAGTCCTCCCCCACGCGGATGGCGTCGGGGTCACTGAAATCCATGGGCAGCACCGGGTTCTGGTAGCAGCCATTTTTGATATCGGTCACATAACGGTCCATTGCTTTTATCCTTTCTTGTGTTCGATTTCCAGCAGCAGCTCACATGCAGCTTCCAGCACGCAGGCGGAAGCCCACAGATTGTGGCTGAACCAGCTGCTGAACGGTCTGCCATCACTGAAGCGCTCCACATCCAGCCCATCGCTGGGGCACCAGCGTTCCGACAAAATGCCGTAACGGCCATAGCCGGTGGCTGCGGGGTACAATTCCAGGCATTGCAGCATCCAGGCGGCAGAATCCGCCGCGCGGCTGGCGTAATAGCCGTCACCCGTCACCCGTGCCAGATAGCGCAGGTCAGTGTCAATAATAACCCCCATGGGTGGATATGCGGGTTGGAAACCGAGGTAACGGCGCCGCCGCAGGCGGACCACCCCTGGTTCAGCGGGGTGTGCTCCGGGTAGGTCTTGTAGCCATAGCGCCACAGGAACTCGTACCCGGCGCTGTCTTTCATATATTGCAGGAATTCGGCCTTGCCGGTCTGCTCATACAGCAGGCGGCTGCCGCGCATGAAGGCCAGGTTGCCCTCCTCATCCACGGCTTTCCAGGTGTCCATGGGGGTACCGTAACAGTTCAGGTCCTTGACAAAGGTATGGTAGTAATCCAGCGCTTTTTCGGCGGAGTGCAGGCAGCGTTCTTCGCCGGTCAGGCGGTAGAGGTAAACCAGCGCCGGGGCAAACCAGCAGCCCGCAAAGCCGCTCCAATCCAGCACTTTGCGTTCCTGGGTGGAGTAAGTATAGCCGAAAGCGCCGTCTGCGCGCTGCAGATCCATGACGGTATGCAGCACCTTTTGGGCTGCATCCATCCATTTGGCCGGGCAGGGTTTGCCGTTTTGGTGCAGATAATCCATCGTTTTGGTCAGGTAGTGGACGGCGCTGCCCACTGTATAGGCACAGTGGCAGTCTTTGACCAGGCCGTACCCGGTCCACCAGCCGTTCACCTGGCTGCCCGCGGCATTGGGGACCATCAGGTCGTTCAGCAGGCCGGAATTTTCGTTATACGCATCGGCAATGCGGTCAAACAGCTGTTCGCCACTCATGGCTGCGGCCAGCGGCGCTTCGGCATCCGCGCAAGGGCATCGCGGCAGAGCACCAGCGGATAGGCCAGCACGCCGCCACCCGTCCAGCCGATCTCCGTCACCAGCCGCCAGGGGCGCATCTCGGTCTCTCTGGGCGGGCGCAGCAGCGGTTGGTATACTCCCCCGCCGCCGCGTCAAAGTTCTGGTAGGCAAAGGTGTCCAGCATACCCTGCACGGCCTGGCGCAGGGTATTGCGGGGGACGGCGCGGTCCTGGTGGCGGGCGTATTCCTGCCGGATGATCTCATGCAGCTCGGTTCGCGGGCCATGCCGCAGGTAAATGGTCCCGCTCGTCTGCGCTTTGCAGGCCATATTGCGGGTGGACGGCGCCGCCGTAGAGCGGTTTTTGAATGTGACCGGGTCGTTGGTGTAACCCAAGCTCACGCCAAATGCGTCCGGCAGGGCGGCAAACACGCCGTTGCGTATGGTGCCCGCCTCGCTTTGGCTGTAAGGCTCCACGGCAACGGCCGCAACACCGCCATTCCAGCACAGTGCCGAAAGCGGCATGGCGGCGCGGTCTGCGCGGAACTCCCACAGCGGTGCGCAGAACGCGACTTCGTGGTGGTCCTTCGTCAGCAATGGAAATTCGCCGGGTTTGGATTCCGCGGCGTGATTATCGCCGTAAATATTGCAGGGGATCACATGGAAATAATCGCTCTGCCCCGGCACAGCCAGCCATATGCGCAGCTGGGTGGGGTTGGGCGCATCCATTTGCAGGGTGTAGCACAGCGTATCGCCAGCGGGGGTGAACTGCGCACTGTAATGCGCACCGTTCAGCGTCCAGTCAAAGCCGGACTGTGTGCAGGCAGTTTCCGGCACCGGCACCCAGGCATCCTCGATCCGGCAGGCAAAGCTGACGTTTAATGTTTGGGAATTCAGATCCAGTTTCATTATGATACCTCAATAAAAAATGCGGGCCGGGCAGTGCCGGCCCGCAACGGGTCAATGATTTTTAGGAGGGACAAACATTTTAGGTGCAGGAACAAACAAAAAAAGAGGAAAACGAAAATCAGCCTTTCAGGCCGGAGGTTGCAATGCCTTCCACAAAATATTTCTGTGCGGCAAAGAAGAGGAGAACCAGCGGCAGAACCGCCACGCAGGCCATGGCCATAACGCGGCCCCACACCACAACACTTTCCGCGTCAACGGAAAGGCGTAGCGCCAGCGAGATGGTGTATTTTTTGACCGAGTTGATGAAGATCAAGGAGTTGAAGTAATCGTTATAGGTCCACAGGAACTGGAACAGGCCAGCGGAGAAGAGGGCCGGCTTCATCAGTGGCAGCAGGATCTGCCAGAAGATGCGGAAGCTGCCACAGCCATCAATGCAGGCGGATTCGTCCAGATCGCGGGGGATGCCGCGCATGAACTGGATGAGCTGATAGATGAAGAATGGGTAGCAGGCCAGCAGGGCGGGCACCCAGAATGGCATGTAGGAATCGACCCAGCCGAACTTGTTGAACAGAACGTAACGCGGATGATGATGACCGAGTTGGGAAGCATCAGGGTGGAGAACAGGATGGCAAACAGCTGCTTTTTGAACGGGAAGTTGAACCGTGCAAAGCCATAGGCAACCAGCGCACTGGAAGCGATGGTCAGCAGCGTGGTGGGGATGACCATGATAAAGGAGTTGATGAAATAGGTTGCATAGGTATAAATACCGGCGCTTTTCCAGCCGTCAATAAAGTTCTGGAATCTGAAGCTTTTGGGCAACAGTGCAATGGAGCCAAAAATTTCATCGTTGGTTTTGAACGCGGCCGAAATCATCCATGCAATGGGGAACAGCAGCACGCAGCCAATCAGGATGATGACCAGATAGGTCAGCACCAGGTTCAGGGTCTTTTTTTGTTGTTTTGTCATAATGCTCACGCGCCCTTTCTCAGCTTCATCGCCATAGAAGACCCACCGCTTGGAGGTTGCGAACAGCACCAGAGTGATCAGCATGATCACAATAAAGATGATCCAGGAAATGGCGCTGGCGTAACCCATCTTGAAGTAGGAGAAGCTTCCTTATACAGTTTCATGCCCAGCACATAGGTAGCCTTCATGGGGCCGCCATCGGTGATGACAAAGGCAGAGGTGAAGTTCTGCAAAGCCTGAATGGTCTGCATGATAAGGTTGAAGAAGATGATGGGGGTGATTTGCGGAACGGTGATGCTGAAGAACATCTTGACCTTGCTTGCGCCGTCAATCTCGCAGCTTCGTACAAATCTGCCGGAACGTTTTTCAGCGCGGCCAGGAACATGACCATGGAAGAACCAAACTGCCAGATCTCCATCATGCAGATGGTGCGCAGGGCTTGATTGGGGTCGCCCAGCCACTGTACGTTGGGCAGGTGCAGGGTGGTCAGGATAGCGTTGATAACGCCGTTATCCATGAACATGATCTTCCACAGCAGAGCAACAGCAACGCTGCCGCCGAACAGGGACGGAATGTAGTACAAAGTACGGATGAGGTTGATGCCCTTGATGTTGCGGTTCAGGAACACTGCCACAGCCAAAGCCATGACCAGTTTGCCGGGCACGGTGTACAGCGTGTAGACCAGCGTAACTTTCAAAGAGTTCCAGAACTCATTGTCCATGGTAAACAGCTGGATGTAGTTTTGCAGGCCGCAGAACTTGGGGGTACCGGTGATTTTGTAGTTGCAGAACGAGTAAACCAGCGAGCTTAAAAACGGGTACAGCTGCAGGATCAGCATACCGATGATCCACGGGGCCAGATAAGCAAACGCCGCGTAATCGCGCTTGGTATAGTGCTTGATTTTGGTTTGTTTTGTCATAGGATCACACCTCTTTGGAAAAAATCCGCCTTTTCACTGGTGTAGCTGAAAACAAAGAAAATGACGGATATTTCGCAAACACAAGCAGGATTTAAGGCAAAGAGCCGCAGGAATCCTTTGTGGATTCCAAGGCTTTTTAACGCAAAATCCGGCTGTGTTTGTAGAAATAGACTATATTTTCGACTTTTCAGGTACACTTTAATAAAACGGATGCCTCGGTGGGAGACACCCGTTTTTGATGTTCGCTGAGGTTTACTGGGCGCTGATGTAGTTGGAGAGCTGCTTGTACATATCGGATGCAGCGCTTGCGGGGTCGGTGGTGCCGTAACCGACAGCCTCGATGGTATCAGCAATGATCTGCTTGGATTCCGGTGCGGAGGAGTACTTGTCGTTGGTCAGGCCGCTGTAGCCGCTGGCAATGTTGGCGGCGGTCATCATGTTCGGGTCCAGGGTACCGTCTTTTTCGCAGATTTCACGGGCCTTTTCCGTCGGGGGAACACTGCGCACGCAGGCCAGGGTGCTTTCGGCGTCATCGCTGTTAAAGAAGTAATCCAGGAACTTCATGGCTGCTTCCGGAGCCTTGCAGGTGGAGGTAACTGCCAGGACCTGCGGGCAGTTGCAAGCCCAGCCGTTGTCCTTAGCGCCGTCCAACAGGGCAGGTAGCCGGTGCCATAGGTTGCGCCCTCATTGGCGGCGGTCATAACATTGATGGTGGAGATGTAAGCGAAGGTGCAGACGTACTTGCCAGCGATCCAGTTGGGGTCAGACTGCAGGTCGTCGTTGCTGTAAGCGGAAGAGTAGGAAGCCGGTGCGCAGACATTGTTGTCGTACAGGCTCTTGACGAGATCCAGGCAGTTCTGGATATCTTCCTCGGTATAATTGAACTCTTTGGAGTCAGCGTCAAAGATGGTCTTGCCGGTCAGCTGCTTCATGTAGGTAAAGAACACCAGGTTGGTCACATACTCTTTGTTGGTGCACAGCAGGTAGGTATCGGGGTCTGCTTCATGGACCTGTTTGCCCCATTCAATGAACTGATCCCAGGTGTACTGGGTGTTGAAGTCGATGCCGTACTTTTCAGCCAGCTCTTCGTTCACAACCAGTGCCGGGCCGCAATGCCGGTGGGCAGGCCCAGCTGCTTGCCGTCATAGTTACCATTCACGCGCAGGCCAATGTAGTTGGGGTCAAAGTTGGAAAGATCAAAGTCGTAGTCCTTGTAATCCAGGAAGTAATCGCCGGTGGAAACAAAAGTGGGCATCGTTTCGGGGTCAATCTGCACGATGTCGGCGGCGGTGCCGGATGCCAGCTGGGTTGCCAGCTTATCATGGTAGCCGTCAGAAGAGCCATACTCGGCTTCGATCTTGATGTTGGGGTTTTCTTCCATGAACTTGTTGATGACTTCCATGGTGGCGTTGGCGCGCTCATCGCCGCCCCACCAGGCAAAGCGCAAAGTCACCTGTTCATTGCTGGAAGTGGAAGCTGCGGTGCTGGTAGAGGCAGCGCCGCTGGTGCTGTCGGCTGCCGAGGCTGCGCTGCTGGCAGCACTGCCGCCGCATGCGGCCAGAGACAATGCCATGCTGGCGGCCATCATACCGGCCATAAGTTGCTTTTTCATATTGTTTTCCTCCTTCTAAATCGGCCCTTTTCGTCGAGCCTTATCATGGTTTTATTATAATTTGTTTGGCAGATTTATAAAAGGACTCACGCTTGCTAAAAGGATTCATCATTTGACACAAAACGCCGGGCAGGTATCATCTCTTGCGTTTTGGCGCAATTTAAGATACCTGCCCGGCATTTTATTATTCTGTTTTACTCGTTTGCGGGGCATCCGTGGTATATTTTTTGTACGGGATGCAAAACGACACGCTGGTGCCAAGGTTTTTTATGGAACAGATGCGCAGCCCCCTTTCCTCCGGGTAGCGCAGGCGCAGGCGGCGGTCCAGGTTGGTCAGCCCTATACTGCGGCTGTTGCGGTCCGCAATGCGTTTGCGCAGCGCTTCCAGCTCTTCCCTTGTCATGCCGTCGCCGTTATCGATCACACGCAGGTTCACCTTATCGCCAATGCGGCGGGCGCGCACCTTCATGTAACCGCGCTCGTTGCCGCGCAGGGCGTGCAGCAGGCTGTTTTCTACCACGGGCTGCAGCATCAGGCGAAATACCTCGGCGTCCATCACATCGTCATCCACTTCATAATAAATAATAAAGCGGTCCCCAAAGCGGTAGTGCTGCACTTCCACATATTTTTTAAGGTAGTCCAGCTCTTCCCGCAGGCTGACGCTCTTTTGCGGGTTGGTCAGCGAATACTTTAGGATATCCGATACATACCCCACCACCGCGCTGATGCGCCCATCATCGTTCAGCTTGCGGGCTTCCATATCCAGCGTTTGCAGGGTGTTGTACAAAAAGTGGGGGTTGATCTGCAACTGCAGGGCGGTCAGCTCGGCGTTCTGCTGGCGGTACTGCTTTTCTTTCAGCTGGATGTTCAGGTAGGTGTTGTTCAAAAACATCATCAGGATGTTGTTCATGATAACGTCATATTCATCATTTACCTTGCGCTGGGGGCGCTGGATGGTGCGGCCCGCCTCGGCATCCTCAAACATCTGCAGCATCAGGTTGATCTCGTCAAAGCTGCGCTTGGTGTTGACGTATGCCAAAAACACAATGGCGCACAGCGCCACAACCGCCATCAGCAGCAGCGGCATCAACCGTTCGCCCAGGTTTTCCAGGATCATGGCCCGGTCAATGGTAGATACGATGTAGAAATCCGGGTTCTGGTAGCTTTGCCAGTTCAACAGGCAGTCCCGGTCATCCAGCTTGATCCAGAACTCGTGCTCCTGTTCCGCCGTGTTCCCTGCCCCGCTCAGCGTTTTGCCCATCAGGTTTTGCAGCTCTTCCGTCGCGCCTGCGTCCCCTGCCTTTGCCAGCAGCGGCCGCTGCCGTCAACCAGGTACAGGTGCTGGTTATCGGACGGGCGCAGCACGGCAATTATTTCCTGCAAGTGGCTGATGTTCAGGGTAACGGCCACACAGCCTTCCATCGTCAGCATCCGGGCGCACACTACCAGCTGCCTTCTCTCGCTGGCTTTGCCTGCGTTCACCACCACCGGAGCAATGCAGGTGCGCTCGGTATCCGACATAGAGGAATACACGCTGTACCAGCCGCTGTAATCATCCGCCGAAAGGTTGACCAGCCCGCTGGACGTCAGCGCACGGTCGTACCCATCCATATAGATCAGAACCGAATCCACGTAATCATACGCGTTGGTCATGCTGTTCAGTGAGGATACCAGGCTGCGCAGGTAGATGGCATCGGTGTAAGCAAGGCTTTCCCTTTTCAGAGCTTTGTTCAGCACCATGTTGGTGCGGGTCATGCCGGTCATGTAGCTGTTCTGCGCCAGGACCGAATCCAGCACCAGCGAGATGTTGGAGCGCACAGCCTCAATACCGCGCTCATTGTCCTGCGTCATACGGTGCATCTGGGTCACAAGGGTCATGTAGGTGGTAACGGCCACCAGCAGCAGCGCCGGGATCAGCATGACCACCACAAAGTTCCACATGCGCTTCAAAAAGAACTTCCGCTTCATTCCCTTCATAGCGCGGCACCATCCAGGCGGGATTTGCGGTATTCCGATGGGCTCTGCCCATAATACGCTTTGAACGCACGGGAGAAGTTTTTGGGGTTATCGTACCCGACATAATAGGCAATATCATAGCTTTTATAGTGGATATCCGCCAGCATCTCACATGCTTTTTCCATCCGCGTCTTGAGCAGCAGCTCCGAAAAGCTGGTTCCGCTTTTTTCCTTGAACACGCGGGAAAGATAAGCCGGACTCAAGGAAACCTTGGCCGCGGCTTCTTCCAGCGTGGCAGTGCGGTAATTATCTTTTAAGTATTGCTGCACATCGTACACGATCTGGTCGTAATAGGCCTTGGGGGCGGTTTCCTGCACGGCGCTGCGGGCATCCAGCCGGGCTTTGACCTTTTCAAAGCATTCCAGCAGGGCGCTGTAGGCCACCGGTTTCATCAGGTAATCCGCCACACCGTTTTGCAGCGCCGCGCGGAAGTATTCGTAATTGCTGTAGCTGCTGAAAAATATTTTCTGGATGTTGGGGTATTCCATCAGCGCTGGCTCAGCTCCAGGCCGTTCATATCCGGCATTTCAATATCGGTCAGCACCACATCCACCGGGTTTTCGGCAATATATTGCAGGGCTTTGCGTGCGCCGGTGAACACCTGCACCACCTCGAACCCAATGTTCTGCCAGGGGAACAGCTGGGCCATTCCGCTGGCGATTTTCTCTTCATCATCAATAATAATCAGTTTATACATCTTGCAGCCCCCATCCGTGTTCAGGGCAAAACCGTTCTTTCTGCCTGCCCTTACACTGGGGCAGACTACCACTCGTATACCAGTATAAAGCCCTTTTGCCCCAAGGGCAAGACAAAAATCACGGAATGATGGTCAGCTTTTTGCGTATTTTGGGGATACTGTTTGGCGGTTTTGGGGCAGCTTGTGCATCATATTCTAGGGGGTATCTGAAAAGCCGAAAATTTAGAACATTTCTACAAACGCGGCTGGATTCCACGTTAAAAAATATCCCCCGGCTTTGCCGGGGGATATTTTTTTGCTTTTTTGCGATGAAAATAGGGCCAGTTCTAACCGATTTTCTCCAGTAGGCAAAAGCCGCTGCATATTTGCTGCAATGCCTTGCTTTCTTTTGGTATTGCAATATAGGTACGGCGTTTTGTTAAACAGAGAATCTTTGTGGGATTTTTAATCGTTATACTTTTTGCAAAAAACAGTCAGCCGGGTCTTGCCGCTGTAAGTGCAGCTGTACAGCACCAGCGGGTAGCCACTGTTCTGCACAGCGTCCACATCATCGGACTGCAAAATGCTGGTCAGCTCCACATGGTATACCGTAACCTTTCCGTTCACATCGGTAAAGTTCACGGCGTCCCCCACCTGCAGCTGATCCAGGTAGCCAAAGTGGGTTTTATAGTTGTGGCCGGCAATCACCAGGTCGTTGGTTTCCACGCTGCCAAACTGGCGGCAGGGGGCAATTTTCAGGCGGTCGTAATCCCAGTCCGCCATAATGGGCAGCGTCAGGTTCAAGGCGAGGATCTCCAACACGCCGATATAGTCATACCCGTTGATTGTTTCCGCCGGCACAGTGGTCTCCCCTGCTGCATCGGGCTGGGCTGTGGGTACGGCGGCGGGTGCCGTGGTTTGCAGTTGCTGCACCACACTGGCGGCGGCGGCACCGGCGGCGGCATCTTCCTTCCGGTTATTTTGCAGCAACAGCAAAGCGGTGGCGGCCAGCAGCACGCCCGCTAAAATACAAATGATCCCCACCAGTTTATTCCTCGTCATGCTTCTTTGCTTTTTTACGGGTCAGGGCAACGCCCACAACCACCAACACCACGGCCCAGGCCGCCCAGCACCGGGATGGGCCAGTTCAGCTGGCCGGTCTGGATCAAAACGCGGGTAACAGGGGTAGTTTCGGCGTGGGGGTTGCCGTTGGGGGTGTGGTCGGGCACGGGGCGTAAACATTCGTGAACAGCATGGCATCCCGTTTGTCGGCGCTGGGGCCGGTGTGAGCCGTGACAGTGCTTTCCAGCCCGGTGCCGTCCTGCTTGTTGGTGATGGCCACTGTTACATCGTACACCGTTGCATCATAGGTGCAGCGGGTGTCGGCACCGGCAACGTGGCTGATCTGGTAGTAGTAGATGCCGGGTGCGGTGTAGGTGATCTGCGGGAAGGTATAATCCCTGCGCCTGCACGGTAACGCTGTACTGGCCGTTCTGGGCGCGTCCGGCATGGGAGCGTTATCCACTGCCTGCAGGCAGAGGGTATACGCCGCGTTGGGTTCCGGGTCAGCCCCAGCAGTGCGGATGCTGACCGGCAGTATTACCGCCACACCGCCCTGCGCAAATGCAGCGGTTGCCAGCAGCACCGCGCACAGGGCTGTGCCCAACAGTGCGGCAACAAATTTTTGCATGCTTTTCATAACAGGTTCCTCCTTGGGGTCATTCAAGCTGCATTGCGGCCAGAACAACGGTTCTTGCATCCGTATAATCACTGGAACAGGTGGACATGCACAGCACCTTGAGGTTCTGCGCGGTGCGCAGGTCATCCATGGCGGCCTGGTCCACACACAGGGCATCGGCCTGTAAGCGGTCCAGCATGGCGGGCACATTGTCCGCCTGCCACTGCAGCGGCTGATAGATCAGATCATCCGATGCCGAAACCACAATGCAGGCAAACACACGCAGCGCATATCTGCCGCCCGGCACCAACAGGGTGCCGGTGTTGGTCTGCTGCAAAAGTCCGCGCTGCGGTATTTGTCCAGATCACCAAACATCTGGCTGTTCTCCATATGGTGGCCGTACAGCAGGCTGAACACATCCGCAAAGCTGCTGCTGTTGCGGGAATCCAGAAAAATACTGCCCGCGAGCAAAATTGCCGTACACATCGGTATTGATGTAGCTCAAGTTGCTTTCCCCCTGCAAAACAGGGTAATCAATATTGGTTCCGTCCAGCGTCAGCCAGGCGCACACATCGGGGTTTACGGCAAGCAGCTCATCAAAGGTGGGGCCTTCGGCGGCGGTGGGGTCTGCCTGGGGTTTCAGGTGCAGCATACTGGCTTGAACGTCCCCGGCCGCGCGGTACACCTGGCTGTTATCCCACAGCGCATATACCGAGAACGCCCCGGCTGCGCACATGGTTAAGATAACCACCAGGCTGACGCAGAAATTGGCCGCTTTGAGCAGTACCTTTAATGCCTGCATTGCATCTACTCCAACTATGGTGTTACTAACACCTTAAGGCAGCGCCGTTTAGGGGCGGCTGCCGGAATTTTCAAAATAAGATGGGGCGCGGGGGGTTGCAATTCCCCGCGCCCCTGGGGTTCAGGCGGTGCATATCACCGCCCGGCTATGGGGATATGAAGAAAAAAGATAAATGGGAATGGCTTTGGAAGGGTGATGTTGCTTTGGTTGGGTGTAAGTAAGTGGTTTCAATGAACCTTCGGTAATGCTTAATCTTCGCGGCGCTTGCGGATGATGAAGACCGCCACACCGGCAGCCAGCATGGCCAGAACCAGGATGTACGGCATGTTGTTCAGGACAACGCCAGTGTCAACTTCGCCTTCTTTTTCATTAGTGATGGTAACACTATCCGAAGTAGAGTCAATCGTCTTGCCCTTATCACTATAGTCATACACAGGCTGCTTCGGCCGCTGCGCTGAAATCTGTGGCATCATCAGACGCCGAATATTCTACCACCTGCGGCGGTTCGGCACGGGCGGTTTCCGGCGTGGCAGTTTCGGCAAAAGCTGCGCTTGCAAGGCTTGCCGCCATGCACAGTGCCGCAAAGCTGCAAACAGACGTTTTTTCATGGCTGATTCTCCCCGTTCTCTCCTGCGCCAGGCGGCGCAGCTTGTTATGTATTGCTGCATCATTTGCTGATTGTTTTACTGCTTTTTTGGCATTATCGGTAATGATGTTGTTTCTCTTTTGTCAATATGTACTAGTATATATCAGTTACTACCCCAGTACCCCATCACCACCGCAACAGCAGCACAACGCAGCACTTATTTTTTCAAAAAAATTTTGTTTTTTTGTGCTTTTTCCGCTGCCGCGGTGGGGGCATCAGCCGTTTTGACGCAGCGGATAGGGGTAACCATCGCTGTACAGGCAGCCGTTGGTAAACTCCGCCCAGCTGTAGTTGGACATATACTGCCCCTGGTACGCCCGCTCGGCGCGGGTATCGCCATCCAAAAAGTCGTACATATCACACTGGATCTTGCTGACGTCAATGGCGGTGCGGTTGCGGCGCTTGATCAGCACATCACCCGCGCCCACGCTGTTCAGCGTTTTGCGCAGTGAGGAGATGATCGTCTGCACATTGCGCACCTTAGCGTCATCCCCCAGCAGCACAAGGGCGATTTCAGCGCTGGAAACCGCTGCCCCGCGCCGATCCACCAGGTAGGCCAGCAGCTCTTTGGCTTTGTCCCGCTCCCAGTCCAGCGGGCGGTCTTTCCAAAAGGCTTCAAAATTGCCAAAGGTATGTACCACCAGGCGGGGTGGTTCGGGGATTTCCTCGTTCATCCGTTCCAGCTCGTTCAACTCCCGGCGCAGCTTGTCCTCGGTGATGGGCTTTAATAGGTAGGCCGCCGCGTGCACACTGAACGCTTCAAGCGCATTTTCGCTGTGTTCGGTGCAAAAAATTATCTTGGTTTTGGGGTTGTATTCCCGGATCACCTTGGCCAGCTCAATGCCCGGCAGGCCGCACAGGCAGGTATCCAGGAACGCATAATCCAGCTTGCGGTGCTCCTGCTCGTTCAGATAGGTCAGTACCTGCGTTACCTCGCAAAAAGCGGCAATTTTGGCGGAGGGATAAATGTCCTTGATTTCCTGCCGCAGATTGTACAGCGCATTTTCATCATTATCTACTGCCAAAAATTTTACGGTCCGTGTTCACTTTTGTTGTACCTCATTGTTAAGAAATGTTGTTGGAGCGTTCGTCCATCTGGTTTTAAGTAAGTATACTCCATAATGTACAGCATTTGTGCAACAGCTGTACACCCACTACAAAACGCTCAGGAATTATTTTGTTGTGGTTTTGTTGTCTGCCTGTCGCCAGTCTTATTGTAGGGCGGGTGCAGCGGTCTAATTTATCAAAATCTGGAAGCGAAGCACATTACTCTTCAACTTTTACCATCATGATAAAAACAAAAATTCACCCGCATGCTTTGCTGGTACACGGCTGGTCTCTGTTTTGGTTTATAAAAGCAAAGAAAATCACGGATATTCCGCAAACACAAGCAGGATTTAAGGCAAAGAGCCTTGGAATCCTTTGTGGATTCCAAGGCTTTTTAACGCAAAATCCCGCTGCGTTTGTAGAAATAGACGATATTTTCGCCTTTTCAGATACACCTGGGATAGGGGGTTGAGCGTTTCATTAGGATCGGCGGGTAACTTTTATTTTGCGAGTGGGTGGTTCGAACGGGGGAACATTCTGGATTTTTGGTGGGTTGGAATGATGGTCTGGGATGGATTTTTGTGCAGGGTGGTAGGACGGAATTTTCCCCTGCGGATTATGATATCCCACACATCCACCCCATAAACAACCTGTGGGGCGGGATTTTCCCTTCCCGCCGCGGAGAACCTTGTTGGTTTGTGTTGTGCCCGCTAAAATATTTGCAGGAGACGATGCTTCTCTTGAGGGCAGTCCCCGCGGGGTGGAAAGATGCCGCGGAGCGGCGGAGAGGACCGGGCGCTGTTTACACCTGTCACCACAAATGCTTGAAGGGTGAATTCCACAGGCTGCCTCTAGGGTGTATCTGAAAAATTCATGTTTTTATGCTGCCCGATTTCCGCGGCGTCCGGCAGTCATTTTCTCCTTGCTACTAACCATTCCGCATTTATTTTGACTGTCTTTCGCCGATGCGAAGGTAATAGGCAATACCGCATAATTCTAAGTGCCGATACGGCGAGCGAGGTGCGGCAGATGCTAAGCCAAAAGCGCAGATAATACTGGATGCTGCAAAGGTGAGCGCCGCCAGTGGCGGAAACAGCGAACCG